>WLWD01003898.1_pt1 | contig 31889 bp, 26 predicted proteins | sample 6712731 | NCBI WGS metagenome assembly WLWD01 (sample SAMN12718690, study PRJNA576275) | sponge metagenome | isolation source: marine sponge | host: Mycale hentscheli | place: New Zealand: South Island, Marlborough, Capsize Point | collected 2014-11-01
TCTCTCGTTTTATTTTAGTCCACTGGACATGTCCGACTCTAAAATATGCTAATTACATGGTCCCCGGCAGTTTCTCTCGTTTCATTTTAGTCCACCGGACACGTCCGACTCTAAAATATGCTAATTACATGGTCCCCGGCAGTTTCTCTCATTTCATTTCAGTCCACTGGACACGTCCGATTCTTCAATATGCTAATTACATGGTTCCCGGCAGTTTCTCTCGTTTCATTTTAGTCCACTGGACACGTCCGACTTTAAAATATGCTAATTACATGGTCCCCGGCAGTTTCTCTCGTTTCATTTTAGTCCACTGGACACGTCCGACTCTCAAATATGCTAATTACATGGTCCCCGGCAGTTTCTCTCATTTAATTTTAGTCCACTAGAAATGTCCGACTTTAAAATATGCTAATTACAGGTTCCACGGCAGTTTCTCTCATTTCATTTCAGTCCACTGGACACGTCCGATTCTTTAATATGCTAATTACATGGTTCCCGGCAGTTTCTCTCGTTTCATTTTAGTCCACTGGACACGTCCGACTTTAAAATATGCTGATTACATGGTCCCCGGTAGTTTCTCTCGTTTCATTTTAGTCCACTGGACACGTCCAACTCTCAAATATGCTAATTACATGGTCCCCGTCAGTTTCTCTCATTTAATTTTAGTCCACTAGAAATGTCCGACTTTAAAATATGCTAATTACAGGTTCCCCGGCAGTTTCTCTCGTTTCATTTTAGTCCACTGGATACGTCCGACTCTAAAATATGTTAATTACAAGGTTTCCGGCAGTTTTTCTCGTTTTATTTTAGTCCACTGGATACGTCCGACTCTAAAATATGCTAATTACATGGTCTCCGGCAGTTTCTCTCGTTTCATTTCAGTCCACTGGACACGTCCAATTCTTCAATATGCTAATTACATGGTTCCCGGCAGTTTCTCTAGTTTAATTTTAGTCCACTGGACGCATCCAACTCTAAAATATGCTAATTATGTGGTCCCCGGCAGTTTCTCTCGCTTGATTCTAGTCCACTGGACACGTTAGACTCTGAAATATGCTAATTACATGGTCCCGGCAGTTTCTCTCATTTCATTTTAGTCCACCAGACACATCCGACTCTAAAATATGCTAATTACATGGTCCCCGACCTTTTTCTGGTTCCATTTTAGTCCACTGGACACGTCCAACTCTAAAATATGCTAATTACATGTTCCCCGGCAGTTTCTTTCATTTCATTTTAGTCCACTGGACACGTTCGACTCTAAAATATGCTAATTACATGATCCCCGGCAGTTTATCTCAATTCATTTTTGTCCAATGGACACGTTCGTCTATGAAATATGCTAATTGCATAGTCTCCGGCAGTTTCTCTTGTTTCATTTTAGTCCACTGGACACGTCTGACTTTAAAATATGCTAATTACATGGTCCCTGGCAGTTTCTTTCGTTTCATTTTAGTCCACTGGACACGTCCGACTCTAAAATATGCTAATTACATAATCCCCGGCAGTTTCTCTCATTTCATTTTTGTCCACTGTACACGTTCGACCATGAAATATGCTAATTACATGGTCCCTGGCAGTTTCTCTCGTTTCATTTTAGTCCACTGGACACGTCCAATTTTTCAATATGCTAATAACATGGTCCCCGGCAGTTTCTCTCGGTTCATTTTAGCATTGGACACGTCCGACTCTAAAATATGCTAATTACATAGTCCCCTGCAGTTTTTCTTGTTTCATTTTAGTCCACTGGACACGTCCGACTCTAAAATATGCTAATTACATGGTCCCCGGCAGTTTTTCTCGTTAAATTTTAGTCCACTGGACACGTCCGACTCTAAAATATGCTACTTACATGGTCCCGTCCTAGTGTAAGTTGTGTCTCAGACTAAGCCTATGGTGCAGAATCATTCCAGGTAAGTGGATATATACCTGTGAGGAAGATATTAAAACTTGGCATTCTAAAACTGGGCATTCTTATGGTAAAACTAAACCTTTTGTCAATGTATTGATCCACAGCGTGAGGATGCTTTCCTGGTTGTAGTTATGTAGGTGATCTTTACCGACTGAGGGTGGGTTGGTACAGGGTCTCTGTATAGCCTATTGAGTAGAATTTAATTTTGTTGTTGTGATGGTAGATACTTTTTGATGTGATTTTATATATACAGTGTTGTGCTTCTGTAAGTGTCATAAATATGTATTTATATTATTGTTCTTGATCTTTTCCAACTTGACACTTGACGCAGTGATGCTCACTGTATTGGCTGAGATGACAGTCGCCTTGTGCCCAAGTTTTGTGTCACCTATGATGAAAGAACAGAAGATTTACTATCTATAGCATTGAAATTACATAATGTATATATGGGGCTGAGTGTAAAAATTGCGATACTTAAAAAAACAAAAAACTAGTGACCATAAGAGAAGAGTTATTGCCGAGTTGTGGCCATCTGTAAAAAAAAAAATAGGCTTTTTCATGAAATGGGAATAGGTTGTGGAGTCAAATTCACTGGAAAAAGAACCAGGGGTCTAAGAGGTTCTAGAAGAACTGCAATGTTGTGCCATATTTTGGTGGAATGGTTTAGACATTGGAACTCAGAGATATTGTGCTTATAGCTACAAATTGAGATGATGAAATCAGCTAACAGAACAGAACTTGGTATGAACAAAGAAGTCATTGAAAGCTAAAAAAATTATGAGAAATTGTTTTACTGAAATACAAGATAATTGCTTGAACCAATTTATGCACTGAAAGTCAATAATAGCAACATTTGATTATTTACAATACACTATTCATTCACTTCTGATATTCTCATGTACAGTGCATCTATTACCTCAACTAATTGGAAATTGAAATGTTCCTTAAATACATAACAATAAAAGAAAAAAATGTTTCTGCTATTTTCATAAAGGACCCAAAAAATGCAATTCATTTTGGAAGCAAAATCTGTCAAATAGAAATAGCACTCCAGTATTGGTGACCAATGCATTATCATCTACTAATATAGACCTATTGGAACCAATACTTCTAGTATAGTACCAACTCACACGGGAGAACACTTACCACGCCATCACTTCAGCAGCGAGAGCTAGCTGGCGGCAAGAGCTCCTCCTCGCAGAGATAGCGATTGAGGTCAAAGGTGAATATCAGCTTTCTAGTCAGCATTTTGGGTGTGGTGGGTCAGAGATATTCGAATAATAAATAAAGGATGTGGGAACGCCCTATTTTGGAAGACAGTCGATTCGAGTCGGTATTAAGCAAGGTATGGCGGAAAGCCAGCCTCAATTTCCTACAGAGGTGAGCACATAGCTACCGCTAGCTAGTTATTAAAGCAAGTGTTTGTTAGCCTAGATCCAGCCTTCCCTATATAGCCCACTGTTTGTATAGCTTTTACAAAGGGTTGAAAGAAGGGAAAACACTGCTACCTACACACATGTCAAGTGCTTAGCATAATTTTTTTTACAACTAGAAAAAGGGAAATTAATGTCTGATCATTATATATAAGGCATCAACAACTGGATAGAGAGGGAAACTTATGTCTGAGCATGCTCATAAAGAGATACCACCAGCTTAACTGAAAAAAAGAGGGAAAGTAATGTCTGAGCATGCTCACGCCAATGCACTGGCAACTGGAAAAAAGAGAGGGTAAAAGTCATGTTTCTGAGCATGCTCTTAAAAGGACACCAGGTTCTTTTCATGAGCATGCTCAGACATGACTTTCCCTCTCTTTTTTCCAGTTGCTAGTGTATTTTTGTGCTGGAGGATGGTTAGACTATCCCTTGCTTTTGCTACAGTTTGTATCTATTTACTCTAGCTATTTGAAGTCTAGTTTGTTCCAGAAATATAGTAAGTTGTGTGTTTATAACACATAAACACAGCAATATATAATATGTGTAGTCATTTTGTTGTTGTTGTGTTTGTTAGTGGTTTATTTACAGTTTTTACCATGTGTAAATAATTTGTATTTGGGATGTATATTTATATGTTTGTGCACTTTTATAGAAAGATTATGTTTTTGGATTTGCTTTTTTTTAAATGTATATGTTCATATGTTAGCTTTCTATACAGCATAGCAGGTGTCTTTCGAAAAGAAAAAAAGCTTCTTTTTTTTTACAATTTTTTCATTGCGTTTTGACTAAACAGTTGGTACTGCCACATTAAGATTTTTACTAGTCAAGTTCTCGCTTCAGTTGATTTACAGCTAAAAGCTAGAAACTCTTCCACAGCTATATCTGCAAGCTAAGTCTTGTACTACCCTCTAAATGCTATAGAGGTCATGCTAAACTGCTTGCACAATAAAAAAAAAACTGATTTGCTTCGATTAAGCAGACTGACTGGATTTTCGCTGAACTTGCTGCTCTGACAGGTCCCTACTTCTTAGTCTTTCTACCAGCTACAGTTGTGTCTCTAGTAGTGAGAATATCTAAGCCAATGATGACCCCAACATTTAAAATAGCATCATTTTTTACATTCCTGAAAGTGGCATATGGTAAACATTGAGCATTTAAACTTTAACACAGTCGAACTGAAAAACTATATTTTATCAACTGCCGTAACATTTTCTCTCTTTTTTCTTTTTCTACAATAGCTCCTTCAGTGCAAAACAAAATCGTTCTACTGAACAGAATTGAAAACCTATCTTTTCTGGTGCCTACTGTACATTATTTTAGCACAGGAAGAAACAGCTCATTCTCTTATTATGTGTTTGTGTGTTTGGAATATCATGTCATTATTTGTGTTTGTGTTGACGCATTGTGCCAGTTGTATGTTTGTGTGTTTGTTTATTTGTTTATTTCTCAGTATTGTTGTTTTTACTATTTTTATATACTAAATATTGTATTGTATATAAGCATTGTGTGAGAACTTGTATGTTTGTGTGTTAGTATGTCACGCAGTTGCTATTGTTATGCGTGTACATTTCTGTAAATTATAGAGTAAAATTGTTTATTTGTTTACATGGTTCAATTACAATATTGTTGTTTGTTAGTATTTTATGTACCTATTTAGAGTTGTATAGAATGTTTATATAGAGTATAAACTGCTGATATAGGAATAAATTTGTTTGTATCGTTTAAATAGCACTTAAATGCTGTTTTTATTTTATTTGTTTATCACTTTAATTATATATTTGTTTATTTATTTGTATTTAGAGAGATCTCCATCCTCCAGTTTCACTTCACTTGGAGCACTGCCATACATGGAGTAAGGATGTCTGGCCTAGACAATGTGCAGTACTACATAATAAAGTGCTAGTTATGGATGGTGATTATCGCACACTTCACATCTCTACTGACCTTCACTCATGGACTACTACTCGTGCACCATATGACTGGTCGTCCCTAACTACCTACCAGTCTAAGTTTGTATTGGTTGGTGGACAGCATCCCTTTACTAGGAAACCCGCAAACTTTCTGTTGACTAGTACTACTGGTCTAGACTGGCAGCCATCGCTACGTGCCATGCCTACTCGTCGCTCCTGGTCATCATCAGTTAGTGGAGGATCACCAGAGGTCCTGGTCGTGGCTGGTGGGTTAGGCTCACATGGCAAGTTATTGGATGTAGTGGAAGTTCTACTCAACGACCATTGGACGACTGCAGACTCACTTCCTTCTTCATGCTTGAACATGCGATCAACATTCCATGAAGGCAACTTCTACTTCACAGGAGGATTGGTCAAGGAGAAGATTCTGTTTATATGCAGTTTAGAGTCTCTCACAGCATCTGCTAGTAATGGCAGGACAAGAAGACAAACAATATGGAGGACAGTAACCACACTTACTGCCATCTTCGCTATCATCTCCTATGTATCGAATCTAATCGGCATCGATAGATATTCTACCATTAGCAGTTACTCCAACAAGACAGAGGAGTGGATTGAGACTACTAGTGAGGGAGATAGACCAGAACAGAAGGATAATTCTGGATGTATAGCTACTGCAGTCTTGTCTACTGGACAGTTGCTGGTTACTAGTGTCAATGGAGTATACAAAGGAACTCTGTCAGGTTAGTATAAGCAAATAGCAGCATCTCTAGTAAGCCATCTTGCCTTCAGTGATATTGGCTTCTCTTTAGAATGTCCCATTTATAGATTATATGGGAAACTAAAGTTAGGTATTAAAAACTTGTACTATAATAAAACTAGAATATTATTATTTATTATTAAGTTAATTATGTTAAAACTAAATATTTATTATGTTAATTATGATATTATAATAAGTAAAAGAATTGATTGTCTTTGCCTAAATTGCAAGTGCTAGAGTGCAGCTGCTTCTACTGGCAGCTGCTTCTACTGGCTTAGCTCCAGGCTATAAAACCAGCTGCCCACAATCTGTATTGTACTGGAGCCAGCTAATAGTACTGGTGCAGTGTGTAGGTTACTGTGGGTTACTTGTACTGTATAACCAATGAGAATGTATTAACTAATTAGTGTTTTATTTGCAATATTTTATAATGTATATTTTATTTTATGTTTAATAGTTCTAAAATATGAAGATGCATATAAACACTTCATTGTTTCCAAGGAAGTGTTGGAGCTTCTGTCTTTAAAGTTTATGTCCCTTGGTCCTCCAAGACAAGGCAAGAGTACAACTCTCAGGAGAATAAAGAAAGAGATCATAGATCTTCTGTCAGCAAACGAAGAGGAGCAGATTCATGGCAGCACAGGCACAGTGGAGTGTTGCTCCAATGTGGTAGTCCAAGGCAAGTCTGATCCAACTACAGCAGAAAGAAGTATAAACTGGACCATTGTAAAGAATCTCATTGAGGAAGCTTCTCTACTCTTTCACACTCTCAAAGATAGTCTGGCGACTGAATCCATTTCTGAAACTGAATCCACTTCAGAAGCTACAGCTGATTCCCATAGAGGTAGTGACACCAGGTCAGAGGTCAGTCAGGCTAGCAGTACACTGCAGTCTCACTCTGTTGAAGAGCCACCCCAACCTTCATTATTGCAGAAGATGATGGCAAGATTGAAATCTTTTACCCAAAATAGGCAACCCAGGCATAAGGAAATCACTCCACTCTCAACAACACATGACCAACCAGCTGATCAGGCAGTATCATCACCAGATTATTCTGAAATAGCTGCCATATTCGAAACAGTGTCCAAACAACCACACTTTGCAGAAAATGTGAAGCAATCTTTTAAAGCTTTTTTGAGAATGGAGGACACCGGAGGTCAGCCTGAGCTGATGGACATGCTACCAGCACTCACCATAGGACCTGGCCTCTACTTGCTGTTCTTTAGCTACAATTTCCAACTAGGTGAGGAGTATCGGGTATTTTATCAGAGAGCTTCAGGAGAGACAACTGCACCAGAGAAATCAGAGTTTACTCTGCAAGAGATGCTTTTGCGTACTCTGGCCAGTATATCTTGTTTCAGTTCGTCCACCCATCTTCAACCTCAGCCAGGAGCAGACAACTCAGCCATTGGTGAGATACTGGAGTCTTCCAAGTCAGTAGTGTATATAGTGGGTACTCACAAAGACAAGGTTTCTGAGGAAGTCATCGCTACAGTCGATGCGCAGCTTCAAAAAGTGATTCGAGACACTGACTCCTACAAAAAAGGCATAGTTCAGTTCTGCTCAAAAGACAAGCTTGTTGTTTCTTTAGACAACATGGGAGGCGGAGTAGAAGAGATCGATCACTTGCATCAGCTACTGGAGACTGCCATGGAGAAACACTTTAAAAAGCTGAAAATTCCAGCTGTGTGGCTTCTGTTCAGCTTGTGTCTTCGCATGAGAGAAGTGAGGACAGCCAGCCTGGAGACCTGCTTGGCCTTGTCCCATGCCTTCAATATGACACCCTACGAGACCAAAGCAGCGCTGTGGTTTCTTCACCACCATGCCGGTGTTCTGATGTACTTCCCCAGTGTGCCTGGTTTGGAGGACCTGGTCATCATAGACATCCAGGTAGTGTATGACAGTATCACTGGTGTCATTCTGAAAGCCATGAGCTTTGATAGCGTAGGTCAGGCCACATCCGAGAGATTCAGGAATACAGGTCGATTCTCTATGACAGATTTGAAGACAGCTACAGCTGACATTTCAGGAGATCTGATTCCACCAGAGCAACTGGTAGCTTTGCTTGCATATCTTCACTTGATAGCTGAGATTGCATCAGTCAAATCTTCTGATACTAACTCAGTGTTAGAAGAAGAGAAAGAATACATCATGCCTTGCGTGTTAGAAAACACTAGTGCAAAGGAACTTGACCTATTCCACAAAGAATCCTGCAGATCTTGTTTCGTGGAACCTCTCTTGATGTACTTCAGTAGTGGGTTTACTCCTATGGGACTCTTTCCTGCTGCAATGGCATGTCTCGTATCCAACAAGTCCTTCACTTTCATTGCAGAAGGAGTCAAGAAAAACATGGTGCACTTTTTGTATGGAACAAAAAAAGTTCACGTGTCTTTTGTATCGAAATCTAAATATTTCGAAGTCGTAGTTTCTTGTAATCCTACTTTCCAAGATTCCATTCACCATGAATGTGCTGCTCTAAAACAAGAAATAGAAGACACTCTAAAGGAGGCTAGTTCCAGAATGAACTACAACAGCTCCATGGACTACCAGTTTTCCTTTGACTGTCGTTCACATGAAGGAGAAAATCATCTTGGAGTGGTCGATGGTGCAGACACGATTCCAGAGGTTATGACATGTCTCTTCAATCCAGACTATCCACAAGCAGTTGTACTCAGCAATAGACACCTCATTTGGTATGGACAGGTATGCAGAAATAGACTATGTATTCTAACTTGCAATAACTAACAACGATATTATTTGGTTTTAGAAATACGAGAATAAAGACCCTGTGGTAGAGAAGAAAGATCCTGTGGTAGAGGTCTCTGAAAGTAAGTCAAGTTATTGTTTTTATTTGGTATCATTATAAATGTTTTATTAATAGGTGGCAATAGCTTGAGTATATTTCTGAGTGTGTATCCTGACTTGGTCGTCTCAGTGAAGCCTTGTGTTATGACAGTAGCTGATCACTGCTACAGTATTGGACTCCTATCTCCGGACATGTATGACCAGCTCTGTCAACGTCAGAACTGGATTGATGTAGAGAAGACAAGGAACCTTCTGAGTAGCATTCGTACAGTCTTATCAACTAGACCTACTGCCCTCAAGGAGTTTGTTACTGTATTGTCTCAAGTGGACTATTGTAGACAAGTGGCAGATAAATTAAAGCAACAGCTCCAGTAAGAATATTGTTATTATAGTAGCATTTGAATTATTGTATTGTTTTTGTTATAGAATTGCTGTGGATTGAATTCAATCAACACTACAGGGACATACATTTGAAAACACTCATTGAACTTTTATGATTTATGTATTATATCCCATATTTCAAATTTAAACGTTGTGGATTTATGTCTTTTGTTATTTTTGAATAAAAATTATTAAGTTTATTTTAACAAAATGTTCTATAATTGCATACATGAATAGTAATGGTCATATACTGACAGAGTCACAATACAAAGACAAATTTGTTCATTATACTGCAACACTTAAAATAGTCCATTATAAATCAGTACTACTGGTAACAGTTTCAGGTTCTGGCTGGTTACATGGTGGTTTAGTTTCCTTACATTAAGCTTAGTTAGCTAAAAGAAAAGAAAAAGTATATAAATGATAATGAAGCAGCTAAGTGTGAGAGGGAGTGATACATTAATAAATCAGCTAAGTGTGAGAGGGGAGTGATACATTAATAAAGTAATAGTAATAGTGGAGGTGCGTTGGAACTTAATTTCTAATTTACGATTAGATGATGATCTTGTGGACTGAAAAGTGACGTGATTAAATGTTGCTGGGAAATCATAGCTGGGAACAGTTAGGTCAGCTGAGATCTTACAAGTGATAGATAGAGGAACTTCTTAATGTTAATGGGTGATGTGCAAGGAATTGTTCGCCTAATTAAATACAGAGACCGATAAGCTTTGCTGCATATTTCTTTGATGTGGTCAGACCAAGATAAACTATCAGACAGTAAAATACCTAAACCTTTCTCTTGAGTTACTGTTTTAATTGTATCATTACCGATGGTGTAATTGTTGTTAGTAGATGATGATAGGGAGACGTTCATGTATGCGCATTTAGAAGTATTTAAAGAAAGCTTCCAAGATTGACACCATGACAATAAATTGTCAAGATCCTTTTGAAGAGCTAAATTCTCATGCAGAGTTTAGAGAGGCAATAAGTTTGGCATCATCAGCAAATAAAAAAATAAATAAGAAAATAAGAATCTAAAAGCTACTGTTGTACATGTATACAACTACCTATGTTTCTAATCCTAGCTCTGCACCAGAGAGAGTTTTGAGACACAGTGTTGTGACTCTAGCTACTAAAATTAATAATAATTAGTGTAGTTGTAATAAAGGGATCTCAACATTGTTGGCTACTACAGACTGCTATTGGTTGGAATATGGCTGCTACAGTAGGAAAGGTACGCGAGTGGTGCGTGGCTGGTGAAGTTGCTGTTGAAATAGTTGTTGTGTGTGTCTAGGATATAATCTGCAAGGCTGCAGTCGCTTGGGAGGCTGGCAAACCTCTGTCTATAGAAGACGTGACCATCGCTCCTCCCAAGCTGGGCGAGGTCCGAGTGAAGGTACGCACGCTGCAGCCTCAAGAACTGCCTCAGATCGCCATTGTGTGGCGTGTTTGAGCTAGCTAGCGTATGGGGACCAATGGTAAAAATTGTAGGCCATCCAATTTGGAAACTTTTTGTTGTTTTTAGATTGTAGCAACAGGAGTGTGCCACACTGATGCATATACTCTCAGTGGGACTGACCCTGAGGGCCTCTTTCCATGTATTCTTGGGCATGAAGGAGGGGGCGTGGTGGAATCTGTTGGTGAAGGCGTGACCAGTGTGGAGCCAGGTATGGCTGCTAGAGTTTGATTTTCTCTGTGTAGACATATAAATTAGTTTTAATTAACAAGTTTGCTGAGGGGCGTGGCTAGGTACGTCATTCAGTTAGCCTGAGCTCCTCCCTTCTTGCTGAGGCACCTCAAGAAAGGGTGTATGCAGGAGACAATGATAGATTATACAGTCAATCAGTCTAAGTTTGTTGTTATTACTGATTTTGAATGTGGTGGAGAGAGAGAGAGAGAGAGAGGTTATTGATGAGCAAATGAAGTGAGCCAGACAACAAGAGGTGAATAATTGAAAGTCAGTTATATCGTTGGTATATATAGTTCTATATTTGGTATGTGGTCCCTTAAGCGCTCGAGCAGATTCCTTGGACTCTCTAAAACCCGGCTTTTTAGTGCTTTCTGTCACTACAGTTGCAAGCAGGTCTCATTTTAGGGTTAGAATTCTAAATTGTTCCGGAATTCCTTATACTGTGGCTGGTACCTGTTCTTCTAGAAATAAAACAGAGCTAGTTTCAAGAGCTTCTGGTGCTTCACGTGGTAGAGCAGCTAATTAGTACTGGAGAAGCTTCCATTACTGAAAAAAAATTGAGTAACAATAATTTAATGGCTTACTCACTCCCTATTAGTGCACACCACTAGTAGGGTTTTATTTATTTCTAATGTGTATCTTTTTGTATCCATGGTAAGGTATTTGTGCCAGTTTGGTGAGGTACACCTTAGGTCTAACTATGTAGTGGGCGTTGTCTCCATGGATTGCTTACTAATTTGTGATATTATATTTGTGGGTGTGGCTTTAGGTGATCATGTGATCCCCCTGTACATTCCTCAGTGTAGAGACTGCAAATTCTGCAAAAGTTCAAAGACAAATCTGTGTGGCAAAATTAGGTACGGTGTGGTCAGTTATATTTTCTGTTAGGTAAGGTGTGGTATGATATAGCTAATATTGGGGGAGGTGTGTGGTTCAAGTTGAATGCACCCTATGCATGTGCACAGCCACTAGACTGGCTGATGGGCTGCATTGAAGATAGGAGGAGACGCAATAGGTCTCCCCCTCCCCCGAATTAGGATTGGTTGCATTGCTTTAAGTTATTTGACCATCTGTTGCTAGCTAAGTCATAACTTTAGTAGAAGGTGCTGCGCTCTTTATATGTTGGGCTGATTTTTGTGACAATGCGAAGTACAGTAAAACTTCTATTAATGACCACTACGAGAAGTGACCGACCTCTCTGGAGAGACCAATTCATGCGTCCCCGATTGCAACTACAACAAATATAATGCATTTAGAACCTCCGAGAAGCAACCACCTCTTATTTCCAACCAGCAACCAATTTCTCAGTCCCATCTTGCTCAAAATAAATACAGTCGCCCCTCTACGAGCAACTAAAGACCACACCCATTGAAAATTTGAGAGATTGCGGTCTCGCGTAAGCTAATAACAAATAGCATACTACGCTACTTCTACAGTATCCAATTGTTGTCTGGGGACAAAAGGTCTTCACTAAATGCTTGCTGAAAATTTGATGCTTCTATTTAATGTGAATATGCGCAGGGCAGCAAGTGCTACTATAACTCACCTGGCTTGCTACTAAGGCTTGCTACCTAAATAAAGACTGGTGTGATTAGGCAAATACCGCCTCTAACAATCTCTTATTATGGAAAGTTGTTTTTACAGAAAATTGCATCTCCAGTAGCAGCACATCTTTATCACAGTTAAATATGGTGGAGAAATAGCTAAGTTAGCTACCAGTAGCAACAAGAAGGCTATTGAGACTTCAGAAGAAAAAATTTCTTGTAAGATGTTTGTCATCAGGACACCTTTCAGATAACCACAACAAGACATGCATCTATTGGTGAATATTCAACTTTACCTACTCTATATCACAAATAATGACATTTACACAAGAACCTCTGAGAAAGGACCAACCTCTGAGAAGAGACCAGAAGTCCCGTCCCCAATGTGGTCACTATTAGGAGGTTTTACTGTAGTTAGCTCTGTGTAGGTACTAGCTGTAGTGGGTAATGCCCCTGTCATTACATCACTAATTTATATTTACTTGACATGTGCACATCTTGCCCCTTAGTTACCAATGAGTATTTGTGATGATAAATGTGTGTGCGTGTGCATTTGTATGTGTGTTTGTGTGTCAAGGGCTACACAAGGTAAAGGGGTGATGCCGGATGGGACGTCCAGGTTCACCTGCAAAGGGCAGACAATCTACCACTTTATGGGAACTAGTACTTTCAGTGAATATACAGTATTGCCCGAGATATCGCTGGCCAAGGTGAGCTCTGTGTTAGAGCGTGCTACTCTTTATTATAGTGTGTCACATGTAAGCAAGGTCAAGGTTCAGATATATAAGAGGTTGGTAACTAAAGTTTGAAGTTCTTTGTTGTAAGTGACCCTTTACCCACTCCTTTTATACAAGTCTCTGTATTTAAGAATTATAGTGGGGGGGGGGGGGATACAGTGTAGGAACACGATGAACTAAACACAGCTAACAACTAATGAACAAACTAGTGTTGTTAAATGTTTGTATTGTTTTGTGTTGTTGTTGTTAGGTTGACAGATCAGCTGCTCTGGATAAAATTTGTTTGCTTGGCTGTGGAATCCCAACAGGTAAAGGGTGGAATTGTAGTGGGTATCAATGATCCTTTACCAACGTGATCAACAAGATGTTTGACACTATGTGTGTATTAGTGAATGATTAAGTGATATTAATATAATTAATTCAGCAATGTATATAACAAGTAATTTACACTTAATGTCAGTGGTTTGTCTATATATGGAGGGAGGTCCACTAAGCCAGCGCTGCCTTACCTACTGCCACTTTGCCTGTCCCCCTCCTTCTTTGGGGTTTTATACTCTAGGGGAGTGTACATGTCCAGTATCCAGTGGTCTCAGACCTGCCCCCAAATTTAACATCACTGCATCACCTTTTGAGGATTGTCATGATACAAGTAATTGCGATGATTACGAGTTTGCCAGAGTAGTGATTGTTGATTGGGTGAGTTGTTCTGGGGGTGACTGATGTGTGCCAGGAAAGCACTGCTCCATCTACCTAGCATTTGAATTGTGGAGTCTTCTATTCCTACCGTGGCTGCTGTCGTGGCTGCACCAATTCGAAAGCTATGGCCTGGAAGTCCTGGTATGGCAGACCAGTTCTTGGAGGGCTGATCGGACATGTTCAGAGAACACTGCCGTAGTCATGGGTCGCCATTCTGGACCCTGAAGAAGCGGCCCTGATCTTTGCCTCTCACTGGATGTAGCTTAACACCGCCACCACTGGACACAATATACAATCCGTTCGCCAAATCTGTATTTTTGCTCCCTTACGAAACTGGTCCATCTTTGATCGTTTCAAATGGACCCTTATCGTCAGGGATGTTGCAACATCACCCACAGATACATCTCCCCAGCTAAGATGTGTCGGTGCATCGAAGGCTTTCATAGATGGTACTGTGATTTCTCCGGCTCTAAAAAACCCAAAGAAACAGAGTGTGGCAGCTGCCAGAGCATCGTCACGTCAGCATCCCCTGCTCTGCAAGACCACAGTGTATGCACAGATTGCTGGGGTGATTGGTAGCTAGTGGTACTGGGGCCTTCCAGCTTCTCTTGCGCAAGGGGAACGCCAAGTTCCTTGTCAGTATATCCAGACACCTCTGGCAGTTCTTGGAGTTTGGGGAGCAGACAACTGCAAGTCGTCCAAGTAGTGGAATATATGGTCCACGCCTTCTCTCACCATGATCCACTCTAACGCATCTGCCAATGCGTTAACTATCTTGGGGGGCCGATCGGAGCCCAAACGGCACATGCAGTCCCCATAGACCTGGTCTCTCCATCGCATACCCGGGCGGGGTGCCCTGGGATTCCCTCCCTCCCCCCCCCCCCCCCCCCCCCCCCCCCCAGAATTTCATGAAATAAATTAATAATATTTACTACTTACTATTCTGTGGTTATGATTTATAATGTTATTCTGTGAGTTTGTTGTTTGTATATATCTAATAGTTGGTGAAAGTTCACTTCAGTTAATTGAGGTCCTTCAATTGCAATACGCATTAGTCTTCCAAGATTGATGTCACTAATTCTAGACCTGAGACGATTTTTATTAAATGGGTGTGGTTTCAGCAAAATTGGGTGTGGTCAATCAAACATGTGGGTCCCCCCCTCCTCTTACTAAACTTGGTACATAGTAAGAGTATGACCTAAAGAATTGAAGTATAGAAAGTAAGTTTATAGCTAATCAGATAAATGCAATATATGCAAGAATTGTCGGCTATTTGAAATAGCCGTTATCAAGGTCAAAGGTCAAACTAGAGATGCCCTATAGCTAAAAATATTCTTTAGGTCATACTCTTACTATGTACCAAGTTTAGTAAGAGGAGTCTTCTAGCCAAACTTAGTGGAGGTGATCTCATTGCACTGGAGGCCAAATATCACATTCAGTGCCTTGTTTCATTGCACAACAGGGCAAGGCAATCTAAAGAATCACACGAACAAGAAGACAATGAAGGTGCCTGATAAATGAATTTCAGGAATCAATAAAGAAAAATGAGAGGGTATCAGATTTTCGACATCATGAACAATGTCATAGCATGCAGCTCACATTCTTTGATCAAGTTAAGGCTCTCACCAATGTCATTGAGGAAATGGGGAATCCATTTTTTGAGGAGAGTGATGAACTTCTTGTTCTTGATACCAGGGATATTGCAGACCCATTAGTGGTAGAGGCAATGTACGTTTTAAAGAAGACAGGACAAGTACAGTACAACACTTTTATCACTGAACGTCTGGTTCAGCAAACAAAACCTATCAATGACCCCATCAAAAGAAACAATTTTCCTCTGTTTAGTCGTCCACCAGTGCGAGAGAAGTCAAAATCAAAACAACAGTTACTGTCCCTCAAAAATGATTGTTCACTCTTTTCAAGCCTGTATATATCCTGTCAAAGGCGTGATGGAGATCTTGACGATTTTTTAAAGCATGAAAATCAAGCATGCCCGCCATCTCTTTCTAGTATGGGAAAGCTACGGCTAGGAACAAAGTCTGACATTGTAAGCTGCCTGGAAAACCTGATTGATATCGATGAAGTGAGTAATCCAAAGGTTGATGCTGTAATTTTAGATGGTGCAGCTATAGTTAACATGCTGAGACCAGGCACTGCAGACACATTTTCTGAGTATGCTTCCAAGATATTCTTGCCATACATCACAAAGCAGCTACAAGGTGTACAAAGGTTAGATGTTGTGTGGGATGAATATGTACAATCTAGCTTGAAGGCATACACACGAAGTACCAGGGGTAAGGGTTGTCGCAGGCGTGTAGAGTCTTCTAATACAGTGCCCAAAAACTGGTTGGAATTTCTTCGCAATGAAGACAATAAGAGGGAATTGTTTTCATTCTTGAGCTTAAAAACAGCAAGTGTAAGCACTGAATCCACCCAGATAATTGTAACTCATCACCAAGATGTATTGTGCACTTCTCCGAGGATGACCACAAGTCTTGCTCCCTGTACTCAAGAGGAAGCTGACACAAGAATGTTTCTACATGTTTCAGATGCTGTCAATCATGGCCATAGTAAAGTAATGATTCGTACAGTTGACTCTGATGTGTTGGTGTTAGCTATTGCAGCAGTTCAGCAGCTTATTGTTGATGAATTATGGATTGCCTTTTCATCAGGCAAGAGCTTCAGATACCTGCCAGCTCCTGAAATAGCACATGCACTAGGTCCTGAGAATTGCATTGCATTACCCTTTACAGGGTTTCATACAGGATTTGCGTTTAGGGGGGGGGGAAATTTGGGATTGTATGAAACAGTCCTGATTTTTTAAGTACTTCAATGAAACTAGTAAATGTAATATATTTAACAGCGTTTAATCTAATGAGGGGACATAGGAAAAACTTCTCTCCCCTTCCCCCCACCTCCCACATCCAATCCAGAATTATTCTTCAAAGATATTGTCAAAATAAGCAGAATTGCAATGAAAATCAGGTCAATTAACATAGAGCTAACACATTTTGTAGAGTTAATAAACTTTTCCCTCCTTATTCCTCAACACCTCTGCTAAACAAGGACGATTTAATATCAGAGTGGGCTATATTCAAGAGAGCATTGCTTCAAGAAAGAGATGAAATTATGAAGTCAAAATCACTGGAGAAAGCACCAGAGTTCCAAGAAGTATTAGAAGAACTGAAACGTTCAGCTGCTTACACGGGAATTTTTTCAGAGACGTTTAAACTGATTGACATTATGCTTTCGATTCCAGTTGGTACAGCCACAGCTAAGAGATCTTTTAGTGAAATGAAACTCATAAAAACTAGATTACGAAGCCGGCTGACAGAACAGAACTTGGCACGGTTAATGAGAATTGCCATTGAAGGTCCTGAACTGAACGAAATAAACTTTAATGAAATATTAGATATATTCAAACAAAGCAATCATAGAATCATACTTTGAGAGTGACTTTATTTAACGTGTCTTTGTTCTTATGGTATTGCTATTATGAAATTCAAATCTATTAAATAATTGAATGAGCAAAATCTTTGGGGGGGGAAATTTTCTTTTGGGGGGGGATATCCCAGGTTTCCCCCCCCCCCCCCCCCCCCCCCCCCCCCCTCTATGAAACCCTGCCTTTATGCATGCATTCAGTGGATGTGACACTGTATCGTGCTTTGCTGGACGTGGAAAGAAGACTATGTGGAATACATGGAACATATTTGATGAGGTCACCACAGCATTTTGTGCCTTGGCAACTAATCCAGATCCAGACTCCATATGTGAACAACTTCAACTACTGGAACGCTTTGTGGTGGTAGTCTATGATCGTACAAGCACTGATTCAATGAGGCAAGAAGACATCTTTTTTCTCAGAAAGGTAGATCAATGGATGCTCTTCCACCAACCCAATCTGCACTTGTGGAGCACATCAAGAGAGCGGCCTACCAAGCAGGCCATGTGTGGGCACAGATGTTTGTAGCAGATCCTAACCTACCATCTCCTGGTGAATGGGGATGGGTACAAACAGTTAATGGAGGATGGGAAGTGAAATGGACAGAACTACCAGAGGCTTCTCAAGCTTGCCGTAAACTCTAGATGCTCATGCAAGAAAGGTTGTAGGAGTCGATGTAAATGTGTCAAGGCAGCTTTAGAATGCACTGCTCTGTGCCAATGTGATGGACAGTGTGATCGTTCATGATAATGTTGACATTTGTGAGCAGCACTAATCATTCCTTTTTATGCAATATAATATGCTTATGTGTCATAACTTATAATAGATTCTAATTAACGAACACCACAGATTAATTTGTAATCAGTTCAAATTTTGCTCATAGTCATTGAAATCTAGTATATAGGTAGGTACATACATAGATTAATAAAACACAAGCAAAAATTACATCGTCTATTTCAAAAACACCCGTTATCAAGGTCAAAGGTCAAATCAGAGATGGCCCTATAGCTAAATATTCCTTAGGTCATATTCTTACTATGTACAAGTTTCAGCTTTTATCACAAAGTGAACGATTCCTTTAAAATTTGCACCAATCTCTCTAACTAAATGCAACAGCTCTGTAGTTGCCATGTCCTGCATTGACACTAACGACAATGAACACAGCCTTTTGTCAATGGCATCATTAACACTCTTTCCTTCTGGGTATGAGAGGTCTGCAATGAGCCTCCATTTACCTGGTTGATGCTTCTTGGGAGTGTCCCAATGATCACACCCGTGAGGGTGGCAGTATGGATGTAATATGTGCATTAAATTACCCTTACCCCCTCTGTGTCATCTTCACTACCTAACTAACCCTGTGTCACTACTTAACTAACCCTGTGTCACTACCTAACTAACTCTGTGTCACTACCTAACTAACCCTGTGTCACTACCTAACTAACCCTGTGTCATCTTCACTACCTAACTAACCCTGTGTCACTACCTAACTAACCCTGTGTCATCTTCACTACCTAACTAACCCTGTGTCACTACCTAACTAATCCTGTGTCACTACCTAACTAACCCTGTGTTATCTTCACTACCTAACTAACCCTGTGTTATCTTCACTACCTAACTAACCCTGTGTTATCTTCACTACCTAACTAACCCTGTGTTATCTTCACTACCTAACTAACCCTGTGTCACTACCTAACTAACCCTGTGTCACTACCTGACTAATCCTGTGTTATCTTCACTACCTAACTAACCCTGTGTCACTACCTAACTAATCCTGTGTTACTGAAGTGCTTTCATTTAGTTATAATCAAATCTTTTTATTTTATTTATTTATTTTTAAACCAATTTATGAAGTTCTCTTCTACATGATGCACTGTTCATCAGTGTCCTCCCGTTATAGTTTGCACTTTAGTGACCTTGACCTTGGCCTGAATGACGGTGTCTGCCTGTGCCTTCGGCAACTGCTAGCTGGGTGCATCCCCTGGCACTCCGTACACACGTGACGAAACTTGCAAGGTGAAAAATGACACCTGTTGCCATGCTTGCCAATGTGCAGTTGACAGATCGGCAACGGCGACCTCGGAGGTTGTGACGGTGTTTGCTGTACATCCGCAGCTTTGACAATGACTTCACAAGTGCAGCCTTTCTTCAATAGCAAGTATCGTTGGTAATCCACCCATCTCCAGTGAGCCTTAACGATGGTCCTCTGGTAGGCCATCAATTGAAGTGTCTTCTTGGGAAACTTTGTGGACAGAACCGATACACTCAGTGTACCAGACACTGGACCTGCCGTGTGCTCATCTCTGATGGCAGTACCGGTACCATAGTTGCATAGCACTCAGTGTACCAGACACTGGACCTGCCGTGTGCTCCTCTCTGATGGCAGGACCGGTACCATAGTTGCATAGCACTCAGTGTACCAGACACTGGACCTGCCGTGTGCTCATCTCTGATGGCAGTACCGATACCATAGTTGCATAGCACTCAGTGTACCAGACACTGGACCTGCCGTGTGCTCATCTCTGATGGCAGTACCGATACCATAGTTGCATAGCACTCAGTGTACCAGACACTGGACCTGCCGTGTGCTCATCTCTGATGGCAGTACCGGTACCATAGTTGCATAGCACTCAGTGTACCAGACACTGGACCTGCCGTGTGCTCATCTCTGATGACAGTACCGGTACCATAGTTGCATGGCACTCAGTGTACCAGACACTGGACCTGCCGTGTGCTCATCTCTGATGACAGTACCGATACCATAGTTGCATAGCACTCAGTGTACCAGACACTGGACCTGCCGTGTGCTCATCTCCAATGGCAGCACTTCTGTTCTGTTCTTCCTCCTGTGTGTGCCATGAGCCAGGCAGCAACCCTCCCATATCCCGTATTCCAGGTCGAGGATTTTTTAAATTTTCTATAATTCCTCTTTGTATGTGCCAACTGAACGTTCATTAGTCTGCCCCCACCATTCCTCTCCCCATAATGCGGTTGCCATTACAATTGGTACTAGTTCCTTTGTCGTGATGTGGCACTCGGCCACGGGTCCAGATCATTTAAACATGAACCACTTGGTATCCCAGTAGGCACCACACCCCCAGCTTCCTGACGCATCTGATGTTAGAGAAACCATTTTATTGTTTGATCTCTCCTGTAGCATGGGGATCCCATTCCATTTGGATCTAAATTGGTACCACCATTCTATGTCAGACCGCACCTCCTGATTCAGGCGCACGAAGTCTCCAGCTGTGTCACTGCCATGGACAAATCTATTAGTCTCCTCAGGAAGGTCCTGCCTCTGCTCTTACTTGTAGAGACATGAGCCAGCAGTCCAATGAGTGGCAGTAGGTCACACTTTTTACATGCCTTTCGACCTCTCCAGTGCAACAGTTCTTCGAGCAGGCGTGCCAATTTATCCTTTGGCAACCGCGGCTCCATGGCTTCCGAGTCGATTTCTATGCCAGTGAATGATGAGACGTCGTTGGACTCTCATCTCTAGCTGGCTCTGTTGGCAGGCCCAGATATTCGCAAACTTCATGCATGACTGCGTTGTTCTCAGCACACTCCTTTGTATCTGGGTCCCCTATCGTCAGGAAATCACCGATGTAGTGGACCACATGCGACACCCCTCTGCATCATGATCCACATCGCTGCATCTGCCACTACAGAAAAAATGAGTGGGGCCGACCTCAGACCGAATGGTAGGGTTGCGTCTATATATACCTGGCCCTGCCACTTCATTCCACGGAGCCTCCTATCATGAGGGTGCACTGGCACGTTACGATATGCCTGCTTGATATCCATCTTCGCAAATTCTGCACGGTGTCTTTATCGTGGCCAGGCGCTGAGGTAGAACTACTCCCTCGGAGGTTCCCGAGCAGTCCACTAGCGCCCGCAATTGATAGCCCCGAATACTGTGCAGGTTGCCGGGAGCCCCTGCAGTAATTAGTGTTTCATTATAATCTTAATTGGTAACTATCGTCGCCATTAGCCCACACCTGGTAAAGTACCGACCCGCCCGCGCTGCTCGACTTCGATGTCGCCCCTTTTCCCGTTGCTACTTTGACATATATCCCGCCCAGACATAGCCCTTGAGTACACTTGCAACCAACACTGTATGCGCTTATAAGTGAATGATAACATGTAACCGGCAGGAATCGTTCATAGGTTTGGCCTCTTGTTCCTAGTTAGTCCTTCTGCTGACGGTTGATAGCAGACTTGCACCTAGAGACTGGGTGTGGTCCCCGACAGCTGTTACATACGTGTTGAAAACGACAATCTTTCCCAAAACGGCAGTCCTCTTGATAGCGATTGTATTTCATGCATGGTTGGTCACTTCTGCTGGGGCTCCGCGCGGGCCCAGCCGCCCCACCAAATGCAGTGCTCCAGGGTCTCTTCCTAGACTGGTACGGACAGTCGTTTGATGAGTGATCCAGCCCTTGACACCAAAATATGCTAGTTACATGGTCCACAGCAGTTTCTCTCGTTTCATTTTAGTCCACTGGACACGTCCGACTCTAAAATATGACAATTACATGGTCCCTGGCAGTTTCTCTCGTTTCATTTTAGTCCACTGGACACGTCCGACTCTAAAATATGCTAATTACATGGTCCCCGGCAGTTTCTCTCATTTCATTTAAGTCCAATGGACACGTCCGACTCTAAAATATGCTAATTACATGGTCCACGGCCGTTTCTCTTGTTTCATTTTCGTCCACTGGACACGTCCGACTCTAAAATATGCTAATAACATGGTCCCTGGCAGTTTCTCTCGTTTCATTTTTGTCCACTGGACACGTCCGACTCTAAAATATGACAATTACATGGTCCCTGGCAGTTTCTCTCGTTTCATTTTAGTCCACTGGACACGTCCGACTCTAAAATATGCTAATTACATGGTCCCCGGCAGTTTCTCTCATTTCATTTAAGTCCAATGGACACGTCCGACTCTAAAATATGCTAATTACATGGTCCACGGCCGTTTCTCTTGTTTCATTTTCGTCCACTGGACACGTCCGACTCTAAAATATGCTAATAACATGGTCCCTGGCAGTTTCTCTCGTTTCATTTTTGTCCACTGGACACGTCCGACTCTAAAATATGCTAATAACATGGTCCCTGGCAGTTTCTCTCGTTTCATTTTAGTCCACTGGACACGTCCGACTCTAAAATATGCTAATAACATGGTCCCTGGCAGTTTCTCTCGTTTCATTTTCGTCCACTGGACACGTCCGACTCTAAAATATGCTAATAACATGGTCCCTGGCAGTTTCTCTCATTTCATTTTAGTCCACTGGACACGTCCGACTCTAAAATATGCTAATTACATGGTCGCCGGCAGTTTCTCTCGTTTCATTTTTGTCCACTGGACACGTCCGACTCTAAAATATGCTAATTACATGGTTCACGGCAGTTTCTCTCGTATCATTTTAGTCCACTGGACACGTCCGACTCTAAAATATGCTAATTACATGGTCCCTGGCAGTTTCTCTCGTTTCATTTTAGTCCACCGGACACGTCCGACTCTAAAATATTCTAATTACATGGTCCACGGCAGTTTCTCTCATTTCATTTTTGTCCACTGGATACGTCCGACTCTAAAATATGCTAAATACATGGTCCCCGGCAGTTTCTCTCGTTTCATTTTAGTCCACTGGACACGTCCGACTCTAAAATATGCTAATTACATGGTCCCTGGCAGTTTTTCTCGTTTCATTTTAGTCCAATGGACACGTCCAAATCTATAATATGCTAAATACATGGTCCACGGCAGTTTCTCTCATTACGTTTTTGTCCACTGGACACGTCCGACTCTTAAATATGCTAATTACATGGTCCCTGGCAGTTTCTCTTGTTTCATTTTAGTCCACTGGACACGTCGGACTCCAAAATATGCTAATTACATGGTCCAAGGCAGTTTCTCTTGTTTCATTTTAGTCCACTGGACACGTCCGACTCTAAAATATGCTAATAACATGGTCCCTGGCAGTTTCTCTCGTTTAATTTTTGTCCACTGGACACGTCCGACTCTAAAATATGACAATTACATGGTCCCCGGCAGTTTCTCTTGTTTCATTTTAGTCCACTGGACACGTCCGACTCTATAATATGCTAATAACATGGTCCCTGGCAGTTTCTCTTGTTTCATTTTAGTCCACTGGACACGTCCGACTCTAAAATATGCTAATAACATGGTCCCTGGCAGTTTCTCTCGTTTCATTTTTGTCCACTGGACACGTCCGACTCTAAAATATGCTACTTACATGGTCGCCGGCAGTTTCTCTCGTTTCATTTTAGTCCACTGGACACGTCCGACTCCAAAATATGACAATTACATGGTCCCTGGCAGTTACTCTCGTTTCATATTTGTCCACTGGACACGTCCGACTCTAAAATATGCTAATTACATGGTGGCCGGCAGTTTCTCTCGTTTCATTTTAGTCCACTGGACACTTCCGACTCCAAAATATGACAATTACATGGTCCCTGGCAGTTTCTCATGTTTCATTTTAGTCCACTGGACACGTCCGACTCTAAAACATGCTAATTACATAATCCCCGGCAGATTCTCTCGTTTCATTTTTGTCTACTGGACACGTCCGACTCTAAAATATGCTAATTACATGGTCCCTGGCAGTTTCTCTCGTTTCATTTTAGTCCACTGGACACGTCCGACTCTAAAATATGCTAATTACATGGTCCACGGCAGTTTCACTCGTTTCATTTTTGTCCACTGGATACGTCCGACTTTAAAATATGCTAATTACATGGTCCACGGTAGTTTCTGTCGTTTCATTTTTGTCCACAGGACACGTCCGACTCTAAAATATGCTAATTACATGGTCCCCGGCAGTTCCTCTTGTTTCATTTTAGTCCACTGGACATGTCCGACTCTAAAATATTCTAATTACATGGTCCCAGGCAGTTTCTCTCGTTTCATTTTTGTCCACTGGACCAGGACATGTCGGACTCCAAAATATGCTAGTTACATGGTCCACAGCAGTTTCTCTCGTTTCGATTTTGTCCACTGGATACGTCCGACTCTAAAATAAGACAAATACATGGTCCCTGGCCGTTTCTCTCATTTCGTTTTAGTCCACTGGACACGTCCGACTCTAAAATATGCTAATTAAATGGTCCACAGCAGTTTCTCTCGTTTCGATTTTGTCCACTGGATACGTCCGACTCTAAAATAAGACAAATACATGGTCCCTGGCCGTTTCTCTCATTTCGTTTTAGTCCACTGGACACGTCCGACTCTATGGTCCCCGGCAGTTTCTCTTGTTTCATTTCTGTCCACTGGACACGTTCGACTCTAAAATATGCTAATTACTAAATCCCCGGCAGTTTATCTCGTTTCATTTTTGTCCACTGGACACGTCCGACTCTAAAATATGCTAATAACGTGGTCCCTGGCAGTTTCTCTCGTTTCATTTTTGTCCACTGGACACGTCCGACTCTAAAACATGACAATTACATGGTCCCTGGCAGTTTCTCTCGTTTCATTTTTGTCCACTGGACACGTCCGACTCTAAAATATGCTAATTACATGGTCCGCGGCAGTGTCTCTCGTTTCATTTTAGTCCACTGGACACGTCCGACTCCAAAATATGACAATTACATGGTCCCTGGCAGTTTCTCTCGTTTCATATTTGTCTACTGGACACGTCCGACTCTAAAATATGCTAATTACAAATTACCATACTTCCACGGCAGTTTCTCTTGCCTCTCCTCGTTTCATTTTTGTCTACTGGACACTTCCGACTCTAAAATTTCTTAATTTACCCAAGAAACGTCCACGTCACCTGCCGTTTCTTCCTCGTTTCATTTTGTCCACTGGACACGTCCGATCTCAGAGGGGGGGGGGGGGGGAAATATGCTAATTCATGTCCCTCCCGTCAGTTTCTCCTTTTCATTTTTGTCCACTGATACGTCCGAAACTCCAAAATTAGGCTAAATTCCACATGGTTCACGGCCGTTTCTCTCTCCTCTTCTCTCGTTTCATTTTAGTCCACTGGACACGTCCGACTCTAAAATATGCTAATTACATTGTCCCCAGCAGTTTTTCTCGTTTCATTTTTGTCTACTGGACACGTCCGACTCTAAAATATGCTAATTACATGGTCCCTGGCAGTTTCTCTCGTTTCATTTTAGTCCACTGGACACGTCCGACTCTAAAATATGCTAATTACATGGTCCACGGCAGTTTCACTCGTTTCATTTTTGTCCACTGGATACGTCCGACTTTAAAATATGCTAATTACATGGTCCACGGTAGTTTCTGTCGTTTCATTTTTGTCCACAGGACACGTCCGACTCTAAAATATGCTAATTACATGGTCCCCGGCAGTTCCTCTTGTTTCATTTTAGTCCACTGGACATGTCCGACTCTAAAATATTCTAATTACATGGTCCCCGGCAGTTTCTCTCGTTTCATTTTTGTCCACTGGACCAGGACATGTCGGACTCCAAAATATGCTAGTTACATGGTCCACAGCAGTTTCTCTCGTTTCAATTTAGTCCACTGGACACGTCCGACTCTAAAATATGCTAATTAAATGGTCCACAGCAGTTTCTCTCGTTTCGATTTTGTCCACTGGATACGTCCGACTCTAAAATAAGACAAATACATGGTCCCTGGCCGTTTCTCTCATTTCGTTTTAGTCCACTGGACACGTCCGACTCTATGGTCCCCGGCAGTTTCTCTTGTTTCATTTCTGTCCACTGGACACGTTCGACTCTAAAATATGCTAATTACTAAATCCCCGGCAGTTTATCTCGTTTCATTTTTGTCCACTGGACACGTCCGACTCTAAAATATGCTAATAACGTGGTCCCTGGCAGTTTCTCTCGTTTCATTTTTGTCCACTGGACACGTCCGACTCTAAAACATGACAATTACATGGTCCCTGGCAGTTTCTCTCGTTTCATTTTTGTCCACTGGACACGTCCGACTCTAAAATATGCTAATTACATGGTCCGCGGCAGTGTCTCTCGTTTCATTTTAGTCCACTGGACACGTCCGACTCCAAAATATGACAATTACATGGTCCCTGGCAGTTTCTCTCGTTTCATATTTGTCTACTGGACACGTCCGACTCTAAAATATGCTAATTACAACGTCCACGGCAGTTTCTCTCGTTTCATTTTTGTCTACTGGACACGTCCGACTCTAAAATATGCTAATTACAACGTCCACGGCAGTTTCTCTCGTTTCATTTTTGTCCACTGGACACGTCCGACTCTAAAATATGCTAATTACATGGTCCACGGCAGTTTCTCTCGTTTCATTTTAGTCCACTGGACACGTCCGACTCTAAAATATGCTAATTACATGGTCCCCGGCAGTTTCTCTCGTTTCATTTTAGTCCACTGGACACGTCCGACTCTATTATATGCTAATTACATGGTCCACGGCCGTTTTTCTTCATTTTTTCATTTTTGTCCACTGGACACGTCCGACTCTAAAATATGCTAATAACATGGTCCCTGGCAGTTTCTCTCGTTTCATTTTAGTCAACTGGACACGTCCGATTCTAAAATATGCTAATTACATTGTCGCCAGCAGTTTCTCTCGTTTCACTTTAGTCCACGTCCCTGGCAGTTTCTTTCGTTTCATTTTAGTCCACTGGACACGTCCGACTCTAAAACATGCTAATTACATAATCCCCGGCAGATTCTCTCGTTTCATTTTTGTCCACTGGACACGTCCGACTCTAAAATATGCTAATTACATGGTCCACGGTAGTTTCTGTCGTTTCATTTTTGTCCACTGGATACGTCCGACTCTAAAATATGCTAATTACATGGTCCCCGGCAGTTTCTCTCGTTTCATTTTAGTCCACTGGACACGTCGGACTCCAAAATATGCTAATTACATGGTCCACAGCAGTTTTTTTCGTTTTATTTTAGTCCACTGGACTCGTCCGACTCTAAAATATGACAATTACAAGGTCCCTGGCAGTTTCTCTCGTTTCATTTTAGTCCACTGGACACGTCCGACTCTAAAATATGCTAATTACATGGTCTCCGGCAGTTTCTCTCGTTTCATTTTTGTCCACTGGATACGTCCGACTCCAAAATATGCTAATTACATGGTTCACGGCAGTTTCTCTCGTTTCATTTTAGTCCACTGGACACGTCCGACTCTAAAATATGCTAATTACATTGTCCCCAGCAGTTTTTCTCGTTTCATTTTAGTCCACTGGACACGTCCGACTCTAAAATATGCTAATTACATGGTCCACGGCAGTTTCTGTCGTTTCATTTTAGTCCACTGGACACGTCCGACTCTAAAATATGCTAATTACATGGTCTCCGGCAGTTTCTCTCGTTTCATTTTTGTCCACTGGATACGTCCGACTCTAAAATATGCTAATTACATGGTCCCTGGCAGTTGCTCTCGTTTCATTTTAGTCCACTGGACACGTACGACTTTATAATATGCTAATTACATGGTCCACGGCAGTTTCTGTCGTTTCATTTTTGTCCACTGGATACGTCCGACTCTAAAATATGCTAATTACATGGTCCACGGCAGTTTCTGTCGTTTCCTTTTAGTCCACTGGACACTTCCGACTCTAAAATAGGCTAATTACATGGTCCACGGCAGTTTCTGTCGTTTCATTTTAGTCCACTGGACACGTCCGACTCTAAAATATGCTAATTACATGGTCCCCGGCAGTTCCTCTCGTTTCATTTTAGTCCACTGGACACGTCGGACTCCAAAATATGCTAATTACATTGTCCACGGCCGTTTCTCTCGTTTCATTTTTGTCCACTGGACACGTCCGACTCTAAAATATGCTAATAACATGGTCCCTGGCAGTTTCTCTTGTTTCATTTTAGTCCACTGGACACGTCCGACTCAGAAATGTGCTAATTACATGGTCCCTGGCAGTTTCTCTCGTTTCGTTTTTGTCCGCTGGACACGTCCGACTCTAAAATATGCTAATTACATGGTCCACGGCAGTTCCCCTTGTTTCATTTTAGTCCACTGGACACGTCGGACTCCAAAATATGCTAATTACATGGTCCACGGCAGTTTCTCTTGTTTTATTTTAGTCCACTGGACACGTCCGACTCTAAAATATGCTAATTACATGGTCCACGGCAGTTTCTCTCGTTTCATTTTAGTCCACTGGACACGTCCGACTCTAAAATATGCTAATTACATGGTCCCCGGCAGTTTCTTTCGTTTCATTTTAGTCCACTGGACAAGTCCGACTCTAAAATATGCTAATTACATGGTCCCTGGCAGTTTCTCTCGTTTTATTTTAGTCCACTGGACACGTCCGACTCTAAAATATGCTAGTTACACGGTCCCCGGCAGTTTCTCTCGTTTCATTTTAGTCCACTGGACATGTCCGACTTTAAAATATGCTAATTACATGGTCCCCGGCAGTTTGTCTCGTTTCATTTTAGTTCACTGGATACGTCCGACTCTAAAATTTGCTAATTACATGGTCCCTGGCAGTTTCTCTCATTTCATTTTAGTTCACTGGATACGTCCGACTCTAAAATTTGCTAATTACATGGTCCCCGGCAGTTTGTCTCGTTTCATTTTAGTTCACTGGATACGTCCGACTCTAAAATTTGCTAATTACATGGTCCCCGGCAGTTTCTCTCGTTTCATTTTAGTTTACTGAAAACGTCCGACTCTAAAATATGCTAATTACATGGTCCCCGACAGTTTTTATCATATCATTTTTAACTAATGGAAGCGTTCGACCATGAAATATGCTAATTACATGGTTTCTGGCAGTTTCTCTCGTTTCATTTTTGTCCACTGGACACATTTGACTCTAAAATATGCTAATTACTTAGTCCCCGGCAGTTTCTCTTGTTTCATTTTAGTCCACTGGACACGTCCGACTCTAAAATATGCTAATTACTTAGTCCCCGGCAGTTTCTCTCGTTTCATTTTAGTCCACTGGACATGTCCGACTTTAAAATACGCTAATTACATGGTCCCTGGCAGTTTCTCTCGTTTCATTTTAGTCCACTGGACACGTCTGACTCCAAAATATGCTAATTACATGGTCCCCGGCAGTTTGTCTCGTTTCATTTTAGGACACTGGACATGTTTGATTCTTCAATATGCAAATTACATGGTCCCTGGCAGTTTCTCTCGTTTCATTTTTGTCCACAGGACACGTCCGACTCTAAAATATTCTAATTTCATGGTCCCCGGCAGTTTCTCTCGTTTCATTTTAGTCCACCGGACACGTCCGACTCTACAATATGCTAATTACATTGTCCCCGGCAGTTTCTCTAGTTTTATTTTAGTCCACTGGTAACGTCCGATTCTTCAAATATGCTAATAATATGGTCCCTGGCAGTTTCTGTGGTTTCTTTTTAGTCCACTGGACACATCCGACTCTACAATATGCTAATTACATGGTCTCCGGCAGTTTCTCTCGTTTCATTGTAGTTCACTGGACACGTCCGACTCTAAAATATGCTAACTAAATGGTCCCCGGCAGCTTCTCTCGTTTCATTTAGTCCACTGGACACGTCCGACTTTAAAATATGCTAATTACACGGTCCTCAGCAGTTTCTCTTGTTTCATTTTAGTCCTCTAGACTCTAAAACATGCTAATTACATAGCCCACGGAAGTTTCTCTCGTTTCATTTTTGTCCACTGGATACGTCCGACTCTAAAATATGCTAATTACATGGTCCCCGGCAGTTTCTCTCGTTTCATTTTAGTCCACTGGACACGTCCGACTCTAAAATATGCTAATTACATGGTCCCTGGCTGTTTCTGTCCACTGGACACGTCCGACTCTAAAATATGCTAATTACATGGTCCCCGGCAGTTTCTCTCGTTTCATTTTAGTCCACTGGACACGTCGGACTCCAAAATATGCTAATTACATGGTCCCCGGCAGTTTCTCTCGTTTCATTTTAGTCCACTGGACACGTCGGACTCCAAAATATGCTAATTACATGGTCCCCGGCAGTTTCTCTCGTTTCATTTTAGTCCACTGGACACGTCGGACTCTAAAATATGCTAATTACATGGTCCACGGCAGTTTCTCTCGTTTCATTTTTGTCCACTGGACACGTCCGACTCTATAATATGCTAATTACATGGTCCCCGGCAGTTTCTCTCGCTTCATTTTAGTCCACTGGACACGTCAGACTCTGAAATATGCTAATTACATGGTCCCCGGCAGTTTCTCTCGCTTCATTTTAGTCCACTGGACACGTCAGACTCTGAAATATGCTAATTACATGGTCCACGGCAGTTTCTCTCATTTCATTTCAGTCCACTGGACACGTCCGACTCTACAATATGCTAATTACATGGTCCCGGGCAGTTTCTCTCGTTTCATTTTAGTCCACTGGACACGTCCGACTTTAAAATATGCTAATTACATGGTCCCCGGCAGTTTCTCTCGTTTCATTTTAGTCCACTGGACACGTCCGACTCTCAAATATGCTAATTACATGGTCCCCGGCAGTTTCTCTCATTTAATTTTAGTCCACTGGACACGTCCGATTCTTCAATATGCTAATTACATGGTCCCCGGCAGTTTCTCTCGTTTCATTTCAGTCCACTGGACACGTCCGATTCTTCAATATGCAAATTACATGGTCGCTGGCAGTTTCTCTTATTTCATTTTAGTCCACTGGACACGTCCGACTCTAAAATATGCTAATTACATAATTCCCGGCAGTTTATCTCATTTCATTGTTGTCCACTGGACACGTCCAATTTTTCAATATGCTAATTACATGGTCCCCGGCAGTTTGTTTCGTTTCAATTTAGTCAACTGGACACGTCCGACTCTAAAATATGCTAATTACATAGTCCCTGGCAGTTTCTCTCGTTTCATTTTAGTCCACTGGACACGTCCGACTCTAAAATATGCCAATTACATGGTCCCTGGCAGTTTTTCTCGTTTTATTTTAGTCCACTGGACACGTCCGACTCTAAAATATGCTAGTTACACGGTCCCCGGCAGTTTCTCTCGTTTCATTTTAGTCCACTGGATACGTCCAACTTTAAAATATGCTAATTACATGGTCCCCGGCAGTTTCTCTCGTTTGATTTTTGTCCACTGGACACGTTCGACCATGAAATATGCTAATTGCATGGTCCCCGTCAGTTTCTCTCGTTTCATTTTAGTCCACTGGACACGTCTGACTCTAAAATATGCTAATTACATGGTCCCCGTCAGTTTCTCTCGTTTCATTTTAGTCCACTGGACACGTCTGACTCTAAAATATTCTAATTACATGGTCCCCGGCAGTTTTTCTTGTTTCATTTTAGTCCACTGGACATGTCCGACTTTAAAATATGCTAATTACATGGTCCCCAGCAGTTTGTCTCGTTTCATTTTAGTTCACTGGATACGTCCGACTCTAAAATTTGCTAATTACATGGTCCCCGGCAGTTTCTCTCGTTTCATTTTAGTTCACTGAAAACGTCCGACTCTAAAATATGCTAATTACATGGTCCCCGACAGTTTTTCTCATATCATTTTTAACTAATGGAAACGTTCGACCATGAAATATGCTAATTACATGGTTTCTGGCAGTTTCTCTCGTTTCATTTTTGTCCACTGGACACA
>WLWD01004830.1_pt1:0-17500 | contig 31878 bp, 25 predicted proteins | sample 6712731 | NCBI WGS metagenome assembly WLWD01 (sample SAMN12718690, study PRJNA576275) | sponge metagenome | isolation source: marine sponge | host: Mycale hentscheli | place: New Zealand: South Island, Marlborough, Capsize Point | collected 2014-11-01
ACAGTCACCATCATACCCACCGAGGGCTTCCAGTATTCCGACATGTACTTTGAACCCCCTGCCGAGGAGGCGAACATCGTTGACCGCATATTGATGGCTCGGACTCGCAAGTCCAAAACCGAAGAAGAGCAAGTGAAGTACGGAGAAGATGTGGAGGAGTTTCTGGTAAAGTACAAGAACTATTCCTATCTGCACACAACGTGGGCCACCATGGATCAGATTCTGGTAGGAGACAAGAGGTTTGATGGCAAGGTGAAGAGATACAAGGCTAAGATTGCTAGCATGGGCAGCTTTGCCAATATAGATGAGGAGCCCTTCAACCCGGAGTATACAGTAGTGGATAGAATACTCGATGTAGCCACTCAGGTAGGTAAAGGGTTTAACAGCGGAGATTGTTGGTAGCGGTGGGGTGAGAGATGGGATGTGTTGTGCAGAGGTCAGTTTGCAAATCTGATTTATTTTATTTTTATTTATTTATTTATTTATTTATTTTTTATAGCTAAATATTTAAAACTTTTGAATTTCCCCTGCCACACCCCTTTTAATCTGAAGCTTGGATTGTGTGGGTCATCAGATATTTAAAAATAATAATAATAAAAATAAAAAAGCAAGTACTTGTGTATGAAACTATTTATTTTGTGAGCACTTAGCACTTTTAGTCAAGTAATGTCCTTGTATTGTATTGACCATCTAGACAGAGCCTAATAATGAAGTGGTGACCCATTACCTGGTCAAGTGGCGATCCTTACCCTATGAGGATGCGACCTGGGAGTTGGAAGAAGATGTTGATAATGATAGCATCCGCAAGTTCAATGTACTGCAATTGCTGCCACCAGAAGATGAGCTAGAGGTAAGATGTCTGAAAGTGTTGTTGTTGTTGTGGTTTAATATGTATTGACTTCAAAGAAATAAATAGATAGTGAGAGGTACTGATAGGAATGATTGATAGAATGTTGGATATATTCTATGTATTTGTTTTGGGGGGTGCCCAACTTAAAATTGCCCATATCTCAGAATAATACATGAAAACACATTACATGTATTTTAAAAATGCATTATAATACTTGAATGTAGTATAGAATCACAAGATTGGTTCTTGCTAAGGCTCTAAGTACATAATTTAGGCTGTAAAAACCAACTTCCAGCAATTCTTATTTAAGCAGCTGTTCAGCTTTTATATACTTTACCCTGGCCTGCTGACACAGGTAACTTAACAGCTGCCAGGTAGAGGGAGGTGCTGTATTGATAAGGGAGGTTCTACTGTATTCCCTTTATAGTAGTATTAAGAAGAACCTTTTCTCCATCTCTCCCCTCCCCCACTTTCCAGGTACAGTTTTTAAGCTGACCTTGACTGGATGAAATAATCACAAATAAATTGTATAGTAGAGGACCTGGGTCAAAGTTGTATGCCCTTCATTAGAGAGGGTATCTCAACTGATTTAGGGTAATTTGACCCCAAGGAACAACTTGGGAACTGTGAGAAGTTGTGAATCCGGGGCGAAATTGCCACGCCCCTTTTTACGGCACTTAAAAAGGTCATATCTTCTCAACCGTTTGAGGTACAGACTTTCTGAGGCAATCAAAATGTTCGGAATGGCCATGTTTAGGGAAATCATAGTTGAGTGTAAGACCATAGCATCAATAGTTTTTTAGATATAGGCAAAAAAGTGCCAAAAACCTCTGCATCTAGTGAATTCCTATGGTTTAAAACACAATAAGAGCCCAGGTAGAAGTTTAATCACTATTTTGAATGTTTACAAGTTTAGAATGTTTACAATAAGGTCATAAAAGAATAATGTTTGCCAATCATGGTTGAGATTTCAAGCTTTGAAAAGTTCATTCAGTAATTGGATTTTGGCAGCAATCACCTCCCTTGCATTTGCAGTACTTACAACACTTGATGCCAGCTGAGCACACTTGCCACATGTGCAGGGATCTGGCAGGCCTTCTGGTTTTGAAATCACGATTTCAGGTAACAATACATTGTCTACTCTTCTAAAACCATAGTCCTCGGCATTCATTGTTGAGGAGGCATCCCTAAATGGTGCTTGGATCCACAACTGCAGTTGGTAGTAGGCTCGCAGGATATGTTTTGTGGCATTGGTTGAGGTACAAGCAGTTTTTTTTCGAAGTCCAGCTTTAGGGCATTACTGCTAAATGCAGCCACATGCAATTCATCAAATGTCTCCTGATCCATTTTTGGCTTCAGGCACTTTACTAAAAATGTTTCAGCCATCTGTATTATGCTTTCAGTTGGTCGAGGAGAGTTCAAATCAAGCAGCAATGGCAAGTTTTCTGTTTTATTCACAGCATTTAGGGCCGCATACTTCGTTGCTATCTTGCTGGTGGTATCACACCCTGTCAGTGCATGTACTGCTGGAAGACACGTAATAAGGTCATTTGCCAATGCACTGCAAATGTCGTGGAGAGGTAAGATTGATCTTCTCACTCCTGAATTGCGAACAAGCCACAGCTCTTGGAGGCCCAAATCTCTCCAATTCACTGTAAAGTGGTACAACAGGCACACGAAGATGTCTGTATCACCTGATGACAGCATCACAGATGTAGGTCCTGACCGATGGCTTACGATATCCTGCACGTGAAACATCATCCTGTCGTCTGCTTCCTCATGTGTGCAGTTCAGCCGAGGAAATAAAGAAGCACTATCAGCCGATACCAACCATGCCTGTGGTGATATACCAAGGTAGAGAGGTTTAAAACCATGGTAATTCGTGGTGAGCCATTTCACATAGAATGCCTGGAAGGCTGTTTTACTAGTGGAAGATGACCAAAAATTCTCCAGTACCACTGGAACCTTTTGGTTTGGTGAAATCGCATCAAGGACAACCATTTCTTTAGACTTGGCTCTCCTGTTCCTCTCTCCATTCTTGATGCTTTCTTCTTTGTAGGTGTCAAAAACAATGTGAATTTCATCACTAGCTTGGCCAGCTTTGGTGATCAATGACGTTAAAGCAACAGCAAAGTCACAGAAAGTATTGACAGGTGGATCCAGATTCTTTAATGGGACTTTCCGCACTAGGGCCATAAAGTCTATCACAGCAGCATGGGTTCTTGGGGCAGTTTTCGGGCCTTTCTTGTCTATTTCTGGGCACAACTTGAGCAGCTCAATCCCAAGTTGTGACTTGACACTCTTCCTCAAGTAGCCTTCCTTATCAACTAAGAAAAATGCCAAATTGGTGATCTCATGCTGGAGTAGCTCTTCAACTGTGAACCCTCGATGACAACCATACTCTAAATACATAAGAGCCTTGATTGTTTCACTTTTGACATTTGCTTTGGATGCAAGATTCAACTTAGTCTTGGGGGGTGTAAACTTGATTTTGCTAATGGTTGAATAAATCGATAATGATTTTTTCTTGAGTCGATCCTCGACAAAATTGGAAAAAATCAACTTGTCAATTCTCACGTTGGTCACAGTTTCTCCGGTGAGAATATTCTTTAGTGTTACCTGGTCTTGCAGAGGATTGCATACCTTTCGGAGATAGTCCACTATAACTTGCACCATAGTGACTATTGTAGCAGCAGTACTAGGGCTAAAGTCATGGTGAAGTGAAAGTTCTCCTGAGACATCTCTCTTCCTCTTCAGGAGGTCAACATACTGATCTTTTGTGTGCTTAATAATTCCCCACAGAGCTACTGCATCCTTTTTCCGAGTGACACCAATTATCCCCCCACTCACTTTGGCAGGCCGGTTGTAGCACTGTTCCAGTGCCTGGTCAAAGGGCACTCCACTGCCTTTCTTGGTAGTGTTCATGACGAATCCACCATTCATGTAGGACTCATATTATAAGAGTGGGAACTTCTCTTTCAATTGGTAGCAATCCTGTAAGAACAGTGGTGTCCATCGACAGTAGTTGGTTCTTCCAAAAAAGAAGAACAATGAAGTTGCCCTCTCTACAGCGCTTACATAGAGGATCCAGTCTCCTGAGCGCAATGAATTGGTCAGATCTCTGATAATTGGGAATAGATCAGAAACGTAAGTGTTTCAATAATTAAATGACTGAGATTGTGATGCCCTTTCATTGAGGTAGACTTCAAAGGCTGCTTGAACAGTATCACCACCCTCATCAGCCCACAATGCACCATATGCATCACCTTTCTGTTTCAGAGCATCCTGAAAGTTGACCATACATAGTTGTGAATACTGCATGGTATGTTGTTGCTGGATATGGAAGGATTGGGGTCAGAATTGTGATAGTGGGATGATGAAATTTACAATTTGTTGTGGTGCTCCTAGCTGCTGTGAAGCCTGGAACATAGTCGCTGTCAGGTGCTTTTTTTGAATACCGGTTGATTGTCCACAGAAAATAATCAGAATTAATCGACTTGGTGGAGTCTCCAGCTGTTAGAGAGGAAGCTGACACTACATCCATGACTTCTGCTTCTGCATCTGGTGTCAAGACTAGCACTGCACTATCTTCTATGGTTGCAAAAGAGGCATCTGTTGACATGAGTTCTGCATTTAGTGTTGAGATCAGCATACAACCTTCTTGACCTTCTGTGGAGCTCTCAGCTGCTGTTACAGAAGCTGTTGTTGGAAAGACTTCCACTTCTACCTCTGGTGCAGAGCCCAAGTATTTGTTCATCATCAATTGATGATGATGTGAGGCCTAGTGCAATAGAATCAGAGAAAGTTTTTATTACCTTGTAGCCAGCTGGTATCTCCTCACGTTCCTTCAATGACCCCATAGGAATGAGCTATTGACAACTGACCTTAGACCTAAGCTTTACTGTGGTCCTGCTCCGGGTGAAAAGGGACCTTGCTGAGATCGCACTTTCCCGTGGTGGTTTCTTAAGAATAAGTGGAACATTTTGGAAGAGAATAAGGATAGTGTCGTGTGATGAGCCTGTTCCTGCCAGGGTGCTTTCGTTGAGGTCAAAGTTATCCATTGCACCATTCAGTGGACTTGTTGCTTCAAGGACTGCTGGAAGTGGCACCCTGTTGTCACCTGCTGTAGCAATTACCTGCTCAGCAAGGTCTACGTCAATTCTCTTGACTGTGTTGTAGCTGACACTTACTCCATGCTGACAGAGAGCAGTCACTAGCTCTTTTGATCGTGTCAGACTGTGCACTCCTTGGCCCACCATGACATGGAAGCGTGTTAGTTCAGTGCCATCAGTCAAAATGTAGTGAATAATTTGAAAGACTACATCAATCTTGAGCTGGGCAGTTGTTTTTCCCTTGAACATGTGCGAACAAAATTCAGCCCATAAGGGTGGTGGGCTGCCCTGAAATTTGTCCATGGAGAGCTGAAGGTCTTGCGGCTCACACAAGCTCATCTTCAGTCCAAAGCTGTAGTCTTTTAGCTCCTGCGCCAGTTCAGTAGCAACTTTTTGGGCTGCTGAAACTCGCAAAGATTCAACTAAAGGTTTTATAGAACTGTTAGTTCCAAGTACCATCTGAGATTTTCATTTGTTGTTTGGGTAAGTAAAGCAGACAGCATCACCATACAGCTCAATGATCAGTTGCTTCACAGATCGGTTAGACACCACATCAGCTGAACCTTCATTTAACCTATCCCTGATGAAACTCAGACTATATGCTGAAGTACTGAACTCCAGCTGAAGAGCTAAGAATCAAGCTTTGAAGGAGTCATCTGCTGCAGCTACCGAGTCTTCCATTTCCAGGTTCCTTATGATCTCTGCTATTCTAGACTGATACTTATTGAAGTAAGCCTTACAGCAATAGTCATGATATAAAATATCAGCTGCAAAAAGCAAAAACATCATCTACCCCACTCATTGCTGCTGTTTCGGTGTACATGTGATCTTCGAAAAGCATAGCTGCATTTAGTAGTTTTTGTGCCATTGGCTTTTCACAGATTCTATACAGTGTGCGAACTTTTTTTTGCTTAACAGTCTTGCGATCTGCTCCACAAAAAATACAGACATTTTTTGTTTCACTCGGCTTAAATCGTTTGCTTCGCTGCTCGCTTGAGTCACTAGGTTCTGATTGTTCACACTGCTCATAAGTAGGCTCCTGGGACTGCTGAAGTGGGTCTGGTGGATCAACTGATGGTTGGGCTAGGCTAACAAGCTTACTCATATCCAGTTGAAACCGCCTGTAGCATGATGAAGCATGATATTTCATGTTACTCTGCTCTGACACAGTCAGTTGGAGGACCCTAGTTACTCGAGCATCTTGACTTTCTGTTCGCTTGGCAAGTGAAGCGATGCAACCCCTGCCAATTTCTCCACTAGAAAGGTACTCTGATCGCTTCTTTCTTTAACATAGAATACACTCCTCAAGATTGATAGATTTAGGTGCAGTAAGTTGTACTTCATCCTGGAAGAAAATGTGCACTTCATCAACTCATCTATCTATAGTCCTATTCTTAATAAAGATCTTACCATTGATGTCTGGGCTCTACTGCACTCTCTCCAGGTCTTGCACTACCTTCCTCTGCCAGAAAATGTGCATGCAGCTGCTTGCTCAGCAGCTGCATTTGAATTTTGTGGTTTTCAGCACAACTTCAAAGCCTTCTACCTGGGCTCCTAATATTTCTACCTGACTGTAACTAGGGCTGCTCCTAATATTTCTACCTGAGCTCCTAAGAACTGTAACTATGTCTACCTGGGCTCCTAAGAACTATAACTATGTCTACCTGGGCTCCTAAGAACTATAACTATGTCTACCTGGGCTCCTAAGAACTATAACTATGTCAATCTGGGCTCCTATGTCTGTCTACCTGGGATCCTAGTATAATAATTATAACTATTTCACACCAAAAAATTCATTTTTGGCACTTTTTTGCCTATATCTCAAAAACTATTGGTGCTATGGTCTTACACTCAACTATGATCTCCCTAAACATGGCCATTCCGAACATTTTGATTGCCTCAGAAAGTCTGTACCTCAAACGGTTGAGAAGATATGACCTTTTTAAGTGCCGTAAAAGGGGCGTGGCAATTTCGGCAATTTCGCCCCGGATTCACAACTTCTCACAGTTCCCAAGTTGTTCCTTGGGGTCAAATTACCCTAAATCAGTTGAGATACCCGGCGCATACAACTTTGACCCAGGTCCTAGACTAGTAGTAATTGCTGTCTCTGTTGATATACATTTTGTAGTTATTATTATGTTATTGTTGTTGTTATTATCATCTTGTTATTATTACTGTTTTTATTATTATTTCAGCTGATAGTGACTGAATCATTAGTTATAAGTTGTTGAACTTGTATAGTATATTTTGTTGTAATCACTATTAAAGACCCTCACCACATGTCTAGTTGAGAGTTCAAATTATTGATTTTTTTTTTTTTTTTTTTTTCCTGGATTCTTTTTCATTGTTTGTATAACAAACTAAATATGTTTGTACACTCAAGCGCATCACTAGTAGTAATGAGTGAGTGCATTTCTTTGGTTGCATGCATACTGCATTGTATTTCATTCCTTTGAAGGAATTCGACTCCAAATGAAGTTGTTATGAAATTGACACACGTAGAACTGGAAAGCTGAGGATAATTTGATACGTATACTACATGCATGCCTTATTTTGATTGTATGTTTGTTTGTTTTTTTCCTCAATTTTTCCCTGTGACAACCTATTAGCACTTGTTAAATTATTCCAACATTTTTCCTTAAAAAATAAATTCAAATTTATATCGTGTATTATTATTATTATTATTATCTTTTCCTCCTCAGTTCAACCCTAGACCTCCACCCAGTGACTTTAAGCCTCTCAAGGTGTCCATACGATACAAGGATGGTAATGAGTTGCGGCCGTACCAGCTGGAAGGTGTGAATTGGCTGTTGTTCAACTGGTATGCGCGACAGAACTGCATTCTGGCAGACGAGATGGGACTGGGCAAGACCGTGCAGTCTATAGCTCTGCTACTGGAAGTCATGGTGAGGGGGCGGGGTGGGGAATACTCAAGCTTAAAGTATAGATGGGTGGGGCTGGAGTTCTAGGTGAAGAAAGTGGGTGGAGCTGGAGTTCTAAGTGAAAAAAGTGGGTGGGGCTGGAGCTCTAGGTAAAGAAAGTGGGTGGGGCTGGAGCTCAATGTGGGATGTGTGTGGCTGAGTGCAAAGTGTAGATGGGTGGGGCTGAAGTGCAAAATGTAAATGGGCGGGGCTGAAGTACAAAACATAAATGGGTGGGGCTGAAGTGCAAAATATAAATGGGTGGGACTGAAGTGCAAGGTGAAGGAAGTCGTTAGGCTGGAGCACAAGTATAGATGTGTAGGGCTAGAGCTCCGAATGTATGCAGCTTGAATTCAAGCTGTAGGCTAGTGACTGGAGCATAGCTTAACTTGTAGAAAAGTGGGTGGAGCTCGCAATAAGGATCAGTAAGAGTGTAGTTCAGGGTGGGCATCCACCCTCACCTCTATCATGACCTCAAGCACACCAACCCCACCCACTTTTTCTCACAAACTCGAGCAACTGAGCTCACAACTAGAATTTCAGGTGATTTCTGAATTATTGTTGCTATGTGATGGGAAAGAATGTATTGTAAACAGTAGTGGTTATTTTCACTGTGTTGGATGTACTTATGTTTGATAGAAAGCTGGGATTCGTGGCCCATTTCTTATCATTGCTCCTCTGTCCACCATTGCCAACTGGCAGAGAGAGTTTGAGGCTTGGACTGACCTCAACGTTGTAGTCTACCATGGCAGGTAAGGGGTCGACAAATCTACAAGACTCAGTCAGTTAAAAGAGTCCATTTATATTGGTATTATTTCCGATTGATTCAGTGCATACAGCAGACGTCTGATTCACGAGTACGAGCTCTACTATCGTGATGGGGAAGGCAAAGTCATGTCTGATGCCTTCAAATTCAATGCAGTCATCACAACTTATGAAGTCATGCTGTGTAAGTGGCAGTGTAGCAGAACAGACTGGACTTGCTAAGACTGAAAATTGTTTCATTTCTTCATAGTTTTTGTCATTAATTTCTCTTCCTTCTTACATAATCTTGTGTGTACATATTTTTATATAAATTTCATTTCCTTTGTATTTTTGTTTCATTTCCCCTTAATTCAGTTGTCTCATACTTATTTTTTACCCCTCATTTGCTATTATTATTTTCCCTTAATCTCGATTCCCTTTCATCATTCATTTCTTCCTTCTTTTTTACCCCCCTCTTACTCAGCTCTGTATTAACACTTGTCGTTTCCCCCTATTTACTTTACCCCGTTTTTTTTCTTCCCTTTGACCGTTCCCTCACTTGTCCCCTCCCATACCACCCTATCATTCTGTATATTTCCCCCTGCAGCTGATGAGAGTGAACTGCAGGCCATCCAGTGGCGTGTGGTGGTGATCGATGAAGCTCACAGACTCAAGAACCGGAACTGTAAGCTACTGGAGGAGCTCAAGACTCTGGATATGGAGCATCGCATCTTGCTCACGGGCACGCCCCTCCAGAATAGCGTGGAGGAACTATTCAGCTTGCTCAACTTCCTGGAGCCCAGCACTTTCCTCTCTCACGTAGCTTTCCTGCAACAGTTCGGTGACCTGAAGACAGAAGAACAAGTCGAGGAACTCAAAATGGTACGAGAGGGAGAGAGAGAATAGTAGGATTGGTTGTATCATACATGGCTTGTTAAATATTTGTGGAGAACTCATAATTTGTGGAATGTGAAATATATTTGACCTGATTTTCACTTGATTAGATTCTAAAGCCCATGATGCTTAGGAGACTGAAGGAAGACGTTGAGAAGAGCTTGGCTCCTAAAGAAGAAACTATTGTGGAGGTAAGGTTGTTAGAACAATGACATCAATAGATGGTCCAGGAAATGATTTTCTGCGTGTGTACACTATTAATATATGTACTCAGGTTAGCATGAGAGTCTAATACACTTGTACATAGCTATATAGTACTTTGATTTACAGAGTATTTTAAGTGGGGTTATGGGGAGGTCACTGGGTGGGGTCAAATTTTATTTCAAAGAAAGGATTTATTGATCTTAAAATTATAAGTTAACTGTAGCTGTGAAAGTTTAAAAAATTAGTGAAATTTTTTGGAAGTTGTGGGCATCTTTTCATTTTATTTGTAACAATGTGTGTGTGAGATCAGGTGGAACTGACTGTGATTCAGAAGCAGTATTATCGTGCCATATTGGAACGTAACTTCACCTTCCTGTCCAAGGGCCCAGGCTCCACCTCCAGTGGTGTTCCCTCTCTATTGAATGTTGTCATGGAACTACGCAAGTGCTGCAACCATCCTTACCTAATTCAAGGTAAAGGGATGACAATGAGAAAAGATTGGTTGAGTAAATACTTGAGATAACTTAAAAATTTCTGTGGTTTTATGAATTTTCCGCAGAAGAGAAGTGAATCGAAATTGAACTTTTATAGAATAAATATCATTAAAATTATTTGATATTAATATTTTTATTTCTTATTGTTACTCTTTTTGTTGTTGTATTTCTGATTTTGTTATACATGTATGTGTTATTATTGTTGTTGTATTTGTTATTATTTTTGTTGTGGTTGTTGTTATTTAGGTGCTGAGCATCAAATAGTGCGTGACTTCCAGGCTAGACATTCTGAGATCCCAGTGTCCAGTGCTCTAGTGCAAGCCTCAGGGAAGATGGTTCTCATAGATAAGCTCCTGGCCAAGTTGAAGGAGAGTGGACACAAGGTAAACAAACAGTGGCAATGATATGGGTGTGTGTATGTGTGTATGTGTGTGTGTGTGTATGTGTGTGTGTGTGTGTGTGTTGACTGGATTATGCTTGAAGGATACTCCAGCTAAATCTACTTACCTAGTTGTTGTTGTTATTGTTGTTGTTGTTTGTGGTTGATTACATAGTCACGGTTGTTGTTTTGGTTAATTGTTTTACTTTTGTTGTTAAGATTGATTTCATAGGAGTTATTCCTTGTTGTTGTTTATTTCCTGCAGGTTTTGATATTTTCTCAGATGGTTCGTTGTCTTGATATCCTGGAGGACTTCCTTCGTCTGAACGGATATTTCTACGAGAGAATTGATGGTAATGTTCGTGGCATCCACAGACAGGAGGCCATCGACAGGTTCTCTAAACCCAGTGAGTTATGGGTGTCTGTTATTGTAGCAGTAGAAGTGAAATATGTACCGGAACTGAGGAGTGTACTGCTAATTCCGAGAGCATATGCATGCAAGCCTTGGCTTGTGTTAACTTCTCAGAATGTTGAAACACCTTGACTGTAGCAAATGAAATCCTCTAAATAATATTTGTACATATTGTATATTTGGTTTAGTTAACGAGAAGTGGTTCCTGTTTACACCCTTTGTTTTCTAATCTAGATTCTGACAGGTTTGTGTTCCTGCTGTGTACAAGGGCTGGAGGTCTTGGGATTAACCTAACTGGTAAGGTGTCGTCAAATACAGTTGCTTCTATTGCTTGAAATATTTAGCTTTGAAACCTTTTCCGACTTTAGGTAGTGCCCGCCTTACGACTGTTGTTGTTGTTGTTGTTGTTTAGCTGCTGACACAGTCATAATTTATGACTCAGACTGGAACCCTCAGAATGATCTGCAGGCTCAGGCAAGGTGTCACAGGATAGGACAGAACAAGTCCGTCAAAATATACAGACTCATCACCAGAAACACCTATGAGAGAGAAATGTTTGACAGGTACATACATAGCATGCATGTACAGGTAACAAAACTATAATATGATTGTGTGTGTGTGTGCAGGGCCAGTCTGAAGCTAGGTCTGGACAAGGCAGTGCTACAGTCGACCCAGCAGCAACAGTCCAGCAATGGGGTAGGTCTGCCATTTGTAGTAAATAAATAATATAAAATGTGGCACTTAAGTTATAAGATAATCTTGCTACATAAATGCTCACTTCTCTTATCATAATTTGCTTAAAGTTTTTTTTAGTTGAAAATTATTCTATTTTAAGTCATTACTGAAGGCTGGTAAATTGCTTAATTTGCGTCTATCTGGTATTGGTCATGGTGTTCTGTTTAGAAAGACAGCATTTATTTTAGGAATGACATACTCCGTAGATTTTTCTTACTTAGGGTTATCATGTATACTAATAAGATTTTGTTGTTAATCAATTTTTTATTTTTTTTTGTAACTGTACTTGTATTTGTTGCTATGGTGACAGGCTCCTCAGTTGAGCAAGAAAGAGGTGGAGGATTTATTGAAGAAAGGAGCGTATGGAGCCATCATGGATGAAGATGATGACGCCAACAAGTGAGAGAGGGTTAATTAAATTATGTGATTTTCACCTGTAGATGTTAAGAGGGGGGGGGAGGAAAGTCATTTGTTGCAGTTTGTGTGTGTGTGTGTGTTATGTCAGTTCATCATGCCAAACTGGGGTCAACCTGGCTATTTTGAGTTGTTGTTTTTTTTGCGAAAACAAGCAAGTAACAGCTAAAACGCAAGATTAATAAACAAGAGTTAGTTGTTTGGCATAAGAGTTCCAGAGACACCTACTGTACATATGATAATATATCTGATCTATTGCATATTCATCAGCTTCAGGCAAAGGAAAAAATGAACAGGCCATACTGTGCTTTGACACAGGGTTAGTGGGTGTATTGCATGACTAGTGCATTTAAGTGCAAGGCTGTGTTGAGTAACATGCATCTGTTATTAGTAATGGTGCAATACAGCTGTATGTATGTCTTGTCCTCATCTTGCAAGCACTTCAAATAAAGTGTTTGCAGAGTACAGTACTCACTGTACTATACAGTAAGTGCATACATTACTTGTGTGAATTTTTGTGGCCAGCAACTATTCCTCCTCGGTCTATGATATTAAGTCATCACTAGTTTGTCTTTAAGTACACACGCTCCTGGGCATCAGATGTGTGTGCAGTAATGTGACAGACATCAATATTCATGATCTGTTCCTGGTAAAGTTGGTGTTGCTGGAGATATTCCTGGGAGGAGGAGTGTGTGTACGCATAAGGAGGGCTTGTGTACAGGTTGTTATTAGGACATGGCCTTACATTAATGACATCCTCCAGCTGTGTTCCTGTGTATCTATGGTACCATCTGACTCTGTCCCTGTGTATGTACATACCTATCTGGCAATGTAGTGAAGAACTAAGCGTGTTCTTATGACATGACGGACTTTGTAGGTTTGTGTGTATATTAATGAGGTAATGTTCTCTATTGAAACCGTACTGTCTGTTCACCTCTTCTGCCGTTGCTGTGGTTTGTGTGTGACTTAGGTTTTGTGAAGAAGATATTGATCAGATTTTGGAGCGGAGAGCTCATGTGATCCAATTAGAGTCTGAAGGCTCCGGATCTACTTTCTCTAAGGTTAGTTTACACAAGCACACCAAATACACATGGACTTATTCACCACAAAGTTTATGGGATTTGCTACTACTGTGTGCATGTTTGTATACACATGAATTAGTAGAGCAGACGATACTATTCAGTTTTAATACTTCATACAAAATGCTGACTGATCAGTAACAATGATACACGTGCCAAGTAGTATGGTAAGGAATGACAACAGAAAATGTTATAATGATATGAGTTCAAAGTTCACTACAATACCTTACTTTCACGAACCTTACTAACTTTGTTGATACTATCACTCCCTTTCTGCCTGAGCTTCACAGTTGGGAAGCCATTGGATAAGCTTTGACCACAGAACACACATGCTTCCAAAGGATTCATGCTAGAAATAGGTTAGGAAAAAAATGTTTTGAAGTTGGTATCCACACAAAGTTAGGAATGACATCTTTCATTTTAATAGCTATATTGGCTTAGTTACCCTTACTTACTTTTTAACTGGTTTTCTTAGTAACCACCATGTGCTATGAAAATACTCGTGACGACCTTTACCACATGAAAACGACTTGCACAGGCACATAATATAAAAAAGAATTTTCACCACTTTCCTCCCTGTGGATTTTGGAGGACTTTTGATTTGTTAGAAGGTCTGCTATGCTATATGGGAGAACAAAAAATTCTGTTGCATTGTTTGGGGTTGAGTCATTTTTTTTAGTAAATTGACTGGACTACCAGTCTTGAAATATCAATGTTCATTGGTACTTGTCCAAGTTCAGAGAACTTAGTGAGGTGAGTTGCTAAGGATACATAGCCACTGCCAATGGGTGCTCTCCGACTGTTGATTGGGCACTGTAAAGCAGTCCCAGTGTTCTCTTAACAAAGGATACATAGCTCCCAGTTAGTAGTCCTTGCTGCTTTCTGTCGTTTAGCTGATAGTGTATCAACCAGAATGTGGCGCTTCGCCATTGCACCTGACACAACAATGTTATAGTAGCTACAGACACTTCAAGCTAATAAAACACACTTACCTTCAGACCTGAGACTTTGCAATATGAGTAAAGCATGTGCTCAGAGGCCTGCACAAGCCTGCACATGCCTGCATAAGTTCAAAGGATTTTTAATATGCAGCTACATAAAATGTGTTAGGATATGGTCACTTCACGCATAATGTTAAAAGCTGTTATGATCCTGTAAAGTTTTCATGTTACATAGGAAATGCATTAGCAGGGAGAACTTCAAACAGTCATAACTCCATAACCAATTGAGATATGGGTCTGCTTTAAAGTCCATCCTATTCCTTACAGTGTTAGCTTCAATTTGACACCAAAAACTCAAAAAAAAATTGTTCTGCTACTACAAATGGTTGCTGAAATGATTGAAATGGCTATCAGCCCATATATGGAGTGTGTTCTTGCACATAAGGCCCATGAAGGCACAATTCTGCACATCTGATCTGCTTATTATCTGTTATACACGTGAATGCTACCAAAAAAATGCATGTACATGTAACTGGTTATTTACATGTTTATGCCATATAATGGTAATTTTTGACGTCTAGAGGTCACTAAAGGTCAAATCGGAGTTGGCTCCATTTCTTAAAATAATCACTGTGATATGTAGAAACAGTGTACCAAGTTTCATGCTTTTATCACAAAATGCACAATTCCATGAAAATCTGATAGAAATCCGCTCTACTATAATAATATGTACATGTATGTAAGTACGTATGTATGTGTGTATGTATGTATGTGTGTGTGTATACTACAGGCAAGCTTTGCTGCCGATGGTTCTTCAGACATTAATATGGATGATCCAGACTTCTGGAAGAAATGGGCGGAGAAAGCCAACCTGGATTTGGATGAGTTGGCCAACAAGGTTACTCTTACAGCTTCTGGTTGTGTTCCATTATGGCTGCAGTGATCCCAACTACTAATTTGTTTATAAGCATGTTTTGTGCCTAAATCTGCAATGAAAAGCACTCAATTTCCTCTTATCCTGGCACCTTGGGACCTGGGGGTGCCTGTATCTCAGAAATGCCTGTTACTCAGGGAAAGACATAGTTTTCTCCGACTCTTGCGGGGACCACAATTGGTTAATGGTTTGTCTTTTATCGAATTCGCTAAAAGACAAACCTTATAGAGGTATGCCCAGTATAGAGGCGTGCCCGGTATAGAGGTGTCCAGATAAGAGGGGATTGAGTGCAATGTGATTGGGTGGGTGGGTTAGGTGAGATAAGCAGGTTTTATTGGTAATTAGAACACTTGTGATGTAGGGTAGCAATTGGTTGGCTATCACAGGCTTCAACAATTGTCAGCTTAGCGTTTGTGCAGAGTGTAATACTACATACAACAGGCACTACAGGCTTCAATACTAACAATGCATAGGACTGCTGACCTTAGTACTCTGACCCACAGTAACCTCACTTTATGAAACACAAAATGTCAATTTGAAATGCTGTACCAATGTATAACTAATCATATCATAAGCCTGTTAAAGGTTCTTTATTGCTCTTAATATTTATTATATTTGATTTATTAGGATAGCCTCGTGTTGGATACACCTAGACTTCGTCGTCAAGTTCGTCGCTATGGAAATGATGGATACGAAGAGATAGTAGAAATGGGAGATATCATAGATGAGGTGAATCAAGATATTAACCAAGATTTTTAATCAGAATTAATGACTTGGTATTAATAATTATTGTTGAGGGTATCAATAATATCTGACCCTCCAGTCTTGCGGGATTGGAACTGATTACTTGAGTGTGGTTGCTTTCATAATGCTTTAGTTTTATTAACCCTCAACGCACATGCGCGAGAAGGTTGTAGTAGTCTGTTTGTCATTCATTCATTCATTCATTCATTCATTCACTCTGTCAACAGCGGATCTCAAAGATGGCAGACTTTTATTTTAATATGTGGATGATCTGGACACTTTAATTCGCTATAACCAACTTTTTCCACGAAATAAATATGTAGTTAATTAATAAATACATGTAAGTAATAAAAAATATCTGAATTAATTGTGGTGTGTGATTATCTGGTTCTCACATTTCCTCTGATCATTCCATTTCACTTCCCATCCCTTCCTTCCAGGTGGTGGATGTGATACCAACAGCCGGCAAGCACAGCTGGACGAAGCTGGAGTGCCTGAAGGTAGAGAAGGGGCTGTTGGTGTACGGGTGGAGGGAGTGGAAGAGCATCCTACGCTATGGCAAGTTCCGCAAGAGGAAGTTGGGAATACGAGACGTGGAGAGTGTCGCTAGAAATATCGTGAGTGATGTTTAATTAAGATGGGCAATACAAGGGTATTGTTACACGATTTCTTTCTCAGCCTTCTTTTAACTCATTAGATGTATTCTCTCTCTTTCTTGTACCTGTGAAAGAGAGAGAATGCATCTAAGGGTGCCCCTCTATGAATAGGCCTATAAGAAATGCCGGTAATACAGTAGTCATTAGTTAGTGGAATAACTATCAGCTCATCTGGAGACCATTATTTCCTTCTGTATTGATAATATTCTTTATGCATACAAGTATGTATGTATGTATGTATATCCAGGTGTCTGCAGTTGGTATAGTTTTCTATATTAATCATGCAGTGTTTGTTTTAATAAAGAAAAGGAAAGCCATTACTAGTGGTCAAACAATTAATGTGCATTTGTATATATATACGTGTATGTATACAATGCAGTATTGTTGGTGTTGTCACTATGTGCACTTGTATTGTGCTTCAAATGGCGAGAGAACTAAAAGAATTGATGTTAGTCACAAATTGAACACATTTACATCTCCAGTGAAGTTGGAGAGTGTTTGTTTGTGGACAGAATGCTAGTAGTAGAACTGTAGTGCTGTTTCTGATTTCTCAGATACTTGATGGCCACCAGGATGTGTGCATGCATTGGTGGGGGAAGTAAGCAAAAATTGATAGTTTTAAGACTTGCCCTGAAGCTATGTCTAATAGTCTGTCCCACTCTAGTCATTGATGCACTATACGTCACACATATGTATGTATGTATATGTACTATGTATTCCCATTGGCTAATTTGTACAACCCTGATGGAGTCTTCTCTTTACTTCTTTTTTAATTATTATACAGTGGTGTCAAATTGAGAATCAGGGATATTTGTGTGGACTTACGTATGACATTTTGTACTTTGACCCTCACATTTTTGTGTTCCCTTGGTGGTCTTGTACTCCACTAAACGGAATCTTTTGGTTTTCGATCTTTACCCGTATTATCAATTGTGCACCTCTTTGAATTAGGTTGTGTCTTGACATACACTTTTTTCTTTTTCTTTT
>WLWD01004830.1_pt1:20000-31878 | contig 31878 bp, 25 predicted proteins | sample 6712731 | NCBI WGS metagenome assembly WLWD01 (sample SAMN12718690, study PRJNA576275) | sponge metagenome | isolation source: marine sponge | host: Mycale hentscheli | place: New Zealand: South Island, Marlborough, Capsize Point | collected 2014-11-01
TACTGTGCAACATAACCCCATTAATAATGTAAGGGGTGCAGTCAAGCAGTTCTTCGTGTGTGCACATGCTACTATTAGATTTGGGTGTTCGGTACTGAAGTGTTCAGATAGCTGAAGTTCTTCTGTACTTTTGGATGTTGTATGTTCATGTATGTAAACACTGCAGGGGTGTCTTCTCTCATATGCTCTCCTAAAATCTAAGGGAGTTGTTCTTTTCCACTCCTATAGATTTGTCTCTGTATGTAGCCCTGCAGTGTATTGGTTCTTTCTGACTAATTAAGGTGGTGTGTCTCCTATGTGTGTGTGTGTGTGACCTCAGGCTACGAGCAGTTTGGCCCCATGCGGTCTGACCCCGCCCTCTGTTTCAAGGCCATGTGCGGGGAAGAGCTGCCAGGACCCAAGAAGAAGAAAGCCAAGAAAAACCCCGGCAAAGTGGTGGTGGGTGGTGCAAAAGGTGACGACTTTGACAGCGACGGCAGTGATAGTGGGGAAGACAGTGACATAGCCGGTGTTGATAGTGGACCTGCCACGCCCCTCACACCTTCCTCCAAAGCCATGCTTGGTAATAAAAGGTGAGTGTGCTGCCGAGACGCTCAGTATGGGGGTATTCTCAGTGTTCCTGTTCGAGGGGTTTTTGGGAGTCACTAAAGTATAGTATTACTAGAAATGTTGAGGTACATGTACACTAGCTTCTGAATTGGATATAAATCTCAAAATTGTTTATATTCTTTGTGATAGAGGAGAGAAAGGGTTTGTTGACTATCTTGGTACCAGGTTTAGGTCATACTAATATATTTTCTGTCAGATGCTTGTTAAGTAACATTAGTGTATGTATGTATGTACATATGTATTACGTTATTTAACTACAAGCATGAAACAAAATATTATTACGTCATACTAGTTACGCATTTCCTTTCTGAAAGGTGTGCCACCCAAATTATCTTTGTGGTTGCTGCACTCTAGTAGTTTGTGACAGAATTTCACATGAATAGGAAGAATGGGGAGCAACTAGAATATTTCTCTCTTCTTCTCAGATTTGAAATTAACAGGAATACAAATAGTTTTACATGCTGCTAAGAGGTGGAATGGTGGGGTACTCACATGTATAGTGAAGAGTTGATTGATGTGATAATAGACGAGGCAGTTACTATGGCTGTGTTTACTTGGGGACCCGTGACTCGTGTTTCCATGGAAAAGGTTGGGGCCACATGAAGACCCTTGTGTCCTGTGTAAACACACTGCTCTCTGTGTGTTGGTGTGTTCATTTGGGAGAGTTAAAGAATAGAGAGGCAGTTGTGCGATGTAGTACTAGACTGGTTGCTATGGTCACTGGACAGTTCCATCGACAGTAATTCCTCACTAAACCTCATTAATAGTATTACATATTTGATAATTAAACTTCAATGGCAATGCAGCATGGAAGACTAGCTATTAATTTTGTATGTTTAAAACTTGACTACTTTTAGTTCTCTTCTCCCCTTTCCTTTTTTTTTTTTTTTTTTTTTTTTTTTTTTTGTCCTCCTGCCTCTAGACACACTCTAATTTTCGGGAGTTTGGGATGGGAGAGTTGTTGTGTTCAATTTATTTAGTTTTGACTTTGCTCTTGTTGTAAAAGTGTGTGTAGTTTATGTGTGTCATACGCTCGCACTAACATACACACACTAATTTTATCTTCACCACAGGGTTACAAGAGGAGGAGGATATGGAGCTGACTTCAAAGTGGGTAAGGATCATTCTATTTACAACAACATTGTGTGTGCTCACATCTGACCTATTGCTATTCTATTTTCTGCCAATTTACTAGTTTTTGCTTTTGATGAGTGTGACATTTTTAATTTGTTTTGTTGTTGTTGTTGTTGTTGTTTTTTAATGAGTTAGGATTTATTAGTAACTTGTTATTTATCACTGTACGGTGAGATGTTGGTAAGGTTTGTGATTGTAGAGGAAGTGATTAGCACAACGAAAGTAGGCAGTTACAGTGTGTATACGTGTGCGCGTAGCTTCACCAGATGTTAATGTTCTAAACACCTAATGAAAGATTATGTGTGTTAGCTATGAAGGTTCTGTGCATTAGCTATGAAGGTTCCATGCCTTAGCTATGAAGGTTCTCTGTGTTAGGGTCCATGTGAAAGCTATAAAGTGTCTGTGTGTTAGATATGAAGGTTCTATGTGCAGTTATTTGTAGTCTCAGAGTTAAGCTTTTGGGAAGTTGTATCTTTCTATAAACTTGAAGACTTGCCATTAAAACAAACATGTACATTGGCAAAAGTTCTAGGAACTAAGATAATTAAAACGTAATCTTTACTCAGTTTCAATCAAACAGCTTTGTTATGTAGACTTGGAACTAGTAAATACAAACTCATGATCTGAGATAATTTGCAATTTTATTTTATCTTTGTCATTGCTGGTGTGAATTTCTGATTTAAATCTAAATGGGTAAATTGATATATTTTGTACCATGGTTCGTTTAAACTGTCCAATCGCATTGCTCAATTCATGATGAATATTATTTCACCCACCTCCTAGGAGGTGAATGAATTGTTTATGCATTCCCTGGAGCCAAGTAAAATCAGTTGTCTGTGTTTTTAACATAGGCTTTCAATATGTTAAAATAAATGCTCTCAGTTTGTATTATGACTAAATATATGTACCATTAATAAAGTCGCTATATGTACTGTGATTCCTTTACTAACATTTGTGTACATGATAGTATGTATGTTAATATGTATGTATGTATGCCGTGTACAATGTATGTGTTGTCCAGGAGGACTGTATGTATGGCCAGGATTGGCAGAGGTGAACACGCGGGCCAGGAGATATGTGAGTGCGTGGGTGAGGCACCAGAAGAGAGAGGAAACAAGACTGGCATGCCTGCAGAAGGTGAGTTGGTGGAATTACTGGATGGGATGGAGGCTAGTCTGACATTCTAACTTCAGTGTACCTGTTAGAATGGGTTTTGGGAGTCACTAAAGTATTGTAAGAAATGTTGAGATGATTTCTGAATTTGGCTAATAATCTCCAAGTTGTTTATGTTTGTGACAAAGGAGAGAATGGTTTGATTTGACTATGTTGGTGGTGTGATTAAGGTCATACAAATTCCTTTATGTGTGTTTGGGGGTTACTAATAAGTGATGTAAGGTAAGTTTAATTATGTAAAGAGCTTATTTGCACATCGCCGTAATTAGTAGTAATTGCCATGTTCATATAATTGATATATTTTATCAACCTCCCATTCCCTTAAAAATAATTTTAACTGATAATAATCTCAAAGCAAATATAATTGTGTCTCGATTCAAGCAATGGCATGCTGTACCTCCTCTGCACACTATGCGTGAGTGGGTGGAAGGGGGCGGGGGGGGGTTTTATTTATTTATTATTTTATTTATTTATTTTTGTTGTTGCTGTATTAAAGTATTCTCTCACAATGTTGTGTAGTGGTTCATCCATGATTGTCACAGTTACATCAGGACTTTGAAACTGAGGAGAATTTTTGTTTATCTAGCTAGTTGAGTGTTAGTAATGGTGTAAGTTTTGAAATAAACTACCAATGAAGAGGTTGGTTTAGTTGTGTGGTATGTAGTCAATTGTTGTTTTTCGCATTGCCAAAAGCATGTGAACAGTTTAATTAGCGAAAGACGTGTTCAGCATTTAAATTTACCACGGTACATATACATGTATGCACACGAGTGGTAGCTGAAGTCATGTAAATAGACATTTACATGAGCTTGTTTGGTAACTTCACTTTGTGGAAATGTTTGGTTCAAAGCTAAATATGTGTATAAAGGTTCATTTTTTTGGTCAGACATTATGCATTTCAAGTGAGACAGACAGTATGTTTAAGTGTGTTGCTCCATCATAATCAAAGTCTATGCAGACTTACAATTGTATTTGTTAATTTCACATTCCCCCAGCTGTATTCCAGCTGTATTCCAGCTGTCATACCACCCTCCCAACTAACTATGATACATCAGAATCATTTGTACTGTGTATCATTATGTACTACATACATATCAACAGAGTGTTTATCAACCTGCTTTTCATTCTATTAATGTATCTTAACCACTCCTCTCTGAACCACTCAGCATCCCTACTTACAACACGTTAGTGAGTACATCTCATAGAAGCAAGTATTGCTTGGCTGATGTGAGTACATCTCATAGAAGCAAGTATTGCTTGGCTGATGTGAGTACATCTCATAGAAGCAAGTATTGCTTGGCTGATGTGAGTACATCTCATAGAAGCAAGTATAGCTTGGCTGATGTGAGTACATCTCATAGAAGCAAGTATTGCTTGGCTGATGTGAGTACATCTCATAGAAGCAAGTATTGCTTGGCTGATGTGAGTACATCTCATAGAAGCAAGTATAGCTTGGCTGATGTGAGTACATCTCATAGAAGCAAGTATTGCTTGGCTGATGTGAGTACATCTCATAGAAGCAAGTATTGCTTGGCTGATGTGAGTACATCTCATAGAAGCAAGTATTGCTTGGCTGATGTGAGTACATCTCATAGAAGCAAGTATTGCTTGGCTGACGGACATGTCTGTTTTTACCATAAGTGATTAAAGAGTGGTTTGTGTTTATGTAGTTTAGTACCATTTGTGGCTTATTTTGATCAGATTTGTTTATGAGTTGCTTGCCATTGGGACAGTATTGGTATTCTGGTATGTTTGGAGAGAGAGGGAGGTTTCAGGCTACCATACTTCTAAATGTGATTGTTTTTTAAGTTCAAGCCTCGCTCTTCCTCCACCCAGCTGTGATTGGGTACCCGGCATTTGCTGGGGAGCTAATTCAAGGCCTTTTCTCATACAAAAACAGAATGGTCTAGGTGGGACTTAGGGTGCCCACACCACTTGCTGTTAGGAATATCTTTTGTTTATCTGCAAGTTCCTAGTATGGCTCAAGAGAGCATTATATGTGTGCGTGTGTTGTTGTTGTTGTTTTTCTAGAATTTGTTTAAATTGGTGGGTGCAGTTTTGTAATAATAATCTTACTGGCTATGTATAAACGAAATTTTACGTACATTCATATGACAGATATTTATGAGTGTATACTAAACACAAGTAATTTGGGAGATTGAGTTGCTGTCTGTGTGGGATGATAGACTCCTGTTGCTCCAACGTCATCTGGATGTTGAAACTGATGTTACACGCTGACTTGTGTATTAATAAAAGTTATGCATAGCAAGATCTTCATTATCCTGTTTTGGCATCACTGCTTGAGCTGGGGTGTGTCCACGCATAGGCAAAGTTCGAATTATTCTGAATATGTCTAAACTGGGAGAAAATCCCAAACTTGGGTTTCTTGCCAGTGGGAAAGTTTGTATGTATGTTGGTGTACTTTATAGCAATGTGCTGGACCTTAAACAATGGGACATGTACTATACAGTATTGGTTATCATAACCATTGTAATTGCACCCAGGTGCCCATAGTTGTGGATTCCCTTGAATTGAGGTACGAGGTTTCTAAAGCACTGTGTGAAGACTTGAGGAATGGACACTGCTGTTTGTGTTCTTATATGCACGTGTTTGGAGTTGCTTTTAAGCCTATAATTATTAATTATCTCCAAGTTCAAGTATAAATTGAATATTAAAAAATAAATATATATATATATATATCACTAATTGGTTAGCACCAGAATCAGATTTGGCCTTCCCAATTTTCTAATCTTCCATAAGTATTTCATCTTTTTGTCATTCGATTCCTGGTTCCATTTGTAGTTACTATCCCAGTACAAATGAAATGAAGTCATTTTGGCTCTGTTTTATGCTTTGGGCTGAGCTTCTGGTTTGGATGGCGTTCACTTTTGCAAACACCCAAGTGGGTGTGTTCAGTGTTGTTCCCTGTGGTGTCGTGTTGCTGGACGGATCTCCTCAAGCTGTCAGAGGAGTTGTCGGCTGGTATGCTGTAGTCATAGACAGTGTTGCGCCTGTGGATGCACCAGCTGGCCAGCACTGCTTTTACGTTAGCTCGGTTCAACTTGCGTCGAGTCTGAGGGTCAACCAGGTATGCCACGGTAATTAAAAGTCCTATGAGCCCGTTGAATATTCCAGAGATGAACCACAACGCCACTGAGGGGTGGGCGGGTCTAACAAATTCGTAAATACAGTTGACAAATGGGAATATGTTGATGACGAAGTAAATGACAGGGTAAGCCAACATGGGTACGGTTTCCTTGATCGTTTCTTGGCCGTCGGTTTGGTTGTACGGTACGTAGCCGTCTATCATAGAGTATTTTTTGTGGTGAGTTATTTTTATAATGACAAGCACAAACAAGACCATCTGTATCAGTATGATGGCGTATAGAGGAACATACCAGAGCAGCAGCTGCATCAGGACCCCAAATTTAAATGTCTGACACATGTTCTCATCCATGGATCGAATCCAACACCATGCTCCGGATTTGCCATATGCGGATTTGATGAAAGGCACCCAGTTAAATAGGAAAGGGAAGAAGAATATGAAAAAGACAAACACACAATCAAATGTTTGTGGATTTCTCCTGAAGAATGCTCTTATGATTAGTGATAAAGTTATAGATGTCACTGCATCTAGAATCATCCATGAAGAGATTTGGTTGAAGAACCCACTGAAGATGCAAAAGTTGGTGTAGAATGTTCCAGTCTCTTGCTGGTAATCCACCCTCTGAATGGTGACTGATAACGAGAAAATGGTCGCCGATATGGCCAAGTATAGGACCAGCCTGTGGTTGAACAAGTAATACTGCTTGAAGAGGATGATGCTGATAATGGTGAAGATGCAAGCCAAGAAAGATACAAATCCCACCAACACACTCACCGCCGACACGATGGAGTAGGTGCTGTTGGCAAACTGTGAGGCATTACTAGTAGTACAGTTAGTATCCATGTTAGACACGTGTCAGCTCACTGCTTGCTAAACTTGCATCAATTGCACCCTCTTGTGCTTTTATACTCACCGACTAAACTAGCTCTTGCATCACTAGCTTACTTCCTGTTCCCAGCCAGCCAGTACAAATTACGTAGAGCAGGTGTGGGAGTTTATATATAGTAGGTTGAATTTTGTTTTGATAAGTGTGGCTCAGTCTGGGCACTTGCAAGACTTTCTGTTGATGTTGTACAGCGGTAAACAATATCTGACCTTGAAATGAGACTTGTAATAGAGCATGTTTTCACACCTCACTGGATGTAAGGGTAGAATTAACCTCTTACTTGTGATGACAGTGTGTTGTCGTGACAAAAGAGGTTTGTGTTGTTGAACACGTGTTATTCACACACCAGGGATTCCTTGAAGTTCAGGAAATGGTTTGCTAAAGCTAGTGCAGTAATCTAAATAGATATACATGTATGTATTTTATTGTCTGCTAGTGTTTACTTTTTGTGCTGCGTTTTGTGATATTATACATACCAGACTGTGGCATTACAAATACGTGTATGTACTATCTGTTTGTTGTCTTTTTGTTTTTTATTGGTAACAATTTTTGCTTTTTGCTCTAGGCTGTAGCATCCCGAGCACAGCAAGGGTGCTACTTAGGGCCCGAGGGACCCTAAAAACGGTTGTTCACGACGGCTGTGTGCAGCACCTAACTGATTTAGAATGTAGCGACTGCCCTCACAATGCAATCGGAGGGACACTGAGCGCAACTGGAGGGACACTAGGTGTCCCTGCCCTCAAGGCTGGCACACTAAGTTAAAAACGTCCCTCTCTGAAGGACCTAAGCACTCATTTTATCTGAGTTATGCTTATTACGGTTATACTGTTTAAACTAGTGTGTTTCATCTCTTCTTCATTTTATCTGAGTTATGCTTATTACGGTTATACTGTTTAAACTAGTGTGTTTCATCTCTTCTTCATTTTATCTGAGTTATGCTTATTACGGTTATACTGTTTAAACTAGTGTGTTTCATCTCTTCTTCATTTTATCTGAGCTATGCTTATAATGCAGTTTAAAGTTTCAGTTCAGTGTATTAGAAGTTCAGGAAGTCTGATAGTGTGGCATCCTTGTGTTGTGTTCTAGTTTCATTTGTTTATGCAATGATTTACTAACAACTGAGTGTTTACATACTGTATCTGCTATATGCATTAGTTGTTTGTTTGTTTTGTTATTGTATACTTCTTTTTCTTGTACCATTTATTATTTCATCATCATAATTATTGTTATTGTTAATTTTCACTCGTACAATAGTTCAAGTATTTATTTAATGAAAGTCTATTGTTTAATCATGACTGAGAAATCTTGGTGTGTTTTTTATTATTTGTTGTTGTTGTTTTCATATACTTCTGTCTTTTTCTGACTCACACTGGCTACTTTAGCTTCATATGAAGCATTTATAGAAATAGAATTGTTCTTTGGAGTCCGTAGTAGTTTAAAAAGTTTATGAAAACTTTTGAGTTTGTTTGGTTTTTGTGGTTGTTCCTTGCCTAAGTAGTAATCACTAAAATATACCACACATACTGTAACAGCATATAATCAGATGGACTTACATAAATATAGTGCTTCGTTTATGACTTAGGGGATTCCCCCCTTGAGATAGAGTCCTTTAACTTGTTTCATAGCAACTAGCTTGCAACCCATAATGTAATTAGCAGTGTGTAGTTTATTGGGGCCCTCTAAAGCTCCTAGATCGATCCTTCAAATACAATTCCACCTGTTGCAGATAAATTGCATGATTCTATGTAACTCTCAAGCTGTACAAAGACCTAAAAATATATATTGGCTTAATCTGCTAAAATGACCAACTGGGATTGCCGCCAGGTCACGGTGGTGTTGAAGCAGCAAGGAGAGCGGCTGCTACAGCTAGAGAATGAGATGGTGGAGTATGAGAAGCACACACAGACTCTAGCAGGCAGAATTGAGAATTGTGTGGACAAGCAGAGGGAGCTTGAGGACAGAGTGCTGGCTAACGATACCAATCTGGACCTGCAGCTCAGGAAACTCGTGGAATTAGAAGAAGATTTGGACGCGGCGACCAGACTCAAGTTTAAGATAGCGGAAAAAGCCGCGGTGCGTGAAGGATGGGGTGTTAGGCGGAGCCTGCAGCCAAACAACACAACTGTACCAGGTGGACATTTGGACACCCCCGTCACCACTCTGTTATTGCCTACGTACAGAGAGCTGTGTCACAGCTTGCTGGAATGGAGGAGCCCCTGCATGTACACCCACTCAGGGGGCTACAAGATCTGCCTGAAGGTCAAGGCCCATAAGGACAGCGGTATCGGCAAGAAGTCGCTGGTGATTAGCCTGATTGCAATGCCAGGGGAGTTTGATAAAAGACTGAAGTGGCCGGCGAGAGCACGGTTCATATTCGAGATTTTAAACCAGGAAGGGCAGGGAGACTTGGTGTTTGTGAGTGCTTGTAATAGTTGGATTCAGCCTGTGGAGGAGTGCTGTCTGCAGTTCAGTAACCTCAAAAACATGGAGAACAGCGGTACATTAGTGGACTGTCACAGACTCAGTGGTTTTGTAAGGGACAATTCCCTGGAGTTCAGGCTCACCAAGTTGCCTGAATTGTCCTAGTAGCTTGCTGCCAATAATTTTTATAAATCCCTATTAAAAATTAAAAAATTGAAGTATACAGACTTATCTGATACAGGAAAGTAGGTTGTAGTGGGTAAAGGGAATCCATTTGTTTTTATTGCTGGTAAAGGGTCACTGGTTGTCAATGCTTAGAGTAGTAGACTATATGCAGTCAATTCAGAGTCATTCATTGCCATTCTTTAAAGGAGTTATGGGGAGGGGGGAGGGAATGTACATTAATAAAAAATATATTACCCTTACAGCCGCCTAGGTAAAACAGCTATATGAAGTGGTGGTAGATGTATGTATATAAAGAAAATCCCTTTAGAATTAATTGCATGCAGCTAGCTACAAATACAGGCCCCTCCCCCTACTGGCTCTATTACCCGCCGCCCTGGCTGTCATGCAGCTGTCTCACTTTTTTTTTTTTTTTTTTTTTTTTTTTTTTTTTTTTTTTTTTGGTAGGTCTGATTTAGTTGTCTAGGAAACTAGCGTGTAAAGAGTTGGCTTTTTCTGTTGTTTGAGTTTCTAAGCCCTGCCTTAGGATTTGCTCTAGGAGTCACAAGTCCAATGATCTGCTAAGCACTGACCCATACTTGAGCAATGGAGGACTGGCATTCCACGGACCCCATATCTCTAATAAGGCTGCAGCAAGAGAAGATTGGTAGACTAGAGGCATGCCTTGATGAGTATGGGAGGCTCAACCACAGGTTTGAAGACAAGATAGGCAAACACGAAAGAAAGCACACAGAGCTTGAAGTTAGAGTCCACGCTGGGGAGATGCAACTTAGAGAGCAGCAGGAGAAGCTCGCACACCAGAAGGCTAGCCTGGAGCTGCATATTGCTGAGCTCAGAAATGAAAGTGAAAGGAAAGAATGGGAACCAAAGGAAGAACCTTGCAATGACGGACCGGTGACTAGGTTTAGAATGGAAAACGTTGAGAACATATGTCGAGGTGGCATCACTTGGAAGAGCCACCCTGTTTTCACTCACGTCCATGGTTATAAATTGTACGTTGCTGTAAAGGTTCACAAGAGCTCCGTCATGGGCAAGAAGTCGCTGAAAATCGGCGTCTTTGCCATAGCAGGTGAGCATGACGACAAACTCAAGTGGCCAGCGAGGTGCTTCTTGTCTCTGGAACTGATCAGGAAGGACGGCAGGCCAGAAAACTTAATGGTCATGAGTGGAAACTGTGTTTGGAACCTGCCCATGGATAAGGCACCTCTGGTGTTTCAGAATGCTGGCAGTGTGGGGCAGAGCCAGGCACTTGTGGATCTCAAGCAACTCAAGGGATTTGTGTGTGATGACAGACTGGAGTTTAAACTGTCAAAGACACTTTTGCTATAACATTTTTTTTTATTATAAGAAAAGTTTGTATTTTTCAAACATTATCAGAACAATTTTAATGTGAAGGTAAAGCAACCATATTGGCAATCATGAGTCTACTCATTTAATAGAAGTATCTTTGTTTCCAAGCATCCATTTTAATCTATGTGCGTAGAGATTGCTTGAAATAATTGGCCAGATGCTGATTTTGTTAAGAAAGTATAGGAAGGAAAAAAGTAGTTTGAAGCTGTTGAATACCAAACAAGTGTCAATGTATAATTTCATATAATTACTACTCCAATATATAAATAAACTTTAACTTTTTAACTCAAAACTAGTAGTAGGTATGGTTTATTTAATTAGTCCACAGACAGACGTTTTGACTCTGACAAGTCTTCCATCAGTTTCAAGTTTTCTTCAGAGTCGAAATGTATGTGGACTAATAATACCATACTAAACTATACCTGTACTATTTTAAGTTAAAAAGTTTAAGTATTATTTATATTATTATGGAGTAAAGGCTCATTACTATGTTAGATAATTAGATATTGGAGTAGTAAGAATGAAATTATATTAAATTGCACTGACACTTGTTTGTAAGCAGTGTTTGTCCTTTGTACTTTTGTAGAAGTCGCACCATTTCCAACTGAAGGTCTCAGTTCAATCCTGTTCTCAGTTGCCGTCATGACCATTCTGTCTTTCATTACTATTTCAGTCTCTTACTGTATCTTCACTTGAACCAATTCTTCTTTGCCAACATAGTGAAGCACCTGGAATCTTTCAACAAAATCTAATGATTGGATCGTGAATAGCTTCACAGAATGACTAACGCTTTATATAACAATATTGTTTGTTACATTAATGACAGCTTAGTAATACCAGGCAGAGTACCAGCGATGGTTGGTTAGGTAAAGGGGAGTGTCAGGTGGGATCATGCGCAAAGGCCCCTCCAATGATGAATGATTAGCCCATACCAGCAGGAAAGAGCAAAAGTTACTGAAGAGAGGATTTTCCCACCCACCCATACCATACTTGACTGATAGAGGAATTGGAAGAAA
>WLWD01004507.1_pt1 | contig 31865 bp, 12 predicted proteins | sample 6712731 | NCBI WGS metagenome assembly WLWD01 (sample SAMN12718690, study PRJNA576275) | sponge metagenome | isolation source: marine sponge | host: Mycale hentscheli | place: New Zealand: South Island, Marlborough, Capsize Point | collected 2014-11-01
AGACGGTCACATATATATATATATATTATATATATATGTATATCAGTAACTTAATTCTATACATAGTGGAATAAACATGACTACGAAAATTATGTAGGGTTATTTTTCTTTTGTACCCTCAAATTGCACCTTTAGTCAAAGATTGTATAGATTTCAATTTAAAACTATAATATTGTTGGTAATTGTAGAATGCTACATTTCAAACTGTCATAGCAACCGATGGAACAATATCATTCTCCCAATTCCGATATGGGAGTATTCATACTTCTATAAGTTACCTCATTGGCTTTAATGCTGGAGATAGGATGAATGGTGTTCTACTGGCTGAAAACACTGGAGATCTCACTCCAGAAATAGAAAAAATGGCTACTTTAGTATACAGAATTGATGGTAAGTTATTAATTATATTCATTGATAAAGTGCATTATTTGAATGATAGTTGAATCACAATGCAATTGATATAGCTTTAAACTCTTTTTTGTTTGAATTCATGTAATACTGTAGCATTGACAATAAACAGAGGTAGTTTTATAATTTAACTATATTAAATAGGTTCTTGCATAGCTCCAGTCACTGAATGCCAACTCAGCAGCTACCCTGAGACTTGTTCTCCTGACCCCATGGACATTGTAGCAAACTGTTCCTGTGTAGATGGATATTATGAAATTAATGATACATGCATTGGTAAGATATGAAAATATGATATTGGACTTGCAATGCAAGCAAACATTTACAATTAGTTATAGCTAGTTAGCTATATATTACGTAGTACTTACTACATGAGTCAGAGTGTGATATGGCAAAATATTTCACCAGCAAGCTGATTTATTTTTACAGGTCACATACCTAATAATAACATTGTGACGATATCTAGCATGGAATATATATATTTATTCCACCCTAGATATCTTCACAATGATATTGTTAGGTATGTGACCCATAAAATAACTCATGATATTTCACAGTTGTTATTTCAAATTATATTAAGCAAGCTCATTAACCTAGTAGTTATAGCAACATGGCCAAGCTCACCACTTTTCCTGTTGTTGTTTTTTGTTGTTGCTTTTTGTTTTTTGTTTTTTTTTGTTTTTGTTTTTGTTTTTGTAATTTGTTTTTCTTGGGGGGGGGGGGAACAAACTATAGAAACTTTAGTCTACTCTCATAATCTTGCAGGCCAGACCCTTTACCGAATGCAAGCGGTGAAAGGGTCTGGTCAAACTCGATAAACTTTTTTGTTCACATGATCCACAACAATAGTGGATTAGTGGATGACATGTGCAATGCCTACGTCATCAATTGTGCCGCCTACGCTCGTATAAGTATTCGCATTGTAAATTAGATCTACATGTAGATGTTTAGCCTATGACGTAAGCACTCTGTTGCCACTTGCACAGTAAAATTATTGCTGATGGTTCGGAACCATTTCGAGTTTTGAGTTTGACCAGACCCTTACCTCGCTTGCATACGGTAAAGGGTCTGGCCTGATGAGACTAACTATAGGCTAATTTATTTTCATGAAGATATCTAGCATGGAAAAACTAACTAAATATATGTGTGTGTGTGTGTGTGTTGTCCTGAAATTTCAGACATTGATGAATGTGAAGAGGACTTATTTAATTGTAGTATGAACAAGGACTGTGTTAATACAGAAGGGAACTACACTTGTGAAGGTACCTAGCAAACTGAATACTTATGTTTTGGATCATTAATCATTTTAATGTGCAAAACCATAAAGAATGGCTATTGTAACATGTTCTCCTTGTAATATAAAACAGTTATAACTACTCCTACTAATGCAACACAGACCATACAAAATGCCTAGCTCCTAACTAAGACTATGCTAGCTGTAATAGCGAAATTATCAGGCAATCAGACATCATTATTTATACGACCTGCTAGGGTTCGCCGTGAATACAATGGTAAATATACGTGGTGAATTGCTTCACACCAGAAATTGTGGTTAACTACAAGTAACTCTATTCCTTCATAAGGATGGTATATATAATTGTGCTTTGCTACTTTTTTCAGCACATGTTTTATCTGTTTTTGTTGCTGTTTTTGTATTTGGTAGATTAAGTATCCATCAATATTTTGTTTTTGAGTAGGTTAACAAGTTTGTTTACAAGCCCTCAAGTAAATTTCCTCGATTCTGAATTGATCTATGACTTCTATCGAATCCACATTATAAATACAATATAATTTTGAAAATCACAATCTGTGTGATTAATTTCATACCTTTGTGGCAATTCTCCTTTTAAATTCATTGGTTGGGCACTTTATGGAGACCCACAAAACTACGTGATTAAAAAAAAGTGTTTTTTAACAATTTTTCTCAATTTTCTATCCACTATCTTGAATTGTTATAAGTATATTATGAGGATTGATATAATAGGTTTTATCATAGCAAATATCTAAGCACTAGGCAATCTAAAACCAAGGTTTTACATACTTTCTGCCATGTGATGACGTAGCTGGTTTGTATTTTGTTTTTGTATGTTTCAATCTATGTTTTTCTAGTTGTCAAAGCTCAAAGACCATGGCGCTATTGTTTACTATCTAATCTGATTTTTTTTTATTGCATATAGTTTTCTTTGCTTTCAACTCTTAATGTGAAAACCATTTCCCCTGTTTCACCCTGTAATCTGCCCCTTTATTAATGTTGTACTATTGAAAGGCTAAAATATTGTAAGTACATATAATAATAAAAATTCGGCATGATAATTGGTTGTATTAATTTAGATCCCACAACTCCAACAATGCCTACAGAAGCTGTCACTGATGCAAGAGGTATGTTTATAGTACTTAAGTTAAGTAACAAAAAATGCAATATGTGTGCATGAAAATTGGATTATTATTATTAATTTAGACCCCACCGCTCCACCAGAAGCTATTACTGATCCAAGAGGTAAGTTTTAGATTACATAAGTAACAAAAATACAATAAGTTTCTTAAACTGATTTTCATGATTTGTATTTTTTTTCAGGAGGTGGTGCATCTTCTAACTCTACAGCACTCATTGCAGGACTGGTGGTGGGATTCTTGCTGATGATAGTCATAGGAGTGGTCGTTATCGTTGTTATATTGCTCACTAGACGGAAAAACAGATGGCTACTTAAGTATGGTGTGGAGACCCATGACTGTAAGTCGAGCGTGACGAACTGTCAAAACTTTAAACTTACCGCAATTGAATAATTGCCAACATTGTTCAACATAATATTATAGAAAAGTGGTCTTCAAATGGAATTCTAACATAAACAGGACAAATATTTGCCACAAAGCATACACATGTAATTGAAAGGAATGAATATTTCCTTTAATTACACATTTCCATACCGAGTTGCCTCCCTCTTAATCATTTAGCACTAACATTTTGGCCAAGGTTCATGAAATCACCATTCTTTTGCATGTTTCAAAGTATAATAAGGGTCCTTTAATGTGTTTGTATTTCAATCTTTCTTAAATTCAAGAAAGCTGGGATTTTTTTTCCCTTTTAGATTGCTCTATATGGATGCAGAATCAATTGCAGTTTTTAACTAATTAGGATTATAACAATTGAGCAAGAATAGGAATACAAGGTCTTTGTATTGTTTTTGTAGTTGTTGTTGTTGTTGTGCTGATGTTCTTTGTAATTGTATTTTTTTTGTCAAAATGAATTACTAATTTCTATTGTTGATTGGTTATTTTGCAGATATTGAAGAAATCCATAGACCTAGTTTGCATTATGCTGGGTCCATGATGCAACTTGTGAAACTTCCTAAGGAATTGAAGGTTCCTTTTGATGAACTTGAGTTTGAAGCTAAGATGATTGGTGAAGGTAGGTGAAGATGCTACTAGATTATGCTTTTATTCAGTTACTCATTCATTCTCATTTGTATACTTATTACATACATGCATTATACATACATACATACATACATACATACACACGTGCAATAGTTTCAAAGTCATTAAACAAAATTGGATTTTATCGTTTTACTTTCCTATAATTGCAGGAGAGTTTGGCACTGTATACAGGGCAAAATATAACAAAGAAGCAGTTGCTGTGAAAATATTAAAAGGTAAGTCTACAATAGTCAGTTTACACAACTATTTCTCTGTGGACTATAATCTATCTAAATTTGTGCAATTTTATTATTTTGTCGTATTATCACTACAATTATACTTTGAACCCCCAAACTTGACACTAACATACCTAAATTTAACAAGATGAGCTATTAGACCACATTCACCATAAACGATCGTAATTTTTTTATATATAAATTGCTATTAGCGCTATATTTCGGTTGCCCAGCTTTTTCTGACTGAGTGTAATTATTTATAATAGGTATCTCCGGTACATTTGAGATCCGGCAAGTAGTGGAAGAAATCATGAGAATGAAGAAGTTTTCTCATCCCCATATTCTATCCCTGACTGGCGTTGCTATTGACAACCACTTTTCCCCCTGTATAATCATGCCTTTTATGTGGAATGGAAGTCTAGACCGATATTTGCAGAAAGAAGAAAATCTGGATAAATACTGGTTTCCTCCAGAAAATAATGTCACCGGATATGAATTGGTTAGTAGGTTATTGCTTGCTCTTAAATAAACAGAAAATAATACTTTGGTAAAATGAATTAGATATTTTACGAAAAGAAGTAAACATTACAATTATCAAGATCTGACTCTTCGTGAAAAATTAGAATAAACCTATCAATGTGAAAAAATCTCAGTAGTCACTGGGGAAACGAACGCAGGGCCCTTGACTTGGCTTTAACCCCCAGTGCTCTAGCCACTGAGATAAATACTGGTTTCCTTCAGAATGTAATGCCACCAGATAATAATAATTTAGTAGATAATTGGCTGCCTTTAATTTTATGTACAGTATTTTCATTTAAATAATACATTGGTAGAAAGAATTGTTGTCGTTTTATATTTTATGCAATTATTGCTATTACAGCATTAATTTTAGCTGCTTGATTGGGGTTTTGTTGTTGTTGTTGTTGTTGTTGTTGTTCTTTGCTTCATCACAGGATACTGCTACTGGCAAGCTTCTGGAGATGTGCCTTCAGATTGCCAAAGGAATGGCTTACCTCAGCAGTGTGAAGATTATCCACAGAGATCTAGCAGCAAGGAACTGCATGTAAGAACTAACTTGACAAATAGATTGGGGAATGTCTAAGCAGTGTTGTGTTGATCATCCAATACATATCACGTAATCATGATACAGATATAGAATAAAGGTTCATTACTGTGTGGAAATAATTGAAAGTATTATAATAATATTATTCAGCAATTGAACGCAATAAAGAATTCACAATTTCTTTCTCAGCCTTCTTTTACTCATTAGATTTATTCTCTCTCTTTCACAGGTGTTTTTTAGCAGTACAGAATTAAAAATATTTGGTTGCCACCGGAAATCAAACCCAGGACCGCTTGCTTATTGAGCGTAAAGCAGGTGGTCTTGGCTTCAATTCCCAGTGGCAACCAAATATTATTAATTCTGTATTGTTAAAATAAAATAAAAAGCCTGTGAGAGAAAGAGAATACATCTAATGAATAAAGAATTTATTATCAAAACATTCTGTATTATAATTTAATTTTTACTGTGACCAATTGCTGAATAATTAATATAATACTTTCACAACATGATGAACACTACTTTTCGATGAAAGTACTGCTTCCAAATGGCAATGTGCCTAGACTAAATTTACCACACATAGATTTTAGTTATAAGCATTTGACAACTTTGTTTTGATATATTTTTAAAAGGATGGATTACAACAATGTTATAAAAGTGGCTGACTTTGGCCTCTCTGTTACTATTGGAGAAGACAAAGATTATTTCCGGCTGTCAGATACCAACGAGAAATTGCCAGTGAAGTGGATGGCAGTCGAGAGCTTAGTGGACTACAAATTTTCAGAAGCCACTGATGTGGTAAGAATAACAATAACAACTTTAACCCTATTTTATAAAGTTCATTCTCTTTCACAAGCTTAACTTATTAAAACCTGTGAAATAGCTAGAGGGAATACATCTAATGAAATTAAGGAGTAATTATGTAGTGATAAAAGAAATATACTATGTATAATTTGATACAACTGAGAAGATCACAACTTACTTTACTATACGTGTAAAGTTGGTTATCAGTCTTTGTTATTTTAATATCTTTAATGTCATTTTCATACCTTATAGTTACATCAGTTACTTCTTATAAAACTCATGCAATATAAATATTCCTATTAATACAAATCATGACAAGTCAGCTTGCTTCACACATCTATCACTTTTAATGCTGTTTAAATCCCTCAGTGTCCCTTTACCAGTCACCCATACTAGGTGTCATTTTTGCTGTTTTGAACCCTTTACCAGTCACTCATACTAGGTGTCATTTTTGTTGTGAACCCTTTACCAGTCACCCATCTAGGTGTCATTTTTGCTATTTTGATCCTTTACCAGTTGCTCATAAAAAAAAATATATACATATATAAATGTAATGTTTGTTGTTGTTGTTTTGTTGTTGTTTTGTCTGTTTGTTTGTTTGTTTGTTTTTTTATCCCTTCTATATTCCACACCAATGTTTCTACTTGTAGTGGTCTTACGGTATTACTTGTTGGGAAGTTTTCAACGGAGGAAGGAAACCCTATCCAGAGATTAGGAATAAGGACGTGCTAAGAGAAGTGCTCGAAGGGTACAGAATGAAGAAGCCACCTAACAGAGCTTGTAACAATTCCATGTATGTTTGACCCTGATGATGATGGTATTCGACTTACATTTAAACCAATAGAGACAGAGTTGAATTAACAGGATTATGCTTTATATTGAGTATAACATGGCTATGCAAAGAATCAGTCATACCCCTTGATTTTAAACCTTAAGACAATTGTACGTACATAAGGACGTTGTTATGCTTATTTTAATTCAGTCTAATATGATTTAATCAATATTTTACATTACAATTTTATTGTTCTAGGTACAATATAATGCAATCATGCTGGAAAGTTGAGCCTGAGGACAGACCGAACTTCAATACAATCACAACTAAATTGTCAGCTCTTCTTTATGAAATAAGAGACTATTTGCCTCTGGTTCAAGCACAGGGGTCACCTGTCTGCAATGGCAGTGACACCAAACCATCGAGCAACTCACAGGATAATCACAATATTAAACTGAGCAATGATGAAATCTCGGAGAACGTCAAGGATAATGAAGGAGAAATAATATAAAAATTTCTTTACACAAAACAATTCATACTATATTTAATTAATTATTTTTTCTTTTGATGTCTTCATTCCTATTTGTATAGCTTGTAGTTTAATGCAAATCAATAAGCAGCACCATCAATTATCCTTTGTGTATCAGAACAAGTTTTGCTGTCATTATTTTCTAACATTTTCAGTAACTTTGAACAGAAATGAAAATATTGTTGTTTAATTATAATACAAAGAGATACATGAAGATAGTCAATTTCTCCAATTTATTTGATCATCACTATAATATCTCTATTGACATAATACCGTCTTTTGCACCTTGCCTGCTCCTCTCTTGTGGTGGAGAAGAACCAATTATGCACCATTATGTTGCTGGTTTTATATATCATAGAAAGTAAGCAAAGGTTATAGCTAATTTGTCTTGTATTGTTTTATTGCAATGTTTTTCATCAATGTATTTTAAGCAGTTGTTTTATCTACTTTGAAACATTTAGAATTTTAACAGGTGTGACAAAATCCAGCAGCAAGTTTTATTATTTTAATTACTTTGAAGCATTAAGAATAATGCCAGCAACACATACAGTTAAGAATTTTCTGATTACAATGTTCTCAGGTAGTCTGTGAATGTGGCACTCAGAATAATATAATGCCAGAATTTTATACTGATTGGGATTTTTCCAGAAACCTGAACCCTTTCAGTGTGACCTGTGTTGTGTCTATGTTTATCTTCACTCAACCATTAACACTCATGACTGGTGTGGTGTCATTGGCATCTAATCTTTAGTTGGTGACCCTTTACCTGTTCGCCAACGCGTGCCGATAACAGTAGTCTGGCTACAACTGGCCAGACATGTTATCATTCATTCTTAAATCCGTGGACTTCTTGTTTTTACATGTAATCTTAAGTTGTATACATAAAACCGGCCAACCCCGACATCCGTTACCTTGGCGACGTACATCATCTCGGCCACCCGAAAGCTGTAGCTACATGGCAAGATTTTTTTCCCCTTTAATATAGCTATATATATATATATATATATATATATATTGTTAAAGTAGTTTGTGAAGTGCACGAGTAAGATACAGCTACATGTACATCAGTACACATACGCTAAAGGGTTGTAGTACCGTCAGTGTACCATCAGGCAATCTCAAAGGCAAGTTGACGGACTTAGTTTCACAGGTCATACTTTACCTAACAGATACGCTTAGTGGTTGGGTAAATGGTTTTGGCCCCGTGAGATGCGATTGTGCTGCAGATTTTACGGTGTACACTGGAACTCTCGTTGGAACTTCAGGTAGGAGTGGTGAATGTCCATTGCAATCACATTTAATTTCTCTTATGAATGCGGCATATATATCTATTGTTTTCATTGCTGACACAGAAAGTTGACCATAATATAATTATGTATATTTTTTTTTAATTATTTATTTTATTTATTCCATGCTAGATATCTTTGAAAGGTTGTTTTAGGTATGTTACCCGTGAGACAACTCACATTATCACACTGTTATCTCACACTGTACTGTGGCGTTATGGTGTTGCTATGGTATTATCTCAAGCTGTATTTGAGCAGGCTCATTACCCTCTGATAAGCTAGTAGTTATAGCAACCACCCTAGCTTACCAGTATTCTGTATTTTTACTGCCACCTTCCTCTAGTGAAGTCAACCCAACCAGGTTAGATTGCTATAATATCAGCTGGGGGTGTGGGGTGCCCCTAGAGAGTTTTACAGCCAACTTTACACCTTGAGTTACCAAGCCTAGTACAAACTACAACAGTGAAAATATCTAGCATAGAATAAACCACTTATTACACTCGTCAGAGTGATATGGCTAGATATTTCACTCTCAGGCTTTATTTACACTGCCTCTGGCTTATGAAAATAAATAAGCCTGCTCATGAAATATTTTGCCATATCACACTTTGACTCATGTAATAAGTACTGTATATATTATGTGTATCATGATGCATTCAAGCTGTCCAATCAGATTGCGCAAGTCAAGGTGAATAAGTAAACCGGTACAAGTCGGTTGCACCACTCTGTTTGGTCAGACCCCTTTAGGTGAGAAAGTGTCAATCTAAATATACCCTTGAGTAAAATCACAATTTTTTTTCTCAGGCTGCATCACACAAGCTCGTTATACTCGGACATGCTAGTCTCACAACCTCCATTTACTTGTGTACGTGTATAGACAACTGTTTGTCCAGCAACATTCAATATCTAAAATAGGCTGTTGTGGGTACAAAACACACTGATACTGTACATTATGTAAAGAATCTATAAATCCTACAAAACTACTAAGAATAGACTGAACCAAGAAGATTTTTTTTTTTTTAGTTGAAAGCAACTATCCGAGATGTAGTCGGCACTTGATGTATACAGATACGTTTCTCTGAAAAGCTGTACAACCCTGGTCAAAGCGGCAGTTATATCAGCTGAGGGTGTGTAATAAAGCTTCAATGCACAAACACATTACAATGTACTGTATAAACATTATTAAGCCTGATCCACGTGAAACTTACAGTGCATTTGAATAGTGGACATGGGTTTCTTTATCACACAGGTCATTGGGTTCTCAAGAACCTCACTAACAAGTAACATATGCTAATTGGGGGCAAATTAAAGGGGGAGGTAGCCATTTTTTAATTCCACTGCCACACCATTTCATGACAAAACAGCACACTGCCTACATGAAATTGACCTCTATAACTGCCCTAGTAATTAGGTAAAAGTGTAGGAGGGAAATAATTTACTCACCAGAGTCACGAAGTCTTCTTGTGGTGATACCATAGTCTCGTGAACCAGGCATTCTCTGCACATTAAGGGGTGTGGCGCAGGGGAAGACTAGTGATAACCACATGTAACTAACTCATGTTCTCCTCCCATTTGATTCCAGACCTGCAGTGCCCAAAATTATCACCACTATTATAGGAGTTCACACTTATGGCCGTACCTATGGCTTTTCCAACTAAATATAACATTATCAATCCAGATGCTTATTTAGGCACCATTTAGGATGAGTTTCACAGATCATAATAAGAATATAGTTATTTGACATAATCTGTAAAAGTGCCCTATTTGCCAGATGAGGTTTACAAATTCTATAGTACAAAGCTGATGATTATGTTCTTTTTATTTCGTTTTTGTTTTTTTGTTGTTGTTATTGTTGTTGTTTTTTTTTTGGGGGGGGGGGGGGTTCTTTCTGGACACAAAGTCATATGTTATTTTCCAATTATCAGCTGTGTTAGAATTTTCCCAATTAGACTATATCCTCAACATTAAGAATTTGTAGCAGTTTTTGTCTTGCCTTGGGCTATGCAGAAAATTAAACAATTTTTTTTTGCTTTTGCTCCTTGAAACTGATTCAAAAGAACAAACACCATGCAAAAATTAAGTGCCTGAATTTGGTTTTATACTTACTTTCATAAATAGAACTATTTACCATTTCATTAACTTATTAAAACTTACTTCAATTTATTTTTTAAAAATTAGTCAATAATGAAGTCTACTCTGTATTTTCTGATGGTATGAAAGACAGTAGTGAATGGCAAAAGTGGGTAATTTTAGCAATATACCTGGGTGCATTTTGCAATTATTGCTTATGATCCTACTTTTGTTATCGTGATAATAGCCCAGCCAGGGGGAAAAGATCAAAGTGTAAGGACAGGGACGGGCCCACAAAAACATGTCAAATTATGGAATTTGTTTTTTATTATAGCTAAAATATTTGAAAATTCCTTATTGAATGCAGACCATAAGTTAGCTTGCAGTAGTCTTATGAACATAATTGCCAGCATTGGCACACTTGCATTACACATAATTTTTCAATAAACTTGGTTTGAAAGAGGCGGGAGGGGGGAGGGCCCTGGCTCCCACCCACCCCCCCCTCCCCCCTCCCTGGCTATCAAGCATCTAGTTCAGTGCATATTTCATCATGTAGGCATTGACAGATATTTTCACGTAAAATTATATTCTATTTAGCAAGACATTTGATCAGTTGTATTGATTTACATAGCTGAACTAAAACTAATTGAACAAAGTGTTAGTTCCAGCATCAAAACTTTACCTAAACTATTGATAGTTGTAACCCAATAATAAAAAAAACTCCCGTTTGAGGCATGTAATTCTGATTAAATGTAATTCGATTGCAATGATTAGGGGAGTGGCACAGACAGAAACTCGATTTAATATAACCTAACAACCCAAAATAATATTTAGGTAATATTTGATTGATTTACAATACAAGAAGTTTTGTAATTTCTCTCCGTGAGGTCAACAATGGCCTGATGATAGCAAAAAAAATGGTCGTATTTAATTTACTCACCCTTTGTGGCTTTTTTCACAAAATGGGAATGTATTATGTGACAAAGAACTTGACAATTGTTATATTCTGCAATATCTATTTGCAACTTATTCAGCCAGTATAATCAAAATAATATAGAAGCGGTAATAAAAAGGATTAGAAATTATACCTAGACAAAAATAAGAGAATTCCATATCACAAAAGTGAGAAACACCGTAAATGCTGTCAGAAGTGTTTATTGTTTTATTTTCTTCTGTGTGCCAAAGAAGGGAACATCAATTCCTTCAATCACTGGTTGAAAAGCTCTTCAGAATGTCTAAAATGGCTTGCATCACCGACTTATCATCGTCACTCTAACATAACAAGAATTAAAGTTAATTTAATCTAGCTTGTGTTAAAATATTACTACGGCATACCTTTTTGACTTCGTCCTTTTTACCTACAAATGATCAAAAAATGATGATATGTCATATACATTATTACTATAATAATACCACGTGATATATAGCAGCTACAACAGCATGCATATATATATATATATGTATAATAATTTATAATATCTAAAGCTGCATTATGTCTAGTGGCACACCAGAGCTTATTAAGTGAGGGAAGCCAGTCAGTGTTAACGATATAGTAGGGCTTCGGTGGTGACTTAGAAACCCACTAATATCCAATGGTATAGGCTGGCTTTGAGATGCTACAGCTAAATTGACTAACAAATATGTTTTTGGACAGCTAGCAACTAAAGTTTGTTTCTTATCACGAGTACTCACTGGAGTTTGACCCAATTCTATGAACTCATCCCTGAGTATGCCTTTCAATGTTCTACACTTGGCTCAAAATATAGCAGACAGTCTGTACAATCTCTCACTTTGATGTGTGTCTTGCCTCATTGATTGTTCCATACAGCATGAACAAGAAACCTCTACTGCTATTGTTGTTGTTGTTGTTTTTGTAGCTGTCTCAGTAATGCTGCCTCAAAGTTCGTATATCTGACTATTAAACTATAGCTACTCACATATCTGCTAAAAGCCAAAGCAATTTTTTTTAAATAAAATCAAAAGGAAATTTAAAAAAGGAAATTAAAAAAGACACAAAAATTAGCCAACAATATCATTATTATTATTAACATGTAATAAGGTACTTATCACTTACTCTGGCAGTCTGCTTCATCCTCCCCATTTTGACAGTCATGGCTATAGTCACATTTCCTGTCTGGATGGAGGTAGATGGTAGTACCAGGGCAATGGAACCATGAGCTGGTATCGCACTGAGTGTGGTGTTGCTCCTTCACAGTCTTCCAAGACATTGACTGCGCCACCACCAGAAGGCTCACCAAAATGAAAGTCACACTCAATTTCAGCATCTTTGCCGCTCCTCTGGAATACTGGTGCCTTAGAGACTGATTCTGAGTTCCTTGGAAGCATTTCCTGTTTTATAGGTAGGTTGCCCTGAATCAATGTATCAGGTTTCAGGTGGGCACTATATCATGTTCAACCACAGCCATCCTTTATAGCTATAATTCACCATAGCAACTAGTAATAATTATTGTGGGGTGAGATGATTTTTTATTTCATTTTCATTCTTCTGGATTATGTCAGTGAAGCAGATAACTGCCATTTTGAAAACATATGATTACATTTTTCTAGGTACGATACAAGGAACCCCCCCTCCTCCCCGCCGCAAAAAAAACAAGTTAGTAAAACGATTGTTAAAATAACTGTAGTAGTTTATACTGAGAAGTAGGAAGTTCAATAAACCCTTTTCACTATGAACCATGCCATCTGTTTTGTAAGTACTTTCTATGTTTGAAACTTATGGTTATCTGTAGCTACACCAATGATTAATACTTAGCTATGCATTAATTTTGAATAAATTCCTGAGTTTGAACTATTCAGACAAACGTATTTTGCAAAGCTATGCACAATCAAGTTAAAGTAGCTATCATAGTATGTGGCATCCCATAATATATCCTTCTTCAATTGAGTGTATATGACAAAATATCATCCCATACAAGAGCCAAGTCTTACAAGTGATGATTAAGCAATAATACACTCTAGTAAACCTGGTCATAGGTATGGGCCATTACTTCAGTCCTGCTCTTATCTTTTCATCACATTAATTCCAATTGTTAGCAGAGTAATTGAGGGTTTTGTTAATGGCTTGGTCAGATGCCATTTCATGCACACACAAACATGTCATATGTAGAGGTGGTGTGGTTACCTTATAATATCTGAGGGGAAAACTGTATTTTTGTGTCATGTAGGCTATTAATTAGGAAGGGGAAATTCATGTAATCAACTTTATCTTCATGGTGTGTACTAACCAATCATATTTGAAGTGCAGTATATACATATTATATATAATTATAAATAATATATATACTTATTGGTGTTTAGATATTTACTACAAATGACTCAATAAAGTTTAGAAAGCGTCTGTTTATAACAGGAAATGAAGTAGTGATGTTGAAATTAAAGAACAGAAGCTTACTGTTTTATTATGAAACATACAAGTTATTGTTGATTCTAACAACAGGATAAGAATGGAATGCAATCATTGTAAATTATATCACAATTTTATGAGTTTGCATAATTAGGTATGTTTATATTTGCAGAACATATGTAATTCTTTCAATTTACAGCGTGATAACATTAGAACTGTATTTTATGAGGAAACAGGTACACTGGTATTGTAGCCAGTGAAAATAAATGCTCTATTAATTCTTCTCATATTAATAAGTTCAACTACATGACTAATTCATATTAATTATGCTCTGTTTAATGTTGAACTTCAATCTGGGGAGAGAAGAAGAAAGGTGGCTTTAGTTTTTACTGACAGCTGCTTTCTTATGGCATGCCAAATAACAAAATGTCACTCTACCAATAGTACTCTTCACTCCTTCATTATTCCCATAATTAATTTGCTATCATGACATTCACATCTAGAAATTGAGTTACAACTTTTGTGTAAACATAAATTAGTTGCAGACTTTCCCTGGAAACTCTGATGCAGTTATCGTGAGTAGGAATACCTTCACATGACATTTCTTGTGGGAGCTAATATTAACAATAGTAATTAAATTGTTTACTCCTCAAATAAATTGACTAGAGTCCAGACATACAACAATATCCCTTTACAAAAATACCCTGCATAGTACTCATTAAGCTTTGGTTATCCATGGCTTTATTCACCAAAGAACAAACATTTGCCAATGGCAGAAGCGACAGCAATAGGATAGGCATGTAAAGAAAAATAGGTACAATACTGTATAAGATAATTAATTAACAGATGTAGAAAGTTATAAGGTGATAAATATATTAGAATTGAGTAGTTACATGATTTTTTTTTATTAATACAATTGAGTGTTATATAAATTTGTTCTTTTTTTTACTACAAACCAATGGTACAACCACGAAATATAATTCCAGTTCTTGAGGTCAATTTAAGGCAGAAAAAATGTGAAGAGATAGGTTACCCCCTCTACAAAAAAAAGACGCAGGTAAACCTTGAGTGGTCTGCAGCCCTTACCTCCCAAGTACTTAAGTGCATTAAGAGTGCTTGAGGTAAACCACCAATTTTTAAGGGTATTCATGGAATGAGACGTCCCCCTCAAGAGTTAATGAAGTGTCTAAAGTGGCACTTTGTTGGTTGACTTCAATTTCTTGGAGACTCCTACTCCATTCTATTCACCTCTAGTTGTTTTTTCCCCGTTGTTAGCTGTTCATCCTAATGCCTCTTAGTCTATGTAGTTTACATAAGAATTACATTATTTTCTTGATAATTTTGAGGGTGAGTGTATAAAGTTGGCTTGTGGTAGCAATTGAGTATAATATGGTACTATACAATTTACACCAATTTTTGAATGCTTACTTTAAATGTACAAAATTTATAATATAACGATATTACTGCACCATAACCACAACAAAACTCAAAGTCATTCCCCTCCTCCCCCCCCTCCCCCAACCCTCACAGATGAGACACCTGAGTGTTACAACAGTACGACAAATTTTAACTGATGCTATACTGATGTGCTGCCAGCACCAGGGAATGCTTACAATATATATATAGCAGATATAATATTCATGATCATAATCATGTTATAGCAGCTTGAGCCTTTGCATAGCTAATGCTTTTTGCCATGCAAATAGCGAATAATTTATTTTGGTTTAGCCACTACAGCTATTAAAATATATTCCATATTATAACTAATAGTAATTGACCCATATTATAATTATAATTATTATTCATTTAGTAAATAATATCAATAAAATGTGTGCCGGTGGTAAAATATAAGGCTTCTTGAACTTAATTACACCCACCCGGGAATGAATGATATCAATAATTAACCCATGGAGGGAGGAAGCCCGAGCTAGAACACCACTTCCTTTGCAATCACCAAGTGTAAGTTTATTACTAGGGCTGTGCCTGAGACATGGAAGAAACCTTGTGGATCGTGGCCTACAGTAATCATGTTACTATTGAAATCTTCCACACTATTCTGACCAAATAATATTGCAAGACATAACAAAAGTGATTCATTCATGAAACCAATGTATGTATACCTCCATTTGCAAAATGAGGATTATCCCAATAATAAACAGCTTTTGTAGCTGTCGTGGTTGTAGATGGGCTATTTTTATTAGGAGTGTCAAATTAAGGCCTAAACTGAGAGGAGTTAGTATCATTTTACCAGCATATCCCTCAAGGGTTTGTTTATATTTCATCTTTTGATTAATTTCTTTGATTAAGAATTGTATGACAAAAATGTTCTTGTTTAAAAGTAGTCATCTGTTCTTTCTAAAATTGTTTTTAAAATTTTTTGTTTGACTATAAAAAACAACTTATACCTAAAAATGTCAAGTATGAAATGTGTAGTCATGAAAGTAATGATCTTTTAATTTCTTTTCCTTCCTGAAAAACTTTCAATGAGCGAAAAAATTGCTTCAAGAAATTTCACTTCATCTTTACTCTGCAAAAATAAAAACAGGTAGTGAGTGATCTATAGTCAACAATGACATCTAATATCTTACCTTACCAGCTGGAACAACTTCTGGTGCTAAAATGTTACATGAACAAGAAAAAAGTATAGAGCAATAAATTAATACGATTTTTAGTATAATGGCATGGATTTCACCTGTTATATAGCACATTCAGTCGTGCCTACACAATTCACATCTCTTATACACTGTTACAATTACCCATTCACCCAATATATATCACTTGCATTATGCAAATATGTTCACCCTCTCATTGTGCTGCTCTCTCCCTTCTTTTACACACTTGCAGACACACTCTCTCTCTACGGCCCCACACCTTTGTTGTATACCCCTCCAATCGAAGCAACCAAGATCTAAGATACATCTCCATGCTCAAAAAATAAAATCTTCAAATGTATTCTCTCTCTTCACAGGCTTTTTTTTTAACAACACTGAATGTTTAGCTGTCACTGGTGATCAAACCTAGGACCACTTGCTTAACACACAATCTCTCCATATTGGTTAAAAAGAAGCCAGCGAAAGAGAGAATACAGCTAATGAGTAAAAAAAGAAACAAATCTTGTTAGTGTGGGCAAGTATTAACTCATACGGATAGTATTTGGTATGCATGTAATTGTATGTATGCATAATATAACCAATAGTAGCATGTTAGGCATTATGCCTGCAAGGTGACATCTCTCAAGTTGATTGATGGAATGCAGAAAAAACGTTTTACCACAAATTCTTTATTTCTATTATTAAGTTTGAGGTATTAGTTAACGAGATTAATTCACTCAGTAATCAATCTTCCATGACAAAAAACTCCCACAGATACCACCAAAGGGTAGCTCACTCAAGCTCGTAAATCTTCACAAAAAAAAAGCTCTACTAACAGCAAATACTTTGTTTACAGACTCATTTTTTTTTCTGTTTGTACTTACCTGGAGCCTTCCTCTCAATCACAATCAAAATTGTGATTTTTAGCAGGGAATCTTAAAAAGTGCTTTTAGCTTAGCACCTGGTAAGGGCTATGCTTATAGGATTATCAAGGAAGCCTAACAAATTATTTGCACTTTGCAGGGAATTTGTGAGGCTTCATCACAGATCAGCATAGACTTTCAATTACATAGATTGATATTGTTATGAAATTTCAATGACAAAGATTGCAGAATTATAGGATAACAAGAAATATTATTATTGGGAAGTTTGCTCAGCAATTAGCATTAAGTAATCATGCTCTTATCTTTCTTTGCCTTTTCCCCCTGTAAAACAATTCACAAAGCTCTTCTCTTACTAGTGCAGTTGAGTTCATCATCTCCAAACTCGCAGTCATAGCTCCCATCACATCTCCTTTTCATGTCGATGTACACATAGGTCCCATTGCAGTGGTGCATGAACTGAATATTACACTGAGTGCCGGATTGCACCTCTGGGCTCTTCACAGGCATGGACTCAGATAATGCCACCAGCAGAGTCGTGAAGAAACAGAGTGCTATAACCTTGCAGTACATTGCTGATTATATTTCAACCAGAAGGAGACAGATTCTTGGTCTTTATGATTTGCTCCAACTTGTACTCACTGGGTGTTTCCTTTCTAGGAGATCACTATATAGAAGCAATTAAAGGATGCATATTGGTGCCAATTATGAAGCCATATAATTCCTTACTCAGGAAGACTGGATCTAGTGCCCTAGTTGTATTGCATTACAGTTTCCTGTGCTCATGAATATCATTAATAATTCCCTCAATTGCTCTACTGAACATGGGAATTTAATTGCCTTAATTGATTTGTATTATCAATGTAAAGTTATTATGTAAAATTAACAATATTATATTCCTACGATATCCTAATTATTGTGTTGATTAAAATCCTACTTAACCCAAGATGCTGTTCCTAATTGTTTAGTAAATTTATATTCATAGCAGGACTTCAAAGTTAATTAATGGCCTATTACCTGAAACCCAATCTCTAGTACACATAATTAAGAAAGGTATTCATTGCACACAAATCAACATAGTAATTTCCTTCTGCATTTCCTCTATGTACTCGTCCTGTGTTTGGCTTCAGTTTTACAATCTAAGTTGATACAAGGCAGTTGGATTGAGCATAACAGCTGTAAATTATAATAGGGTGTATACTTTCCTGAAGGTAGCGATATAACTGACCCTCAATGTTTATTCTTACAACTTCCCCCAATCTCTCTCATATAAAATAAAATACGTTTCTGCACTAGCTACATTCTCTTTTTAAGAAAAACAGGGCTTTGTGGCTACAAAATACATATTTATTGATTGTGTTTAGACCAAAGGCTAGAGGCAGTACTATGGGAGATTATTGTAGCCATTGTAATTTTGCTGACCTACCCATTGATGCAATTTCACTGGGTCAACTAATTTACGAAAAAAAATTTAATGTATAAAACTTTTGAATTACTACTGCACATTTTCTTGCTAGATAATAACATACATACATAAGTAGCCAAAATGATAATAAAGAGATCATCCTGGGCTCAATTTTAAATGCAAACTTCTCCAATTTATAGTGATAAGCACCAACAAAATAATGATAATCTCCCTTGTTATTTAAGCAGGATAATTTCTTGTTAGATCGGAATTGTTTTTGTTCTTGCGTGGGCAATCAAAAATACAAGAAGCCTTTATCATACAGTTTCAGTTACAGGGAGCCTTCATCATACAGTGGTATAGAATAGAAGCACCAATGGATCTATATGAAACAACAGACAGACATAACATTAACAACATCAAAATAAATAACTGTATCTTAGTACAAATTGTGGTTGAATGTACAAACGTTTCAGCTACACGGAGCCTTCATCATAGAAAAAAGCTACCACTATTGTTTTCTCACTTTGACAGTATTTTGTAGCCACACCAAGCATGCATGGAATAGCTGCAATTACAGGGAACATGCATCACCCACTTCGCTATTTTGTGCTATTAGAGCGCATCACTAGTTATGCCTGAAACTGTAAAACATTACTTAACTGCAAACCAAGGCACTGGATAAAGGATTCACACCACTTTTGATCATGAAAGTTAACATCAGGAAATATTATTTCTCCAGCGGGTATGCAGTAGCTAGTTAAACTTACCCTAAGGAACTACAAAATCATCTGCACACCATATTCAGGGTGTAGGGACCAATGAGGGTAAGTTTAAAGGTAGAAATATTTCACTAAGTGGTTGAGAGAATGACAAAAAAAAAGCTGCTATCTTTAAAATACACAGCTATATTTGTTTATATTGTTGTTGCTTTGATTTATAGTTTGTTTTCTTTTGTTTTCAAAAAAATATAGCTGTGGACTAAATTTTAAGGATGGTTTGGAATTTAAGGAAAGGGGGTGTGGTACTGTAGGGTCTTGCACATCTAGTTAAATTGTCGTAGTAAGAACTTAATAATCATCAAAAACAGAACAAACAGTAGTTATAATGCTATAGCGAATATATTCACAAATTTATTATGTGCTGGCTACACTAACAGTGAGTAATGAGGCTTGGAAGATTGAAAGGATGGACTTGGCGGGATTAATGACAGTTCTGTACATGTAGCTATATGACAGAATGAACTGAGCATATACTTCAGAGCAGTGTTCATTAATAAGAATAAGAGAAAGAACAATTGCAATATTAATTCAGAGCAAAGAGGGGAGGGTGAACTATGAAGCAGTTATTTCAGACATTGTAGCAGCAATGCTAACTTAATTATTGCTTAATGTTTGTGTAGGCACAATATACAGAGTACACTATTTAAACCTCTCAATCACACACAGCAAGATTGATAACATTCTTTTAAAGAAATTCTTTTTACCCAATCCACTTTCATGCTCTCTTGCTATCTCTCCAGGTTCTGAATATTCATGTATTTAAATAACACCTTCTCACTATATATGATCATCTCTGTCATAGTATCACTTAAAACTGTTCTGCCAATTCTTTGATAAAACTGCAGCAATAGCTAGCTCAAATTCGTTCCTATAAAATGTAACTGGGATTTTGGTGAGTATTTTTGTTCGTTTGTTTGTTTTGTTGTTGTTGTTTTACATTATCAATAAAGTTGACTTAAGTTGGGAAATAACTGATAGTAGGAGGGAATATTGGGCTTCTCTGTCAAGTAGAATAAGCAATCAATGACCCTTTACCAAATAAATGTACCTTTACCGAGTAAGTGTCCCTTTACCAAATAAACTCTATAGAGCTTCTGCTAAACATGTTGAAACCACCTTGGGTTATTGTGAGTTCAGAGTTAAAAAGGCAACAAGACTGTATTGTGGTAAAGTATGGTCATTAATGGAGCCCCAATAGTACATACATACTGAAGTCATATTATCCCTACAAAAGTTATCTGTGGTTATAAAAACATCAAGTGATAGTAGAATTTACTAACATATTATGATACTTGACATCCTTTTAGCCACACATATAATTATAGATGATTGTTTTGTTTTTTAATTAAACACAAAGTGAATAGCTAGTAATTATGTTATTGTTATTGTAGCTGCTGTGGGTCATGAAGTGAAAACAACATCATCTATGAAAGGCAGGTCTAAATTTAATTCGTACTCCTTTTCCAGGCTTGACAAGACACTGTCCTTGAAGAAACTATCTGTAGAGAGATACGGCCCATCAAGTAATCTTTGGTTGTTTACAAAAGAATCCGCATCAGGTGAGGAGTCTTTATCATCTTCTGAAGATGGGACGTTTGTTGCAAATTTTGCCAAGAATGGTTTGCTTTGGTGCACAAGTCTGACACTAAGTTCGCTGTTTGTACTCTCCTCTATCCCGCTGTCTGCGATGCTCTGGAGGTAAGAAGTGACACATGTGCCTGTAGTTTCAGAAGTATTTGAATCTGGCATATCATCATTATATCCGTTGTTAGCCAGGACAACGGTAGTCTCTCCGGGAGACGCCTGGACAGGAACTAGCACGACATCACTGACTGAGCGTTTGACGTTTGAAAACTCCAAACTAGATGACATTTTCATCAGCACTTTTGGTCTCAAGTTTTCCAGTGCTGTTATGATGGACGTCTCTGACTGATAATGTACTAATTGAGGGGTCGTCGGTGGCAATGTAGGCTCAATATTCTATATATATATATAAATTAATATAAATATACGCAATTTTATTGGACATAGTAATTTGTCTTAGGTAATTTATTTATCTAGTTATCCTTATATCAAATTACAGAAAATGATGTAATAATGTTAAAATGTAGTTTTATTTGAAATTCAGTCAATGGCCAAGTACTGAAAATTAGCAGCCAAAACCGTATTTCTATGACACTGACATTTCGAGCATCAAAATCTCGAGAATGTTGGCTATTTAAAAAATAGAGAAAAAAAACATCTGAACAGCTCAACTGAAATACAAGCTAACAATCTATCTCAAGCTTTCTGCTTACAGCTTTAGAGTCAAATTCTGTGAGGAAGAAATGCCCAATAGCTCTAGAGGGTGGAAGAAAAGATGGTGATTTAGAAAATCTTTACAAAGACCACAAAACAATACCTTTTCTTTTTCATGGCCTTTTTCCTACTGTTGTAGATAAAACAGGACACAGTTGACAGTATTAGGAGGAGAACAAGAAGACTCACAAATGATGCAACGACGGCAATAACAGTTTCTATTTCTTCTGTAGTAACAATGTAAGATATTTTTGGAATAGTCTCCAGTGGCATAAATACAGATTGCACAATTAATCGGCACAATTAATTCCTTCTATTCATTATTGCATCACTTGTATATGTTACAGACCTTTTTCAAACTACAAGCCCATTTTAAAACTGGCCAGCCAATTTTAAAACAGCCTGGCTCCAAACTAGCCACAAACGTTGCTAGTATTACGTGATGCAAGCCTAGCTAATGTCAAATTCGTGTGTGGAGGAGGATAGCCAACCTAAAGGAAATGAGACTAGACGTAATACATAGGTCATTTGCATGTTTTTATTACAAATCCAGGGTGCTAATTAGGGTTAATTGTTGTTAATGTTTACACCAATTAGCACTCAAATGCCAAATGTCATGGGACGACTGCTTGTCTCTTGGCGATCAGACGTTAAATTAATCTGACAAATGTGTTGTCTTGTCACCTTTGAGAAATAATGTCACTGTTTCTAGAATTTGAACTGAAATAAGTGCACAATGCAAGTACATGGAGCTTTAATTTACATGTATTTGCGTCCTTACATCTTACTGCATCATTGTTTCATTAGTTACTAGTGACTGAGATTTATAAAGAACTATGAAATGTTGCAAGAGGTAACAGCAAACACTAAGACTATAACTACTGCTATCATGGGGAAGGGGGGGGGGGGGGGGGGGGGGGGGGGGGGGGGATGACTAATTTATGGCTAAGTTTATTGTACAATCCTTACCAAACTGCACAACACAAACACATTTTTTGTCTCTGTAAAGCACTTTACATTAAAAAAAAATTACAGAAAATATATTGCAGTTTCTAATTTTTTTGTGAAGCTTTTAAATGACTGTCAAAAAAATTTGACACACTCATACTGTTTTTAACTGACTCATGCCTTAACAGATACAGTGATCCAACGTGATCTAAATTTATTGAATACCCTACTGTGCTACCAGCACTATGTGTAATAGTTATAGCCAATATTGAGTTTGTGTGTGATTAAAAATCCCAAGACACGAGGGTGAAGCCCAAGTTGCGAGGGTATGTGAATTGCAGTAAAAGTCAACTCTAATTGGTTTATAACTTTTTATAGATAGACATCGAGGCAGGTTTCTCTTCTTAGTTTGTTTGTTTTTTTCTGATGGAAGTCAGCCAGAAAAGCAAGACTTCAGATGATTATACTAATATGACACATAGAGTAAAAAGAGAAATATATATTTTTCCTTTAATTTAATGTGTCCTGTGTAATTTATAGTTTGAATTTGTTAATAAAAGAATGTGGTCATGGGCATAATAGCCTGATTTAGATCATATCACTCCATAGTTGGTAAAGAGAAATAAACCCTCCTTTACAAATTCCATAGATGTAATATATTTCCCCTTATTTTTAGTGACCTTTCTGTAATGAATCTGTTGTGCACAGAGCTAGCTGGATAAAGAGATTACTCTGTGTAACATAATTCATTAACATCTAACTTGTTGTTTGTTGATCTTTGTATCTGTGTGGGTGAATACTTTAGTGGGACCAAGAGGGTGTTCAAATATGTGAAATGTTTGGTTTGAAAAAACTCATTACATATTTATGCATTTCTTACATTGTAATTTGTGTACTTACCTGTCTTTTTTCACTTTTTTTCTGACCATGAGAACATAGCCATGTCTACTGAATAACCTTGCCTATCTTGATAAGTTTTCACCCTAGATGACTGTGACCCACCTTACTCCGCTATCGTTAATGCTCTAATAGATTGATATACTGTAGCCCTTCCTATAGTTAAAATAGTATGGACTACTCTGTATTCCTGCACTAGTTATTTGTGAGTGAGGGAGCTTTTTTTAAATTTTCATTTAAAAGAAGTTTATTGCGTGGTCTTTTCAGTTACATTCTTTTAAGAAGATGGACAAGTAACAGGCACAAATGATCAAGTGTGTTTTTAATAGGATTGGCATGCCCAAATTCCTTGGATTAGTGAAGTTTAAATTAACAAACTTTTTAAAAGACTATCTGTTTAATTTCAATTTTTTTTTTTAATAGTTCCAAAAAAAAATATTTACGAACACACAAGAGTTCTGTGTCTTGGGTCTGTTTTGGCAACTGCCCTATTTACATTTAGCAGTTTGTTTGTTTGTTTGTTTTTTGCCAGGTTTACTATCTGACTCGTTTAATGATCTGATTCTTTTAAAAAGAGTTTAACACCCTTCGAAATGGTATGAATAATTTGACCAGCCTGTTCTAAATTAATAGTCTGGTCAGTGGTCTGGCCTGTTCTTTAAAACAATCTGGCCAGTTTTTAAATAGTCTGGCCTGTTTTAAAACAGTCTGAGGTTTGGAAACGGTCCAAGTGTATAATTGGTCTGTAACATATACTACTCAATTCAAACTAACCCTATCCTTTCTTATATCCTACCAATATTATATATGCACATCTTTCTCTACAGCAGCTAACTAGATTGTATAACAGCTAATGACCCGTACATTACTACTGGCATTGCTAATTGTTTTTCTGAACCCATAAAACTTAAGTAGCAAGGCATATTATGAAACATTTAATTGTCAAGTATCATTGTTTAATATTTCAATTAAAAGTTGCTACTTCAAGAAATGATTCTTGTCTTTGACAACACGAATGAATGACCAATACAAATGAGACCGGATTTGGGAAAATCCGCCTAAACGCGGCAAACAATTTTTTTCAGTATCACCGGGTAATGCCTTATGGGTCGATTTTTTTCGAAAAATTTTTATGGCAGAAATGGATAGACACCAGTTAGCTCTAGCTTATGACGCAGTTGTAAGCTCTGGCGTGCTCTAGAACTCACACTAGGAGGCTAGAAACACTAGCCGGTTAGACTCGTGAACGGAGAGTTGCTAAGAAATTATTGGCGGGCTTTTCACTAACAGCCGGGAAAATACAGTAGCTAACTAATTCACTTAATATTCTACATAATTCACGTACTCACGCAATTCTCGTCATCATAGTTTCTTAAGGAGCCCTGCATTAAGCCTTTTAGACTTCTTTCAATCTGCCTGTAACCGGTTTATTCCATAGTGTCCCGGAGACACGCAGTAATAGTATACGGACACAAGGCACGCAGCAACGCCTTAACCCTGCGTTTTTTCGAAATCAGCAATAATAAGTTTAGCAAAAATACTGAAGTTTGTAGTGTGTAGGGCGAAGACGGCTTGTGCTACAGTTTCCAAATTAGGAGGAAGGCATGCCAAGGCCCCGTGCAGCCTACTGGTAGAATAAATTAGAAAACTTTAGATTCCGCGTTTAGCCGGGTTTTCACAAATCCGGTCACAAATAATAAATGCTCGCATATCTATTGCACATGCTCACTGACCGTTACTCAGGCTTACTCGATTGTGTCACTGCTATGAGGCAACAGCACACTTACAACATGCTATTGCAATACTAAAGGCATACTGCAAACGTAATACATAACTCTTATATTGGCTCATTTAACAATGGTAAGTTTCCTTTACACTACCTCAGTATTTTTGTGACAAGCCAGCAATCATTCAGCACTTTTTTATGTGTAAATTCTTTCGATCTTAGATACTAATTCTGAATTTCATTATCTAGGACCTGATAATGTTGTCAACTAAGCAAATTGTGACAAAACTATTGCACAAAAATCTTTCTGGGATTTGGTTTTTACATGTCATACCTAAAACGAATTCTAACTATTTGCTCTATTTTATTAATGTTTCTGTTTTTTTGTTGTTGGAAAACAGAGATTTTTAATATAAAGTGATAGTGAATAGACTTCCATCAATTGTAACTGATTCAGCATAATTATTAGCTTTCCTGCAACTTTAAATAATATAATATTGCAAAAAAATAATTTACAAATATATTAGTATGTAACCTATAACCTGAATACAGTAGAACCTCTAATAATAAAATGGAAGTAAAGAGCAAATTACCTCTATTAATTGAAGCTTCCAGCTTTCCCCTTTACTACAAAATGTATTGCTTATCACCTCTAAAAGTCAACTACTCCTATTTGTGAACTGAAAGCGCTGGTCTCAACTTATTCTCAGTTCGGAGGTTTTAAGTTCATTTTGGCTAAAACTCATTTTTAGTAGTCTAAGAGCTAAATTATTCTTACTTGGCAGGTTTTCATTTGAAACTTCTTCAGCCGCACTTGAAGTCACAGAATTTGTATTAGAATCCTTAGTGAATCCTTCGGTGGAGATTCCACCCATACTTGCATGAGTGGAAAATGTTCCAGTGGAGAAATTTTCATTTGGATCCTCCATAGTTGGTGGTACAGAAAATGTATTGCATACGAGTGGATTACATGAGTCAGCGTAAGATATGTGGTCACATGAACTGGTAGAAGGAGTGATGCAGTTTCCTGACAAAAACACAGGAATAATATTTACATTAGATTGACACTTTCTCAACTAAAGGGATCGGGAAAAGGATCAGAACTTGATAATAATTTACATTACCTTTAAGCATTCTAGCCACAAGATTAACAAATCATACCAATTACAAATAGAACACATTGGCACAAGTTTAGTATAAGAATTTGACAAAATGAATATTTTTGTTGTCATTGTAATCTACCTTATTTTTGGATGTTGTAATGGCCGTACGAATATTTGATGTGTGTAGGCAAAAAAAAACAATTCTTACCATCTATTCTATAAGGTATGGAAGCATTTCTGATCAACTCTGGAGAAGGAGATTCATTGCTTTTGGCTAGGGTTAAGTTCCGACGGCTGTTTTTATCATAAAAGCCTGTGAGATAATCATAACCATTGTGCATATAACTGTGATATACAAACTTTGAGTAAGTAATCCTTCCATCAGTCAGTATGATGACTTGAAAAGTTAACATCTGCAAGATAAAAGAAAAACAATCACCATATGAACTAGAAGTTCTAACAATCATTTAATTCAAAATGCAGGATGCAATTATAATACTACTCGTAGACAAGCCAAGGTGCTACCCACTTCAGAATTTTGAAGAGCAAAAGGAAGTACATTTTTCCAAGAGGCCACGAGTACTAATGAAGGGTTAAATCTTGTGTAGCCCTCTTCATTTTCCAAGAAATCTTCAAAGTTGTTAATGCTACTGTTATCCACAGTGGTCCAATAGCAAAATTCTCCTCCATTTTCTGAAGTCCAAAGCGGTGCTATATAAGACTCAGTGTCGGAGTTCGGAAGACCCCAAGTTAAGCCAAAACGACCTATACTTGTTGTACCAAACGATAGCGCCCCGTCAGAATTCAACTAAACAAAATAGGAGAAAAATGAAATCATAATTATAGACATTTGTCACTACAATAAATTGTACATTGAAAATAATCATGAAAATTCCACCACATAGAACAGTGAAAATGAAATTGCTTCATAACAATAAACCTATATAATACTTAAGAGAGCAACAGGAATTACTCAAATGAAGTAGCTAACTATACAATTCATGCTTGCTATAAAGGATTGGGCACACCAATCTCACACTTTAATAACTCTCTCAGCTTCTAATAAATGAAATTTATTGATAAACAAACTTTTATGTGCAAATACCGTTGCCTTGAATATGTAAAGAACAAGTTTCTTATTATTGAAAATTTTCACAAAAAATAACAGCCAAATCAGACTTACCTGTACATTATAATGGTTTGTTCTGTAGAATACTATTGGTACACTGAGAGATATGTCTTCAAATGCTCCTGAAGATTGAGTACAAGTTTCTCCTTCAAGTGACAAGAGACCTAATAATTATATAGACAGTATTGCAACGAGTGCTTTCATTTACAAATGGTTAAGTTTCTTTTACAGTTATTGATCTCTTGGATTTACTTCTCCTATTTCATTTTCTTGCTCTCTCCTTCCCCCTCTCTCTCTCTTATCCCCCTCCCCCTTCCTCCCTCCCACTCTCAGACAAACGCAAACACAAAGTGGTAATTCAGCAGTAGAACTGAAGTGAACTGATTCTTGAGCGCTACTATGACTTAGCCACATGTAGTAGAATCATATCTAGCTGAATGTCTAAATGGGATGGGATTACATGAAAATATGTAATACAATTGAATGAGCAAAACCATAATTGTAGCTAATTTGTAATTAGCTCAGAGAATACAGAGTTCCATATAACTACATATACATGGCTGGAAGCTGTTGTGGATAGTCCTAAGACATAATAAAGGGAAAGTTGAGTGTGAACTAAGAGAATATAACTGGAGTGTGTCAGCGCTGAAGAGAAGGTGAAGGGGTAACTATGGTATGTAGGGTTCAAGAGAAGACTGAGGAAAAACTGGAGCTGAAGAGAGAAGTACTGAAAGGAGAAGGGGGCGGGGAGGGGGGGAGGGGTTTGCAACAATACAAAGTGCAAGGAAAGTTCTGTGCAACATGACCAGGAGCTCCCCAAAAGCAACTGCAGCTTCATCGTGCAGATCCTTCAATATGTGCCGCTAAGTCTTCAGAATGCAAATCATTAGATAGTATGTGTGGGTTTACACTACTATGGTGTGTAGTTATCAACAGAATTGTAGCAGAGTATAATACATGCAGTTTTAAGGAATAGCCCCAATAGGAATAGTTAGCCAAATTTAGTAACTATATTAGCTTAAATGTCATATCTTGTTTTAAAGTGATTTTCAATGATTCAGTCATTCTCGGATGAAATAATTGTAATAATATCCAATTTTTTCATTATAACAGCCAATAGCCAATTTTTTCATTATAACAGCCAATATTGTTGATTAAAACTTAACCGGGCATTTCGACTTCTTGCCGAATTCCTCTTCAGGGGGCAACTGAGGTTGATATAAACAACAAGATTTCTGGAGGGTAAAAAGCAAGACTTCTGGAGGGTACACTTACTGTTTATTTATCCTGGAGGGTGATTGCACGCAGCATGGACAGCCAGAATCCCTGAAGCTCTAAACCTATGTCTCTATTAAACTAGTTGTTGTCAGGTGCCATCTGTATTATGATAGAGCTTCCTTGATACAGATAAATCTACGTAGCTATGGATACTAGCTAGTTAACTCACCGTTTGGTAGCAAAACTCCTGTGCACGTAGGTACCAAACTTGACAAAACGAGGACCCATTTGAGCTCCATAGTGAAAACGCGCCTCCCAGCTCGGCTGGCTGAAATTTAACCTGTTCAGCTTATTGCAGTCCACTAGTTAAACGGAAGGCCACCTAAGCGTAGAGCGACTTTATTGTGCCCCGCATCTCGTACATAATCGGTTCTTGTAATCGAACACCGTGATGGAATAGTTTTCGAAGAATGCCACCCACTATGTCTCCTGCGTCTGAATTGCAGGGAACATAATAGTTCCGGCCATGGCTATTTGTAAGAAAGCCTGTTTACGTCCGTTCAAGGCGCAATAACGAGCATATTCTATACTACTAAAACTAACTAGTTACCAAGTAAATTCTGGTTTAATGTTATTATTATTAATATTATATCACTACTATTATTATTATTATTATCATCAGCAGCAGCAGCAGCATTATTATTAATATTATTGAACACACATACATGTATAAATAATTGCAGATTCTATTGCTGCTACTAGGAGGTCATGCACAACTGGCCCGAGCCACAACATGCAAGCAAAGCCCCTGCAGCATGGCTAAGAATTGCAGGAGATAAGGCTATTTCTTACAGCAAATGGTGTTGGCACCCAAGGGGTCACCCTGAAAATTTTCTGTTTCAAGAGAAAAGGCTTTGAATTTGCACCCAGCAAACAAAATCCTTTATATCAGTCACAGCTGCTATCAGTCACAGCTGCGTGTGACATACACACACACACATACATACACACATCCATCCACACACAACCCATAATGGCACACACAAGAACCTTGCCACTCCCACTGTGTCCTTGCTTTGATTTTAATGAGGGATGCCAAGTATGTAAAATGACCTTAGCTTTTCCTAGAAAAATTAGGTTAGTAGATAAAGACAAGTCTGGTTTCTATCTGATTCTGGAACTGCACAGCTGTTGAGGCATTGTGGGAGTTCCAATGGTTATTAATACATTTATATATCATATTATTCCCTGAATTCATGTTTGCTAAACCCAATTATGAGCATACACGTCACGTCCGCAACCATGTTTTACTGCCTATAATAAAAACAGATGCCTACAAGTCAATAGATGTTGGGACAACCAGGAACAATACATACAGACCCTATATCTTCACATTTATCAAGTGAATTGTCACTTGATCAATGGCTAAAATGGTGTACCTCACATGAGAATAGCCAGTATGTAAATTCTTAAGTAATATTCATTTACCTAACTCAGTCTCACATCTATAGCTACTGATTGATCAATGACTGGTTCAATTGACCTTTAATAATTCCATAACCAAGCAATCATGAATAAAATGCAAGTTTATTAAACAGCTATTAATAAATGGCATACTGATTTTCTAATATTAAACATTTCTGAAGATGTAAGAAATACTGCCGCACCACACATAGGTTGGTACATTAGTAGCCAAATGATAAGCAGCTTGTCTCTTGGCGATCAGACGTTAAATCAATCTGACAAATGTGTTGCCTGAAATAAGTGCACAATACAAGTACATGGAGCTATAATTTACATGTATTTGCGTCCTTACATCTTACTGCATCAAATATCAGTGTTTCAGTAGTTACTAGTGACTGAGATTTGTAGAAAACTATGAAATGTTGCAAGAGATAACAGCAAATATTAAGACTATAACTACTGCTATCATGGGGAAGGGGGGGGGGAGGGGGGGGGTATGACTATTTTATGGCCAAGTTTATTGTACAATCCTTACCAAACTGCACAACACAAACACATTTTTTGTCTCTGTAAAGCACTTTACATTTTTAAAAATTATAGAAAATATATTGCAGTTTCTAATTTTTTTGTGAAGCTTTTAAATGACTGTCAAAAAAATTTGACACACTCATAGTGTTTTTAACTGACTCATGCCTTAACAGATACAGTGATCCAACGTGATCTAAATTTATTGAATACCCTACTGTGCTACCAGCACTATGTGTAATAGTTATAGCCAATATTGAATTTGTGTGTGATTAAAAATCCCAAGACACGAGGGTGAAGCCCAAGTTGCGAGGGTATGTGAATTGCAGTAAAAATCAACTCTAATTGGTTTATAACTTTTTATAGATAGACATCGAGGCAGGTTTCTCTTCTTAGTTTGTTTGTTTTTTTCTGATGGAAGTCAGCCAGAAAAGCAAGACTTCAGATGATTATACTAATATGACACATAGAGTAAAAAGAGAAATATATATTTTTCCTTTAATTTAATGTGTCCTGTGTAATTTATAGTTTGAATTTGTTAATAAAAGAATGTGGTTATGGGCATAATAGCCTGATTTAGATCATATCACTCCATAGTTGGTAAAGAGAAATAAACCCTCCTTTACAAATTCCATAGATGTAATATATTTCCCCTTATTTTTAGTGACCTTTCTGTAATGAATCTGTTGTGCACAGAGCTAGCTGGATAAAGAGATTACTCTGTGTAACATAATTCATTAACATCTAACTTGTTGTTTGTTGATCTTTGTATCTGTGTGGGTGAATACTTTAGTGGGACCAAGAGGGTGTTCAAATATGTGAAATGTTTGGTTTGAAAAAACTCATTACATATTTATGCATTTCTTACATTGTAATTTGTGTACTTACCTGTCTTTTTTCACTTTTTTTCTGACCATGAGAACATAGCCATGTCTACTGAATAACCTTGCCTATC
>WLWD01005202.1_pt1 | contig 31829 bp, 14 predicted proteins | sample 6712731 | NCBI WGS metagenome assembly WLWD01 (sample SAMN12718690, study PRJNA576275) | sponge metagenome | isolation source: marine sponge | host: Mycale hentscheli | place: New Zealand: South Island, Marlborough, Capsize Point | collected 2014-11-01
CACAACGCGGGCCCTATCAAAACAAATTTTGTACACTTACACATTCGTCCTCATCCGTATAATGAGCTCTCTGAATTTTAAAGCCGTTGCTTCAGCCGTTGTCAATATATGCACCCTAACCGTTCCCTTCCATAGGCTTATTTAATACATTTTTAAGAATTAAATCGATTTTTCCCCGACGTTTATGCGTGCCGCGCTGTGCCCAATTTTCCTATAGACGGTCAAAAATAATTATCCAAAACAGTATGTGGCTGTTGTCATGAACTATTCATTCCAAAAATTAAAATTATATTTCCTCTGTTGGAAATACCTTCCTTGTGATTGAATTGAATAGTCAGTAGTTATTAGCTGCCCCCACCCCCCCCCTTCCCTCCCTCCCTCCCTCCTCCAGCCACAAACAGCATTGGACATGATTTACGGTGAAACATCACATTACAGAATTGGGGTATCCTGTACGATTGGCAATGAAATACAATGACGATGCCCATGAAGTTGAAGAAATGAGAAAATGAGTAGTAATGAGTAATTAAATATCAGGTGGTGTGGGATGTAAAATCGGGTATATGTTGTATGTGGCATACGACGCGTATCTCTTTTTTTTTTTTTTCGCCTGCCCCGCAAATTACGTAAGTTAGGGTTAGGTAAAGCGTCCACAACTCCAGTATTTTTTAACGAGGGCGGAGAATCCTGCTGCCGCAAGGATTTCTGTCCTATTTTTTTGTAAAGAGTCTGCTCACTCGCCATTTGTGCTATTTGAGCACACCACTAGTATACTCATGTTGTGAAAACAACATCCAGTGAATGGATTGATATGTGTATGATGATGATAGTGGTACGTATATACCTCCTTAGGTAGTTTTTAACAACTTTAAATATATATATATATATTGCAGCCTTATTTTTTTCTTAAATATTTCCACATCACGCGAGTGTTCTGTATTCTCCCATATTGTACGCTTGTTATTGAACTCTCGAAGTAGCACGCGCGTAGCGAGTAAATTCAAAGGAAATTGTATTGTAACCAGTTGAGAAAAAATATCAAAGCAGCAATAAATCACTTATCACAATCTCAGACTCGTGCTATAAGTGTTATATATAATGTGTGTGTGTGTGTGTATGTATGTTAAAAGCTTGATACGGATCATGATATTCTCCCATAGCTATGGTGTGTAGCTTTTCTGATATTTCAATATGGATATGTTTTATAAACTTGTCCGTAGGCTATTGCAATGTTTCAAGTGGGAAGCGTGCTTGGAAAAGAAAGGCAGTATACTCTTGTTGTTACGTTCTTCAAACATTCTAATAAACTACTTATTTCACTCCTTGGTCATGAATTACTGCCTGGCATTTCACTCGCTAGCTGTATTGCACTCACCATTGGCTCGTGAAAATATAGCATACAAGTAAATATTCCATTCATGCAACTAATAGTAATGTGTTTATTTATAACTGGTTATATTTAAAATTCATTGACTTCACACACTATGTACATATGTACAGTAATGTAGTAAAGCATTTAATGGCAATTGTTTAATATTGGGGTATTGCAGAAATATTCAAGCAAAAATGTTCTGGGTGCAATAAATATTATTGTATTATGTATTAAATTTTACCGACGTTTTATGGTTTATGTTATGTAGTGCAGTCCACTCTGAAGTTGTCTTGCCTGAAGTCATCAGTGATTACAGAAATTCACAGATTCCACTATGTACTTTTCCATTCACTTCTGAACTGTCTATGCCGAGCTTTTTTTAAAGAATCATTGTTTTTATGTAAAATAATTTATTATTTTCAAACGTTATCATTCATTTTTAATAGCCGATATATATGTACACAGTAAAGCTGTATGAATCATTGGGTACAAAATAAAAGAAAAACAACAACAACAATACAATGGTATTTATGATAATAAAATCAAATTGCTGCAGATATTAATTACAGTGTGTGGAGTAATTCTAAGACTGATTAGAAGAATGCACAAAATGTACTTTTATTATAAATGCTCACATAATAGGCTGGGCTTACCTACTACAGCTAACTTTCTGTTCATCTATTTTGAATAAAGCTCCAATACCAAGCTTTCTAAATTGAATATCATCCAAACTAAGCAAGTATAATTATTATAGCTTGCAATTTTGCCAACAAAAACATTCAATCAATGTTTACAGTACGTTCTGGTCAGTAGTTTACTTGTAATATAAATTTGTAAGTACAATCACAACTAATTACACATCGGATAAATGAAATTACATATCCTTTCGAATTCAGTGCTGCAAAGTACAAATCCTCATTACATCTGGCTTTATTATTGTTGTTGTGTTAAGTATTATTGATGTTGCATATTGAAATGGCCCAAGTGGGATGAAAAAGAGGGAAAGGATAGTCTGGTTATAATACACAAGACTAATAATTGGGATAAAGAGTTTGATGATGATACAATTGAATGCAATGGTATTTATAACGATAATTAACTCTGTCAATGGCTTGGGCTCCCTATGCTTTATTGTTAATAAAAATAATAATCATTATGTAATAAGTAGTCAAAACAGTTTGCTACAAGCTTGACAGACTACAGTAGTTCACAGGAGAGAGTGTCACAAATTGTGCAGCGAGTGATTATGTCTATTGTTAGCAATTCATGGCATGTGAGGTCTTCTTATTCATGACAATGTACAACAATTTTATGTATGTACTAGGCTTAAAAGATCCATTATCGTAAGATTAGAAAAATGCTGTTTGGTGCTGTTAGCCACTTTATCACTGTAATGTATGTGAATCAGTCGGATAGTTTAATGCATTACTATAAAAACAAACAAACAAAACAAAACGAATACCAAACACCTTATCGTACACCTTAATCAATGAGTTGGTCTCTCAATGGAAGATTTACCATTCAGAAGGCCAGTGCATCAAAATAGGGATTCATTTTTATTCTGTTTATAATATGCCGCAGAATTTTATGTGTACCAATATTAAACCATTCGATCGCATATCTAAATTGGGAGTGTATTAAAAATATAAAATAAATAATATGCAGGGGCTTGGTTGCAGGCTCTCCCTATCTCCTCCGTTGGCCTCCGTTTAGACAATAGCTGTCGGCCTGAGACTCGGCACTGCCATCTGTGCCCCCCATCATTGCCAGTTCTGCGGTGCTGAGGTCCCCTCACTCGGCCTTCATGGACTGTGTTGCCGGAAAAGCGAGGGAAGGCATTCTCGACACGCATCCCTTAATGATATCATAAAGCGTTCGCTTTCCACAGCTGGGATCCCTTCGAGGCTCGAACCCCCTGGCCTTTCATGCTCAGATGGCCAAAGACCAGATGGCATGACCCTAGTACCTTGGAGTTCAGGTCATCCTCTGGTCTGGGATGCAACATATGTCCTGATACTTTTGCTTCCTCATATGAAAGTCGGGCCACCTTGGAGGCTGGAGGTGTTGCATCCAGGAAGTCTGCCAAGTATGCACATCTGGCACCTCAGTTTATTATACAGCCTGTCGCCATAAGAGACCTCAGGCGCTATAGGGCCCTCTACCCTATCTTTTCTAGAGAAGTTAGGCAGACGCATCCACTTGGCCACGGGAGACCCCCGCTCTACACAGTTCCTCCTTCAGCGGCTGTCAGTAGTGGTACAACGGGGAAATACGGCAGCAATTTTAGGCAGTACAGGCAACTAACTTATTCATCATTTATTTAATAAATAAATTTACCATTATCCTTTATTTACTCATTTCTTAATTCTTATAATAAAATCAGTCTCTGTATAAAATTAAATAAGTCAACAGTATATAAGATAAATATAACAATATCAAAATTGTGTGGTAGTTAATTTAGAAGACAATTATCTTCTTCACTGATGCCTTTTCTCCATAGAGCACATCCTGCAAGTAGAACATAAACGGGGAAAACAAATATTAAAAATTTTAAATTTAAATGACATCATCAGGGATCTTGCATGTATGTGAATGTGTGTTGGTGCATGTGTGTGCGAGGGAGCATTGGGTCAAATCAAAGTTTTAGTAGTTAGTTAAAAAAAATCTCTCACCATTTCCTCAAAAATGTCATCATGGACCAGAGAGCTGTCTCATTTCAAAGACAGGTGTGACATCAGACCTGGGTTAACACCACCACAGCACAGCACAGCATACTGGCTCCCTATGTTTAAAGCAACGATACATCATAACTATCAATGTCTCTTTCAGGAGATAAAGGGTACCCAAAATAGTATTTGCATCCTACCCCTTCCTCTTCCAATGGCTTCATTATACGAGCAGCAAAATCCAAAATCAGTAATAATGTAAGGCCAAGAAACGTGATGCGTAAATTATTCTTCCCAGTGACCTATCTTTATCTTCTATTATTTTGATGCAAATATTGTTTTAACAACGAGAGTCAATTTCAGGGTGTTCCCCTAGTTTGATTCCTTAGGACTTGCAGTATGTTAATAAGCTCATTTTTTTTAAAGAGAAAACTGCTGAGAAGTACTTTCTTGCTATTAGTTTTGGGTCCATCCTTAAAATGGCTGGACTATTCTAGTGATTATGGCAAAAATAAGCCTTCTCCTCTGCAACCCCTCTCTCTCCCCCCCCCTTAAAAATTCACATCTCATTGTTAAAATTAGTTGTTGAGAGAGCAATTGAATGAATGACTGTGAGCTGGGCCAAAACTAGACTCCACGTTCTAATTTTGAGTCAGCAGTGTGTTAATGGTAACCCTTTTGTTCCACTTTGTCCACACCATAGTTCAATATAGGCAGGCAGGGAAGAAGGAAAAAAAAAAAAGAGAGAAAAAAGAAAAGAAAAGAAAAGAAGGTCAGAAAAAAGGATGATAGATAAGGAACCCCAAACTCACTTGACTATCCCATCTGAGGAGCCAGTTGCTATGACATTATCCTTGTTCCAGCCAAACAACTGAACACACACACACACACACACACACACACACAGATATAGTTTAGATTATGACATTCATCATATGCACACACAAACACATGCATGTACACACCTCAGAAGAGGGTCTGTTATGGCTTGAAAAAATATGGGGTTGACAACAGGAATTAAATACTTCTGTGGTGTTCTAGTGTTTGGGTAGTCCTACTCCTACTATGTCTCATCAATATGTAGCACAACCACAACATATTATCTCCAACCAAATTAACCACACTACTAACAACAAACCAGCCAACCATGTCCTTGAAGGTATGTACATAACTTGCAGTGATGATGCTAGTGAAGTGATATGTATATGACCTGATTGTGTTATGGTACCTTACAAACACACTCACATACTTACACACACATGTACACACTTGACTTGACTTCCACTGCCAATGATTGGTCACCTGGCCCCCCAAGATAGGGGGGAGCAGGACAGCCATACCCACAGCACATCACTGGCACAAGCTCAAGATTATAATGGATTTTATACCAATATCTGGTCAGCCAGCAACCAGCACTGAGCTGCAGGATAGACTGCACCACTTCTCGTGCAGATGGAAAAGCTAGGATGGTTGCAAACCCTCCGTAGCTGGAACAGACTGGAATTGGTCCATGTGGCACCATGAGGCAATGCCCTGGTCTTGTACCCACCTACTCCAGTGTGCTTGGTTGGACCATGCTTAGTCTGGAACCTCCCCTCAGACCTGTTCACCACAGGTGACCCTACCAGGAATACTAGATACCAGGTAACATAGCTCCGAGGTCATTGGTACACTCAAGTCCCTCCACCACGACAAGGTGATGGCCCAATGAGGGGGCATGTACACACACACACACACACACACACACACACACACACCAATCCTTTAGGACAAAAACAGCAAATAAGGGGGGGGGGGGTGTGGAGGGGAGAATTAAAGAAATAGTGAGTAATGAAGTAAAGATTGCAGGGAAAGGAAAAAAGAGGAAGAAAACAGTGAAAAAAAATCTATGGTCTAATCACGCTCCGGGAAGCAACATATAAACTGTGCCACACGCCTCTGGAGAGCATTGGTAGCTATTTAATTGGCTGATTTTAAATCTGCTCTATAACTATAGATCAAACTAGACAGCTAGTTTTAAATAACAGATAAATAACTATATCCAATAAAAGAAATTTTATTTTAAATTAAGTCTAGCCTGGTCGGTGAAAAGGCCCCACCTCCTGAAACTATGCATGAACACTCATCCACCTGCACGCACTATACTAGTGGAGACAACATGTCCGGCTCTCACACAGCACCAAACACATAGACAAGGTTACCAGACAAATGCCAGGTCCCTAAAGTCTAGGTTGTGCCCCGCACATACATAAGGTGACCTACACACATTACTTCCATGCACTTTTTAAAGAGTCAGGATTCATCGTTGCAAGTTGGGTTCATGGTTGCCAAGCTTTTATTAGTGATAGGAACGTGTTTAAAGAGTCAGGATTCATCGTTGCAAGTTGGGTTCATGGTTGCCAAGCTTTAATTAGTGATAGGAATGTGTTTAAGTTGGTGCTACCAGCACTACAAGCCCTACCTTAGTTCCTTACATAGCAACTACGCCCTCATCAAGTTACCTGACTGCCTGTCGATGAGGATGAGTTCCGAGATGAACTAGCAAAAGCGCTGCCAATCCGCTACAATTTCTGAGAAGAACTAGGGCAGGCTCACTAACTTAGATAAAGTCGTGCTCCCACTCTCTATTTCTCTCCCCTAACTTAACGAAGGTAACCCACACACTTTGCATCCCTGTGTCCAAAGAGTTGAAAATATGATTATGTATTCTTTTAGTGCAATTTGAAGACAATTGGATAGACCAATTTATTAAAAAATTTTAATTGGCTATCATGCTCATGTCAATATACCAGGAATTTAGACAGTGCTATTGTTTTCATTTCATTGATCCATGATGTTATATTCATTAGGCACAAGATATAGTGGACACATAATGATGCCTTGCTATCCTAAAAGTATAGGACATGCCCAAATGCTCTACACACTCTCTGACTCCATGGTGGATTAATGATACCAGGAAATGATGTTCACTGCTATGCTATGTTGCCCATTCATATATCTGCAAAGTCACCAAAACAATGTATTCTAAATATAAGATGTAAAATTATGAAAGTGGTTAATACATGTACATGTGAGTAATACAGCTGATGACAGTTCTCTTATACTACAACTAACAGCTGCATTTTTTTAAAACTTTTTGTGTCATGTAGTGATGCTGCATTTAGTTCAAACACAAACACACACACACACACAAAAAAAAAAAAAAGAGAAAAAAAAAAGAGAGAGAGACCACCAATATTAATCAACAATATCCACCATCACTACCCACAAGTGGTATCATACAAATACCATAGCAAGATTCCAACAAAAAGTAATCAAGTCCTTTTTACATGTGTCAATTGAGAGTATGTTTTGCTTACTCAACAGAAGTAGTCATAAATTTCAGAAATTTTCATAAAATTAGCACTGGGTAACTTTGTAGTATTGTCCTTGTTAAAACAAATGAGTAATTGCATGTGGTGTTCGGATACTGTAGTGAAATTTACACAAAGTGTAGCCTCTTTTAGTTAACATCTCTAAGATGAAATCATCCATGTATCCGTGTACCCACCTCAGTATAAGATGTGTACACTGATGACATGAAGATGAGAAGTGCACCAACAGATCATAGCCAACAACAACAATAGCTGTCATAATGCAATGTTTACACACATTCATGTGTCACCACAATGAGTTCTTGAAATGAATAATACCAACACAATTTCCAATTTGTATTAACCACACTGTTTCCAGCATACACACAAACGCAACACATCTTGCCTGCCTCGTGCCACACACACAATGGCAGCATTATACACTGCTTTGGTTGTTATGGTGCATCACTGCTACTGAATTAGACCACCGACTTGACCCAACCGATGACTAAATAAACTGATGATAGCTACCTTTGACTGGGTTGTAAATTCCAGCCGTTTGACTCGCCTTCAGAATTAGTTCAAGTGTATGTATACAATTTACGAATAAATATTATTAATAGTAAATTACAAGAACAACATCAAAGGCAGTCGGTGAGCGCAAAACAACTAGTAGAGGTAGTAACCTTCCAAAATGAGAGATGATACCAAAAATAATAGAGAGAGAAAAGTCCAAATCACAGTTTTAGAGAGAGAACCAACAACTGAACAAGGAAGAGAAAGCAATCAGTATAAGAGAGTAATTCTAACAGTAATTAGTGCAAGAGACAGAAATAGGAATACTAGTGAGTGAATGAAGGCGTGAACTAGTTCAAATGTAAATTAGTATTAATGATCATAAGTTAGTTTTCATGCAGCAGCTTCAACAGCTACTCTACTGCAGATGGACTGTATTTGAGCTCCATTTCCAACTTTGAATAGTTGGTTTTTGAATTGTTCTCAATACTATAAAAAGTTTCCTGTACTTCTTTTTTCCCCCCTATTCAAGTGCCAAAATACCAATACAAATTTACTGAATATTTTTTCAGAATTTCACAATTGAAATCAAGTAAATCTACAAGTGTAGAATGACCCCACAAAAAAACACCCACCAATGAACAACAAAATAAAAACACAAGAGTGACTGCTTTGAGGCAATAGTCCCTCACCAAGAATAGCTGATGACTGCCAACCAGCAAGGCAATCATGAACACACAACAAACATCATCACATAAGCCACATAACCACAACTACATCTTGGTTGATCTCACCCATGTAATTTCAGATGAGGGACCCACAAGCACTCATGTATGTACATGTATGTGTAGAGACTCCTGCAATACACACACACACAAACACACACTCACACACATAAGCACCTTACCACCAGAGTTTCCAAGTAAACATTTTTTTATGTATTTATAGGGAAATTCAGGTATAAATTTGGGGGAGTCTGGTAGTAGTTCATTTTATTGTAACAAATAAACTAGTGATGTGGGCACCAACACTGTTTCATTACCTTGAATTTGCACCCCAGCAAATGCCAGGCATCTAATCACAGCTGGGTGGACTGGTGGGGCTGGTGGGAGGCAGAGGAAGAAAAAACCAAATGGAAAATTGCCAGAGTGGGGCTTGGACTAGGATCTCAGGCCCAGAGCTACACCATACACGCACACACACACACACACACACACACACACACACACACACACACATACACACACACACATTTACAGTGCATTCTCAAAACATTTCAAGTGATCCATTCGGTCATTATAGAGTGGGAAGCTGCGTTTTTTTTTTTCTATTCCCTTAAAATTTTGTATTGAGTTCCAGAATAGCACTCTTCAGTTTTGGAGGATACTGGGAGATAGTTTTAACTACTTCGGAGCGAGCTTTGTAATGGTCCAAGCCAAGATGAGTAGCTTAGAGTAGCACATAACAATCAGGTAAAGCCATACTAACTCGACCAAACTATCACGCAAAAACTACAAACAAAAACAAAGGAAAAAAAGCTAAAATATCTCGAGACTTAATTACATACACTGACTCAGGTCTATCCACTATTCCCAGTATGCTCAAGATCCCTATCAGTACTCAGTCTCAAATTCAACCAGAATGAAGTATAATTACAGAACATAAAACAAAACAAAATAAAAGACACACAAAAGCAAGCAAGAATATAAAACAGTATGGATAAGCTTAAGTATAGCAAATAGAAAAATGAAAGCACAAAGTAGTAAAGGAAAAATAGGAAGGACTGAACAGAACTAGAGCACCTAGGGTGCAAACCCTCAGCGCATTATTACACAACTAAGATTTTTTCAGATTACTTTAACTTCTAACTACCGAGGACACACGCGGTTAAGAGAACATACGTGAACTATAAGTGATCACATGACTGCTGTATGATGTAAAACCATGTACGCAAAAGGTAAGGTTTGTTGCATTTAGCTTGCGCTTGTTTGGAGCTGAAGTTTCTCCACATTTCCTAGGAAACTAGCTCGAAATTTGAAAAAGTCTTAAATTCTCATACTGGGTTAGGTCATACTTGTTTAAAGGTTAGTTCTGAGCCATTCATGAAATCGAATGTTAACAGACAGACAGACAGACTGACAAACACACTACTATAATTCTCTCGAGCATGCGTGCTGAGTGTTAATAAGAGTTACATGTATATATGTGTGTGTAAATGTGAAAGTAGATACAATGGAGAATACTTAATAATATATAAAAGTATAAACTGAGGTAACTAGGATGAACTGATGAACTGATAAAATATCAACAAGAAGATTGCAGATACACTGGAACCTCTCTTATCCGTCCGTCTAAGTTACGGACACCTCTGTCTACCAGACACTAATAAACAGTGAATGACTGTTAATAAGCTACCAAACCAAAATCAATGAATAAAATTGTGTAAATATTTTCACGTGTTACTTTGAGAATTCAACTGCGGTGTTGAGGAGAGTGGAACATGGAAATCAAGATGCTAGTTCAGTGGCCCCACTAGTTCTAGAACTTAACAACTGGAGGGAATGGAAGAAAGGTCACTTTTAACTCTAGCAAGAAAGCTCGAGATAATTATAGCAGAAAATAAGAAGGAAAGTCAGTGAGGTTAATCTGAACAGTTCTAAAGCTACCAGCGAATGTTACTTGAATGTGTTTCTGAGTTAGGGGACATTTCTTAGGTTTGGTCCCACACAGTTCTGGATAGAGAGGTTTCAGTGTAATAACCTCACCCCCCCAGTTGTTTTTGTCTCACCTGCCCCAAAGTAGGTACACTAATTAGTAAATAGATGGTTCATTAGCACAGACCCACTGATCTTGTCCAAGGAAACATTAGTTGAGGGGTAGGGCTGCTGGTAAGCAAATATTTGGAAAGAAAAAAGAAAGAAAAAAAAAGAAGCCTTCAGGATATTATAGAAGTGTAATAGATGTTGACCAACTCACGGTGATGTCATTACATTGAAATGCACAGAAAGTGAACTGTTGTTGTTGATGTATGCCACATCAAATGCCCAATATTTGTGGGAAAATCAATGTACATACACAAATAAAGCATAGCCTTTTTAGACTAGCTTCACTATAGGGACATATGACCTCACTACTCTGTGGCATATCTCACTGTATATTAGAAACATGTGTATACACACACATGCAAAAAGCTAATTATCTTGCAACCGCTAGCGGTAATGCGCACCTGGTAGAGCCAGGATGCCTGTGTGCACTAAGCATGCACTGCGAGTCGTACAAGCAAAGTTCCTAGAGCCGGGCTAGGAACTCTCGCAGGAGCACAAGCCTGTCCTCACAGCAAGTGATGTAGGCACCCAAAGTCCCACCTAGACCATTGCTGTTTCATGAGAAAAGGCCTTGAATTTGCAACCCAGTAAATGCCAGGTACCCAATCACAGCTGGGTGGACTTGTGGGGCTGGTGGGAGGCAGGTGGAAAACAAGATGGAAAGCTGCCTGAGTGTGGGGCTTGAACTCAAGACCCTCAGGCCCTGAGCCAAGGACACAACCACTACACCACACACACACACACACACGCACACATACATATATACACACACACATACATATATACACACACACACCTTGAACCTTGAAAGAAAGCCACCCATATTGGATGATGCTTCTCTTCCACAAGTGACAAGTCTAAATCACAGTAACTAATGTTTTCAACGTGTAGTCACACATCTGTGTCTACCAATGTCTTGCTTGCGTATGAATGCTCTCTCACACACACTACACTGGTATGGCTTATCTGTCACTGTCATGCCTCCCATGGAAACTAAACACAATGAATAAAACACAGCCATGGAGGCTGAACACATGCACACTGTAGCACATGTACACTGTAGCACATGTACAATGAATAAACCACAGTCATGGAGACTGAGCACATGTACACTAGCACATGTATAATGAATAAACCACAGTCATGGAGACTGAGCACATGTACACTGTAGCACATGTATAATGAATAAAACACAGCCATGGAGACTGAGCACATGTACACTGTAGAACATGTATAATGAATAAACCACAGTCATGGAGACTGAGCACACGTACACTGTAGCACATGTATAATGAATAAGATGGAGCCATGGCATGTACACTGTAGCCAGCTATAGGTCATTGCTATACATTTTGGTGTAATTCATTGATCATGTCATGGATGAGAAAAAATAGAGCCATCTATTTTTTGAGACAGAAGGCATGGTAGTAGAAGAAACCAACAAACACCTTCAATTAATTGTATGATTTAGTTACAGTTTTAGGTGTGCCATATACTACTCTGACATAGAGGCAGCCCTGCACATGTGCATATCCAAAAAAATAAGATCACACAGTGGATACCCGTGATTGGTGCAACCAGCCAAGTTTAGCTACATCACCTAAGAAAGGTCAGGTTAAGTATCCAGCAACAGAACATAACAATCTCACTTACATACACAAGAGCCAACAGACAGTAAATACATTTTCTTATAGCTAGCCATAAGTCTCAACTTGCACGTGCATATGCAGCCCCCGAATAAAGTATAGCCACCTAAAACATCTCTAACCTTTCTTACATGGCCATTCCACCCAGCACAAGCTGTGTATTACTTTATGGAGACTGGACACGAGAAAATCGACCTTCCTTTTAACGCTGACTAGGTGGGCGCGGACTGTTGTTATAGTTACAGTCGTTTTACAAACAATTCTGAAAGTATGTACACACTGATGATCCAGGCTGGACTCGAATGATCTCGGAATTTAACTTTGTTCCAACGAACAATAAATTGTTGTTCAAATATTAAAGAATCGATGATGAATTTGTTGGTTATAACGTCAGGTTGGAAACTAGGTGAGGTCGCTGATGAATTATGCACGCACAAGAGCGTTGTGGGAAACATTTGAGAATGCTTATCTAAATTAGGTGAGAAAAGCATACAAACATACATATAATCAACCCATAATATGGGTTGATTATATGACATATTTGTACTGTATTTTTTTTTACAGCAAACCTCTTTACAAAGGCCACCCATGCATGGGGACAAATGTTTTGATCTTTGTTAAGAGTTTGGTTGCTTTCAGAGGTTAGCTATTTTAGATTGTGGAAGATCATTTTGCGCATACTGTTTGCTGTCGTTGAGATTTAAGGTTGCTTTTCCAGAAATCCATTGTAGAGAGGTTCATAGCTATATGTTTACTTAGCTAATTGTAATATTAATTGTCATCCACTCTAGGGTAATTTTAGTTTTAATCAAATTTTCTATCTTCTCCATTATTAGTTTATATAGCTGTTCTTCAAACTAAGGGTTTTTTAGTTAACCAAAACAGTAGCTGTTCTTCAAACTAAGGGTTTTTTTTAGTTAACCAAAACAGTAGCTACTAGCAATGGAAAATATGAACTCCAGTGATCGGAGTGATCATTATTAATTTTATCACAAACTTTCTAAAAGAGAACCTACAAATCAAGAGCAATCTTTCAGATCATAAATCAGAGGTTTGTTTGTTCCAAGGAGTAATAAGCAATAAATTATCTAATTGGATGGGGCAGGAAGAACATTCACTGTAGCTATGCACTATTATACAGTGTTTCCATACAAAATGTCGAGGTTGTTCAACATACGTCCATTCTATAGCTAACTGGTTGTTATGACGCAAATTTCAAGTCTCTCTACATACTCACTAGAATTTAGCTTTGTTGGTTGGTACTTTTATGTTACTGCAAGTCTAAACTATCTGCCACAGTAACAATTTTTACCAGTGCATGACTGACTAAGTAGAACTACAAGTAAAAGTGAAATAGTTGAAGTTGAACGAGTTACATTATTTTGATTACTCTGTATCTATAATAATATGCTGCAATGCCATATTTGCTGGTTTTAGTGGTGGATTAGTATGCACTGCTTGCTTATTGTGGACTTCATATCCGACTCCGTACAACAGCCAAAATGAATGTAACCACTGTTGTAATAGAAATATATTTGTAGTAGTAGTTAACCTCCTCCACAAATCCTCCCACTCCTGTTGTGTGAGATTTCACTGCGTAATGAGTTACTGCACAAAACTATCAATAAGTATAACCAACAAAAAACAAAACAAAAAACAAAAAAAACAAACAAAAAAGCAACAAAAAACAAACAAAGAAAAGAAAACCCAGTGGGTTCAATGAAAATGCACAAAGAAGTGGGATATGATAGAATGACAGGTGTTAAGAATGTTCGCAGCTTCCTTTCCAGTTATCTTGAGAAGGACAATTCACTAGGGGGCCACCACCTTCTTGTGGTGGAGTGGCCTACACTGGTAACAAAATTCTGTGCTTGTTTTGCCATACGACGAGCATCAGCAGAATTCCACTGTTCACTGCATCTAAAAATCAAGAGCATAAAAATATTTCACAATTGCTTTCTCAGCCTTCTTTTCTCATTAGATGTATTCTCTCTCTTTCACCGGCTTTTTGAAAACAATAAAAAGAAATTAAAAAAAAAATGTTTGTCTATCACTAAGAATCCAATATGTGACCGTCTACAGGAAAATCGGGCACAACGCGGCCCCGACAAAAAATTTTATTTTTGGCACTTACAGACTCCTTGGCAAGCAGATATTAAGCTCTCCAAGTTTTATCGCCATAGCTTTAGCCATTCCCGCTATATATCGCCTAACCGTTCCCTTCGTTAGGCTTATTTAATACAATTTTAAGAACTAAATCGATCTTTTTGCGACGTCTACGCATGCTGCCCGATTTTCCCCGTAGACGGTCACATATGTATTCTCTCTTTTCACAGGCTTTTTAAAAACAATAAAAAGAAATTAAAAAAAATGTTTGTCTATCAGTAGGAATCCAACATGAGACCACTCGATCAGGGGCTTCTCTGGCATTTCTAAGTGGTCTGGCCAGGAATTGAGTGTGGTGTAAGAGGTGTGATATACCAAACCACAGTAAACAGCATCTGAAGCATTTAGTAGCTGGCATTGTTCAAAGTGCATCTATTGCGTATTTATCACAAGCACTCTGCTCATGCTTTCAAAAAGCATTACCTTTGAGAAACCCTCGAGATAGCAAAACAAAAGCATTCTGGTAGTGCAATTATAACTAGCAAAACAATATTAACAGCTGGTTTAGTCACTTCATGTATTCATTGTTAACTTTCTGGCACATACAGTAGGAAACAAAGAGTAGTCTTCAGTCACAATACCAAAGCTATTTTATTTCCAACTTGCAAATCATTCTAGATAGAAAGTTGTAATTTATACTACCGTCTAGCCAAAACTTCTCTTTGAAAATCTATCTGTTCGGTTGATGTGGACTTCCTTACACAATAAGCTGTGTGGCGCCTTAGAAAGAAAAAAGAGGAGCATACACCCACTTTTGGAAAATTATCACTCAGCCACAGAGTGTTTGTGTGTTAAGCAAGCGGTCCGGGTTCAATTCCTGGTGACAGCCAAACATTTAAAAAAAATTTGTATGGTTTAAAAAAAAAAAAAAAAAAAAAAAAAAAGCCGTGAAAGAGAGAATCATCCACAAAAATATTTGTACAACAACTAACACAAAAAATTAAACATACCTTTAGTAAACTAATTTTAGTCTGTCACATGAAGTACAGCAAAAAGACTTCAGTACTCTGCAAAACACATAACACACACACATGTACACACACACACACATGTACACACACACACACACACACACACACACAGAGCAGTATGGTACATATAAATAATAGCTGGATAATAAATTTAGACATCATTTGATTGAACTCAGATATAACTCTCGCACTAGAATAGTTAAAAATACATCTCACCTAGGTATTACTGCCTTAAGGAATGCTTTATTGCATATATATTTTTATTAATGCTCATCTACACAATCACATAGGAACCACGATGTCAAACATTCAGTATACACATACGGCAGTTCTGCCTTCTCAGTTTAATGCCAATGGCACAAACCTGCACTGAGCAAAACTTCAAAGTAGTGAAGTGTGTGAACTGATAAAACAAAACAACAACAACAACAACTGTCTTGTCTCCACCCAGAGTGGTCAATCTCAGGATAACTGTCTGTCGGAACCACCCCCACAAAGGAGGAAGAACTGACCTACAGCTATCCGTCTGAACTTGGAACAGAACCTGTTATTGATTACCACCACATTTATCTCATCATTTAACACCCACACCTTACATTTGGCCAGCTTGCGGGCGCCTCTCATCTTAAAACTTAATCATATTCATCTCAATCTCCACCTACTTCCTACCTATCTTAGTTCTATACCATATCACCCTATATAATCTGTACCAACTCGCAATCAATTATTATTCTTGCGCAAATAAAGTCTAAGTGCTGGCGGGAGCCTCTGTATATCTGACTGACTAATTAGATGCCATTATAAGAATTCTGGTCCTTCGAGAACTTTATTATTAACTTCATTATTTTCTCTTTATTTTTTATTATTTGACCTTCCCTTTGGTGGATTTACACCTCACCACCAACAACAAAACCAAGACATATACAGCTGGTAAATGACACGAATGGCTGCAGTCAAGTAACTATGCGTGAAGTGTTGATGTGTATACAGGAGGACATATGAAATGGTATACAGTAGAATGTCAGTTATCTGGATAAGTTGCGACTGAGAGGTGTTCGGATAATTTAAATGTTCAGAGAACTGAACAAAACAGAAAACGTATTATAATTATGTAATATAGTATTATGTATTCTTGTTTGTACATGCTATTATTAGATTTATGGTGTTCGGTTAACTGAAGTGTTTGGATAATGACATTCTACAGTGTTACCAAGTAGCATCAATTTTTTGGCAAATTGCAGAATTAATTTCAGGTACAAAGTCACACCTCAAAACCACAAGCAAAACATTCACATTAGCCATTGAAATTTCCTCGTCAATTATTAGACAAAGATTTTGTAGGTCTCCTTTGGAGCACTTGCCAAAGTGGCTTCATTATGATCAAGCATTCTTGTGTAAAATGTACAAGTTCGCCATAATTAATACCGCTGGTGCCACACCCAGTTTACTAACTACCTATATCACTGCACAGTTTTATATAACTGGTGTAGTTTTTTACTTAATCACTCAGGTCCCAGGTCCTTCCAGAGAAAGACACAATTAGATAGTGACCCCGCCTTGAGTTTATAATGTCCCTCCAATGGCATTGATGAAAGTGTAGCTATGTACTGCAGGGTTCAGGTCTTCTTAACCCTTTCACCGCCGTAGACGCCACGTGGCGTTTTGCATTTGGTCGGCTGTTCTCCTGTAATAAAATCGAAATGATAGTACGGTATTAGTTGTTGTTGTTTTTTACAATTAAAAAAAAATATGGCTGCTGGAACGCTAACCGTTGAGTTGTTTGTCCTCCAAAAAATATTTAATAGTACGAGGTTGAGAAGCTCAGAATCCATCAAATAGAAGATGAATAAGCATGTACTCTGTTTGAACCACAGCTCTGAGACATTCAGAAATTGAATTTCAGTTAGTGTGGTTGGTAACAGTAAGTCCAAATTTGTAGCTATTTGTTGGACTAATAGACTTTTTTTTTTGCATCATAGTAAACAGTTTTGACTGTACCTGCTTTTAAAACATATCTCGTTGCTGAATGTCTGTGCAGGAAAAAAAAAAATATTATTGGCGAGCAGAGCAAGCAAGACACTCTCAGGGGTAACACAATTTAAAATCGGGGATGTTTGTTTGTTTATATGTTAGACGTATGTATGCCATTGTGTACTTTGACCTTCTCGTATTTTCGAGTTAACTCAGTATTCGACCCCGTCCCAAACAGTATCCTCCGGTTTAACGATCATTACCCGTATCATCCTAGGAATTGAATTGTTTACTGACACTTTGAATTTTTTTGTGGGTGCAGTTTAAACTCAAAAACTTACTGGAGTTCCATTTCTATCAAGTTAGTTGCGGTGGTAAGTTAATACGCTATTTGTCATAGTTATAAGCCCTATGCAACAGTATTTACTTGAATATTTATTGTCAACTACATTTAACACGAAGGTAAGTCTTGCGTACGTATGTTCAGTTATGTGAAAGTATTGTGCGTTACAAAAATATCCCAAAGAAAAAGTTTAAAGAACGTGACTTATTTTTTGTTTCAATTGAAACAGTTTCGGGGAGTGGTTACTATGGCATTGAATGCCTTTACCGTATAATACATGATTTAAATACTCCACTTTTTTTTAGTAGCTTGAATATTAGAAGTTAAAACCAAACGTTTAACACTCCAGTGTAGTATTAGGCTCGCTCGCCATTTGTGCTCAAGCACGTCACTAGTTACATTTTCATGTTACCGATGTCGTCATAAACTTGGCGGTGAAAGGGTTAATGAATCTTACATTATCTGGAAATCACAGGACCATAGAAATACTTGACTTCAGCCCCTGTGTAAAAAATGACTAACTATCATCTGTACCATTACTTTTCTTCTTTCACTTATTTCACTACTGTAGCTATGTGTGTGCGTGTGTGAGACCAGGTGATTGTGCATGGCTATCGTCAGGTCATTGACCAAATGATTCGGGAACTATTCACCTTTCATTTGAATTCAATACTTTACAAATGAAAAGTTGAATCAATATAATGTGTGTGTGTGTGTGTGTGTGTGTGTGTCCGGCCACACATACAAATGGTTTCAAAGGATTATTCTGTTAGTAAATGAAGTGACAAGAGTTCTAAAAGTTCAGACTTTAAGTCGCTCCCTATATATTTCAGGTTGTCTAAGTGTGCATTAAATGGAAATATCTACCAGTCAATTAAAATGATTTATATTAAATAAAAAAATAATTTCACAAGGCCTCTTTCTTGTTAGTGGAGTTAAGAAGTCATTCCAGAGTTCCTCACCTCTAGTTGTATTGAAGTCCAGGAGTCATCACGTGTACACCAGTGGAGTAGTCACTGCACCATTACACCTGCCACTTCACACTCCTACATTGAAAGTGTATGTCTCAAGTAAAACTAGCTCAACATAATTCAAGATTCTCAGATTTGTGTTTTCGTGCTTGTAATTTTAACACATGTAGACATTTTTTAAGAGAATCAAGCTAGTTTAGTACAGTACCTTCCATATTATATTATATTTATATTAACTACCACAAAATGTTATGAAAAATTGGGGCAAATGTCTCCACGAAAGTCAAACTATCTGGGATATGTGTGTGTGTGTGTGTGCCAGGGTTGGGGTCAAATACTCTGAATAGTATTTAAATACAAATACAAATACTTGAAAGAATTCAAATACAAAATACAAATACAAATACTTTCTTAGATATAGTATTTCAATTACAAATACAAATACTTTTTAATTGCATCACCATTAGCGAAAGTGTTATGTGGATTATTATATTTTTTGATATTTATTGTGAAATTAGAGCTATTAAAAATGAACGTTTGTATTTTAACATCACTACATCTGATAAGTTAAAAAGTCACAAAAATTGATTACACCTGATAAACATCAGTTCTTCAAATGTTTTGTCCTTTAAACGGCATCTGTCAGGTCGAAACACTTTTCCCGCTATGCTAAACAATCTTTCAACTGGAGCCGAAGATGCGGGAATGCATAAATGCACTGGAACTAGTTTAGCTAATGTGGGATATTTCATTTCGTTGACTTTCCAAAATTCAAGGGGATTTTCTTCCTGCGGTAGCAATGGAGCTTGAAGGTATTCATCAACATTTGCATCAACTGTAGAGGAGCTACTAACCTTGTCTGCTATAAGCAAATCATCAAAAAAAAGTTTTCATTTTCTTATGTGGTGGTGGTTGTGGGCATGATGACGGTTCAGCAGGCTCATTGGCTTTCTCTATTACTTGGGTATGAGACATTAAGGAAGCACTTGTGCTGGGTTGGGATTCATAGTGAAGCTTAGACACAAGCAGGCCCTTTATTCTAAACATTCATTTGATGAACACCATTTAAGCTTGAATCTAGGATCTAATGCCGATGCAAGCAAAAGCTCACAATTAGAATAAACAGCAGCTGCACTGTTTAATTAAGCAGTTGCTTTTTTTAACCTTATGATTTTTTTAAAAGTATTTTAAATACAAATACTTCACTCTTTAAATCTGAAAATACAAATACAAATACAAATACTCCAAAAATGTATTTAAATACAGCATAAATACAAATACTCATGTATTTGACCCCAACCCTGGTGTGTGCATGTGGATGATGGGAGGAGGGGAGCAAAGGGAAGCAAAGTACTTCCCTGTCTAACTCAAGTGCAGTGGAGCCTCCCTATTCCAAAATCTTCCATGCCTCTGGACACCAAAAAACAAAACAAAAGTTTATCAATTGATGAAATCACGAAGAAAGCATTTTATCCAATAAGACCACATTTATTATTTCCTTAGCCCCAAAAGATATTACTGCTCCGTGTCATAATTTAGCAGCACAATAGATAGTACAAGCTAAGCATCCCCAATGCACTTGCCACAGTCTGCCCTACACTGCTTATGTGGAAAGTTGTTTAGTACAAACGACGCTGATTAAATTAGACCAAGAATTAGGTTAGCCATTGTAATCTAATGATGACTAATTGACATTTGGGGGAAAAAAATAATCACATATCAATGTATTCTATTTTTTCCCTTGTAAATATTAATTTTAGGATGTCTTTAATCCCTAAGGGGTGGGGGAAGGGCAGCAAACTAGATTTAAGGAGATGTACAAGCCCTCATTCCTCCGCTCCCTGAATAACAACAACACTGGTTTTACACAAGATAGAGCAATACCATATAACTGTGGTTAGGAAGCAAACCGATGGGTCCAGCCACTAGTACTACGGCTTTAAGTCATGAGCTGAAACATCATCGCTAAAGTTAGTACAGCTAGCAACTTTCTTAGAGAGAATCATTCCTGGCATCACGTGATAAAATGCAGAGCAGTGGTAGAATATGAGAATGAAGTTAAAAGTCATGCAATTGCAAACACACACACACACACACACACACATACAAAGCTCAACCGTGGTAATTATATCTGCAATAATTGGCAGCGAGCGAGACACTATCAGGGACAACACAAAAAATCAGGGATATATGATTGTATATATCATATATGCTTGGACGCATGTATGTAACTTTTGTACTTTGACTCACATTTGTTGTGTTCATTCGTTACCTTGGTTAACAATGCGCTGTTTGTCATCGCTGTTTGTACTTGAAAATCCATTGCCCAACATGCCAAGCTACCAAGAGACTACAATGTATATCTTGTGTTGGTATATCCAGTGAACGCGTGCATGTGAGAGTGTTGTGTGTTACATGTGCTGACTAGCTAAGAACAAACAATAAATATACATTTGCTGCTTTGTGTGTTAAGCTTCTTAGGTTCCTTCCTGTTTCTTTTGTTAGTAAGCAAGTCTTATATAGAGTTAGGATGTATACAGTGCAATAATTTCTTGGAAAACCTTGTTTTGCTTGTACGCTAATTTAAAAAAGTCGGCCGTGTAAATTGTTCAAACAAATTGTGCATGATGATTTTATAAAGATGAATTTTACCCTTTGACCTTATATGTCAATTTTTTTTACTGAAGCACATCACAAGTATAATGCCTTTCCCCCCAGCAGAAGGAAGGGTGTGTATGGTCAGTGAAACTACACCACCTCTTCACTACCGTACAAAAAACATTGTGTACTGGCTATAAATTATATAATACAGATAAGCTTTAAATAAGAATAATAAACAAAACAAAAACAAAACTAATGAAGCAGCAAAGCTGCGAACCCTCAGTGCTATTAAACATTACCTAGCTATTATAATAATATAATCTCCTTCAAAAAGAACAAAGCAATCTGTTAGCTATTTTAATGAGGCATCAATATAGCTCAAGTAATGAAAATAGTACATGGGAATGCTGTCTTCATAAGAGAAGCTAAACTAGCCAGAAACACTCACTGTTATAATTTTTCAATGTGAACTTCACTTCATTCAAATCCATCGGTTAACTTCCCCGAGCATAAAGCAAACTACACTGCGGGCTGCAAGAAGTCAAGTGATTATGACGTGACGCTAGGGGGAGTTACCCAGCTGGTACCAATGTGGAGCTGAAAGCTTCACGTTTTATCAACAATGAGCCCCAAATTAAAAAAAAGTAGCACAATAAAAGGACCTTAATCTTCTTTCTGAATAAGTTCATACCTAAATCACAGTTAATTGTCAGTAATCTCCAAAATCAGAGCATGACAGACAGACTGACAGGGAAACTACTACAAACCTCTTGCGCATACGCGCTTAGGGTTAACAAACAAACAAAAAAACAACAACAATCGCTAACCAACATTGTCTGTTGAAAAAAATTAGCAAATTAACTGTCTACCAGTCCCAAATCCACATCGTGACTTATAAGACCTGCAACTACCTCTATGAGGTCATACGACTTGCATTTGGTAATGGTCATCAATACTATACTGTATCATGCCAAGTTGCTTATGACCTTAGTGGTTGTCATAGCTCCTATGACTTGTCCTAGTCTTATTCTATGAACTGCATGTGAAAAATGGACATTTTTCTTCCATCACTGCACATCTGAATACTGGAAGCCAATATATTTGGCCAACAGAAGAAAATTCTTGTTTCCTATTCTCACAACATCAGCTGAAAAATGCACAAATGCTTCATAGTGACATTAGACATTGGGGAAAGAACATACTCATACTTCAGAAAAAGCATATGATGACTAAGTTATCAGGGTGTCATACTGGATTCTGCGCTGGGGGTGGGAAACACTGGTGTACTTGGCCAGTCTCATTTTGGAAACCCACACTGCTTTGATGGGCATGCCTATGTGAAAGTGTGTATACCTTATACTGACCTGTGCTTTGTCACATAATTAAAGCTTATAGCTATTGTAGCTTACTAAATTAAAATTCTAGGGGAACTAAGGCTTGGAAGAGATGGGGGATTTCAGGGTGCCCCTATCACCTTGGCACGAAACCTGGTTATACAAGCTAATATGACACTGTGCTTCTGAAGCTGTGATATTATCACTTGTACGCTTAGAGAACTGACAAATTTATTGACATTGCCTCAGAGATACATAAAAAACGGATAATCACTTAATAAACTGTTTAAACCATAATTAAGCAATGGGCAATCTGAAAAAGTCCTTCAACAACAGCTCAATGAAGAATAAGCAGATAAGTAAAATGATTTCACTGAAGTTTATCAGAATTGCATGAACTAGAATGACAGGACTTCATTTCATACACGATTTTCACTGGGGGGGGGGGAGGGGGGAGAGAGAGAGAGATAAGAGAAAGATTTGTAAAGTCACAAAAACCGTTTAGCCACATGAAAATGGTGAAGTCATGATCACGAAAACTTCGACAAACTACTACAAATTCCTACATTTTTTTCATAACTTACATTGAAATAAATTCAGAAGGGGTAAAAAAAATTAGGGTGGGAATCCCAGGGCTCCCATAACCCGCATGAAACCATGGGCTTAAAACAAAGTAGAAAATATAATAATACGTTGAGTTGTATGCAATAATTATCTCCCCTTCATTGTCCAGGAGCACACTAAAGGATGTTAGGGTGGCCATGGGAAAAACTATGAGTGAGGATAATTTTGGTGGAGCATGTTTTGGAACAATTCAGTAACTAGAAACCATTCCAACATGCACCCACACTTTCTCACAAAGAAATGAAAATTTTCAAGAGTACTGTGGAACAAACAAACTGACGAGCCCTTGTCATAATATATAGCTAAAACTACCACAAAATATCACTATCATAATTCAGGCCACCCTTGCTGTTTATTTTCATTAATTAATTAATTCATACAGTAGCTATACATAGCTTAGAAAAAATTGTTCAGGAAACACAACTTCACCAGGGAAAAAAAAAGACCTGGGTGACCCCGTGCAGCTAAAATACTTAGAAACCCACTGACCGCTAGCCATAAAACTACTTACCCCAGAAGCATAAGCCAGGGTAGGGACAGCGAAGCTTCCTTCAAGTTCACCAAGACACAGTAGCGTAGCCGTAGTAGAATCAGTAGACTATATTATAGCGCGCAACAATAGTTTAGACGACCACTTCCAGTCAAGAGTTTTACTTATATTATGGTAAAGCGTTTTAAACTTATTTAACCCGGCGATACTTACCTACACGTAATTGGAAAAGGGTTTTCCATGAGAAAATGCAGTATCTTTGCGAGGCTGCTTTTAATGGTCCAGCGTCTAGCGCAGCGAAGTACTTAGGGCCTGAGGGCGGTAGTTCAAGATGCACAGAGCGGCCTATGTCTACGCAACAGTACATAGCCTAACAAATATTTAACGTAGCTACATTTTCATCAATGCCGTTGGAGGGACATTATAAACTCAAGGTGGGGTCACTATCTAATTGTGTCTTTCTCTGGAAGGACCTGAGTGATCAAGTAAAAAACTACACCGGTTATAAAACTGTGCAGTAGTATGCACACTGGATATGCTTGCGCTTATGAGGGATTCTTCTTCAATTAATCATCAGCCATGTTACAGTTCCTAGCTTTCTAATTTTGCTTAATAATATAATGCAAGAAGTTAACTAGTTAAAACGAGCACCTTCAAGCAGTGTGGAGTGTGGTGAGAGGCTATCAAATTGCAGAAAACCAAGTCACATTTTTGTAGAACTTAAAGCTCACCATTTCTCCCTCTGACTGGCTAGTAAATTTTTTTTTTTAATGACTCTCAGTTTATTTGTGATCAAATGAATAAAATATACTTGGCACAGTACAACAGTTAACGAGTATGAATATTTATGTTCTTCATCCACAGCTCCATGTTATACCAGCATGCCTTTATTGCTGCAATGAAACAACAAATAAAACAAAACCAACAGAAAATTATTATAAGTCAACAGGTTCATTATAAAATGTTGGTATGTAAAAAAAGTATTCCTGAAAGGGTGTTACCTATTATTCCTGACAAAAATACACTCTTTTTGGTATAATCATAGAGTGTTTCGCAGTGTGAGTGTAACAGCACACCCTATGAGTGTAACAATACACCCCAATGCAAAAAAGTGTTCCAGTACACCCCACTTAGGGTGTAACTAAACACCCCGGTTTTTACAGTGCATGCTCTGTCCAACACTGAGTACTCTTTTAGGTGAAAAATCTGAATTTTCAGAGCTTGATGCCATTTCTAATAGTCTCGTACATTCATCGTCCTCATTAGACAAATCAACATCCACATCTGATCCTGCTTTGTCAATTTGAGGGGAATCACTGGCTTGTTCCTCCCTTTTACTCTGGTGCTCCAAAGATAGCGACTGTTCTTCTGTACTTTCAGGTTTGCTTTCAATCACAAGTGTTGCTTCTTCTAAAGGTAGCTCAAGGGTCTTTGAAATTTCCTGCATATCTTTGGCTCCTACTAATTTTGGTTCCTCAAAGAATTATAGTCTATGGGTATAGTGTTAAAGCTTTACTTTGTACATCTTCGTCTAGAGAGGAATCTAACCAATCGTAATTTGGAGATATCTGTTTACTCTGTCTATATTATATCCACAGATCGCAATTCTTCAGTGTACTGACTCTTCATATCCTCCATTAGCTTTGATCCCCTGCTAAAATATAAAATGTCCTGTAATAATAGGTCTCGTAGTTCCTTCAAAGCTCTTGCCAAATTTACACGATCTTCTCGATTCCCTGGCCCAGTGGAGAATGGGATTAGAGTGTTATTAATTCCTCATTTGATAATACAATTGTTATTAATAATAACTCAGGTCAGCAACCAAAAACAATGACAGTATTAACATAATATTGTTTTTGTTCTGAATGTTAAGCTTATAACAGAATGCTACAGTCAGTTTACTCTAATTAGAGTTATACAGCATAAAATTGTCTATTGAAGTAAACTGATGTTATCATTACAATACAGTATGATTTCCCTCATTAGTCATCTGTGATATTGCATCTCCCTCTACCTGGGCAGCGTTTAAGTTACCTTGTTACTGTAAACTACATAACTACTGCTGAACAGCTGCTTAATTAAGAATTGCTGGAACTTGGCCTTTAAAGCTTAAGAAATTTATGAGTTCAGCAAAACTTAGTGGTGTCATTGTATACTACATGTAGTAATTAGAATAGATTGTTTTAATACAAGTAATTTATTTCACCTATACTTCTGATACAGGTAATTCTAAGCTACCTGGGAGCCCACCCCCCTTCCCCCCTGCAAAATGACAAAACAGGGCCCAAGCTATTCTACTGTTTTAACAATCCTACAATTGCACAAGTTCTTATTTAACTATAAACATTATGCATGTAGTAATTATTATTAAGTACATTGAATTTATGTAATGGACATTGTTTGTTATGTAATGACACATATTTTAGTAATGTTTATCTGGTTATACTAGTGCTGTCATAAAAAGTGTGTATTTTTATTGCATTCATTCCTTCTTCAATTGTTGTGTCTTATTGACTTAAAGTGTCTACAACTAATTATATATTACTTTCATTTACAGAAACAAGTACATTTAGTCACCATGATGATGAAATACCAGATATTGTTACATCCAGCAATCAAGGAACTGGCATTACTTATCCAGTTGTAGTAGTTATTGGAACTGTGTCCTGTATATTTGGTGTTTTTATATGGTATTGTTGGGAATCAACTTGCAATTTTATTGATAAAAAAGAAGCAAAAGTGTTGTTATAAAAGAAACCAATCACAGAGCTCAAATATTCCTGTTTATGAAGATGTTACAACAGAACTGAAAATACAAGTTTCTCCCAAGTTGCATATCAAGAAGTACACAAGCAATTATAGATTACATCATTAATGATCATGGACAAGTTATCTTTTTTTTTTCGGTATATTTACACCACATTAGATCGAACTTTAAAAAGTGGAATTATATCATAGTAATAATGTTGCTATGTTTAGAAAGACAGAAATTAAATATTATTGTTTATAGCTAATTGAAGTTTTTGGGAACATGCTAATCGAAGTGTTTGTTTTTTAATATCAGCACACAGGGGTAAATATATTGTGTACCTTTATTTTTGGTATTATTATAATGTAATAGTCCTGGAATATTCAGCAGAGAAATTCATATGGGGGAAGGAAATAAAAAAAACAAAAGTGTTTAGGGTGTGAACTTGCGCTGAATTTGGCATGTACTTCACAATAATAACTTTCATTTTTTTATTCATTCATTCATACTTTGAATTTAAAAATCAATTGTTAACATGAAGTATACAAGGTAAAATACAAATATCTGACCTGACATATACAGAAAGTTAACAATGTTGTACATTAGAAGAATACAATGATGTAAACTATCTGTAAGAAGTTAGTTCATCTACAAGAGTATACAAAGGAAACATGACAAGTATAACAACATTGTACACTAAATTGTATACTACAGTTTACAACATAGTATACAACTGGGAAATGGTGTGCTTTGGCCCTGTGTAAATAGCAGGATATCCTGCTGTTTAGCTCATGATGGCTAAGCAATATAAAAAAAACTGAGCAGATAATGACTGGATAGTTGTGGGAAGATTGCCAACATCTGATTAAGTTCAGCATCTGAGAGAAGCTGATGTCTTCAAATATTTAGATTTTGGGAGCAAAAAGGTGATTTCTTGGGAGAACAGACATAGGATCTTCTGTAAGATTGTGTGTCACTGAAATTGAATCTATGCACCTATATCATTTACCAGGCTCACACATTGAGAATAAGCTGCAATGATTTTAATGATGCTAATTTTTATTTTAATTATTTACTAAAGTCCACCAAGAGGGCACATCTCTTTCTGTGCAGCTGCTATTTGGTATGTGTACAGGCAACCTTTTAGACTTGTAGTATACTTTGCTGGCAATTTATGTAGCAGTGTGAGCGGGTCTGGGAAAAGGGACCTTACGGCGCAAAAATTGAAATTGAGATATAGGCTCCAGAAGTAAGTCATCGGAAAAATTCTTTCTTTCTCCTATTTTTGTTTTTTGCAGAATTAGTCTTAGTGACCCTTACTCTAGGTCTATGCCAAATTTCGCATGTCAAAACGACTTAAAAGACCCCAAGCATGCCGTGAAAAGACAAGCTACTTTTTATTCTCTCTCATTCTCGAAGTACAATAAATGGGGAATGGGCGGAGTTTCAACTAGCAGCTAAAAAAACGGCATAGCTTTGAGACTACTGCATGCACTCTACAGCTTACCTTTGGCTTAAAGTTTACCGCTACAGCGAATAGAGCAGCCAAGGATTCCAACAAGACAGGTCATGAGACGCTCTAAAGCTAAAAAGAACTCTACGCAAACTTCATTAGTCGCTGAAAAAGCGGCTGTACGATTTAATTGCGTATGCGGAGTACGCTGTTAAGTATACGGAAACGTTAATTATACCGGAAGTGGAAATTCAATTTATGTTTTCTCGATTTCTAGTTCAATTGCTTTGCTGAATAGGGCCCAGTTCAACTGCCAGTTTCTCTGCGTGTGGAAGGTTTAACCCTCCAGTATTTTAGCACTAAGTTGAGATAAATTGTATCTTTTTATTAGCATAAAAAACTCAATTTATTTGATTTGCGCCATAAGGTCCCTTTTCCTAGACCCACTCACCTATTACAGCTGCCTAATGCCGCTGGAACATTGGCTTAATTCATATCAGTAATTCATATCAATCTAATTCAACTTAATCAATTTCATCAAGGTTGTTACAAGTATTGTTCCCTAAAGCTTGCAGTGGAACTAAAACTAATTATAGGGCACTATCCCCTCATTTTGAACTTTACTTGTGAATAATAAAAGGAATAAAGCACATGTTTATACATTATTATAGCCTTAACTTTTTTTATTGTTAGCTATAAAATTATCTCTTCACTGAGTCATAATAATAATAATAATATTGTTAGCAATTTATTTCTTGGCTTATATACTTGCTACAGAAAAAGCAAAGATGACAGATAGTGCTTGCTTATTTCTTGCCACCTGGCACCAATTCATGTTTTTCTCCTTCGAAATTCATCTGTCACATTGAAATGTGGACAGTTTTTTCTGTTATGGGAGCGTAGGTTTAAAACAGAACGGGAGAGAAGGAAAAAAGGCTAGTGATTAGCTAATTGTAACAAAAAAAACAGGTGGCATCGACAGTAGGCGGCGGCGGTTTCAAAAAGGAGGTTACTTAAAATAAGGCAAAGTATCGCAAAACTTATGTCCACTAAGTAATAGTTAAGGAGCGATTCAGAATATATATAAGAAATATCAATGGGTTTAACTTCATATTCCTATTACAGAAAGAAGTAACACTGAAGGAAAGTGTAAGTGTTATTAAAATGGAAATTTTCCATAAATTAGATAATTTATCTCTTCTTAATTCATTTTCAAGACATTAGGTAGTAGGTTATTATTGTATATTCAGTAGTATTTACTTAATATAAATACTGCATGGACACCAAAATGTGTTTTGCAGTTTACATAAATCTCTTTTTGGAAAAAAAATCTCTTTTTGGAAAAAAAATGTTGATGTGTATTACTAGAATCAATGTAACTTAAAATAATTCAGCATTAATGTAAGTATGAGTTCATAGTGATTGTGGTGAGAATTCACGCTAAATTTGGTGTGTACTTCACACCCAAACGATGAGGTGTGCTCATCACACCATATTTTGGTGTGACTATTGTTACAAGTGATTCACGCTTAATTTGGTGTGAACTACACACCTTTTGGTTTACAGTGTACATATTATTGACACTGACGAGCCATCAAGTTCTTCAGAAGTCCGAGATACTACTCCAGAAGCTCCTTCTACATCAACAATCCTATGTAACTCATCAGTAGAGATGCAGTTTTCATCCTACTCAGAAATTTCCTCTGAAGATATAACAAGTGATGATTCAGTCCAAGATGAGGCCATTCCTTCCTCCACTGAAGAATATGATCCTTGATGTCTATCTTTAGAGTTGAGCACAGAAGATGTTTCTGTCACTGCGGGGTTTAAAGTGGTGTTTGACAACATTGGCATGAACGTCAAACCAAGATATATGCGTGGTTACTTTCAAACTCTCTCGCTGCATTATGTCAATGCTTATGCTGTAAAGGATAGAATCAATTTCAGCCAATTTTTTGATGATGTTCCTTCAAACCTTTGTATTCTTGATGTAATTCCAAGTGAAGAAGATTACTTGAGCTTGAAAAATGATTTTATAGTACTGATTGCACATATTATGGTCGAGTACATGGCATGAAATAATATTGGTATATGGCTATAACGTTATTGTAAGTTCTACAAAATATGAGTACTCTGTCCATATTTGTCCCTTCAGTTTCGAGTGTAGATACAATATTTTTAAAATAAACTTCAGCTTCTTCTTTGGGGTTTTCCAGTACTGAATATATAATGTTATCTCTGTTAGGTGATACCGAAATTATTTCAGGAGATTGCATAAATAAACTCTTTATGATGAACTGGCGACTGGCTGTAGTGGCTGTAGCAGTTAAAGCCATTACTCGCACAGATTCACTCGCAATACTGGAACTTCACCTAAATGTAGAAATTTGGTTCTGAACTTTTCTCCACTATACACAGTACACACACAATATTTTATAGGCACAAACACAAGAATGAAGAGTAAACTTTACAAGTCAAACCTTTTTAGAAAACTTATTTGAATAGCTAATATTATATAATGCAGATGCAATAATTATTTATAATAATAACTAACAACTTCTTGATACAATGAGCTTCATCGATCACAAATCCCACTAAGTTATTTCGAAATACATCTGAGGAAAGCACATTTCTCCATTCAGTTGAGACAAAAGAGCTTCTGGAGATATAAATAGTTACCCTTTTTTATGTCATTTTTCATGGAAATGGGGGTTGATTCTCTGTCAGATATCATCGCAGTTGATAATCCTAAGGCATTTGCTGATGAAACCTGGTCCTTCATCAAAGCTAGCAGTGGTGATACAACTAAGATATATATTTTCCTGGTACTGCTTTTAGCAAATCAAAAACTCGATGAAGTAATAAGAAGCACAATGATTTGCCATAACCAGTTGGCAAACTCAAAAAACCATCATTTCCAATCACAAAGTGCTTAATTGCATTGGCTTGCTCTTGCTTTAAAACATAACCAACAGAAGTAGCCGCTTGTTTGACAAAAATGCTGTAGTCAGTGTCACCACTAGACATAGTCGCAGCAAAATGCGCTCAGGTACTGAATCGGCACCGTTCTGTCCACAAATTCGAGTCCACACTAAATCTGAATTGTGCGCGCGTTACTTTCGACAAGTATAATTAAATTCCGCTTGATGACGTCAATATTATATACTAGTGATGTGCTTGAGCACAAATGGCGAGCGAGCCTAAAGACTATACTATTTTTATATGGATGATTTTGACTTCTAACACTGAAGCTACTGAAAATAAGGTCCAGTTTTTTTATTTAGCATACAAGGTAAAGGGATTTCAGTGCCATAGTAACAACTCTCTGCAACTGCTTGGAAGGAAAACAAAAAAAACAAAACAATACACGTTATTTAAAAGTTTTCTTTGTGATATTCTTTAGCTAAGTAGTGGTTGTAACACACAATGCTTTGACACAACTGGACATGCACCTACACAGACTTACCTTCGCGGTAGTCTAGTGGACAAGGTATTTTCAAGTAAATACTGTTGCGCACCGCTATAACCATACAAGAGGCATTTTGACTTACCACCGCCACTAACTCGAATAGAAATGGAAGTCCCTTAAGTTGCCAAGTTTGAACTGCACACGCAAAAGAATTCAAAACGGTAAACAATTCAATTTCTAGGGTGATACGGGTACTGATCGATAAACCAGAGGATTCTGTTTAGTGCAATTTGGGACGGGGTCGACAACCGAACTAACACAAAAACGCGAGGGTCAAAGTACAAAAATGCCTTACGTACGTCCATACAT
>WLWD01000597.1_pt1 | contig 31821 bp, 18 predicted proteins | sample 6712731 | NCBI WGS metagenome assembly WLWD01 (sample SAMN12718690, study PRJNA576275) | sponge metagenome | isolation source: marine sponge | host: Mycale hentscheli | place: New Zealand: South Island, Marlborough, Capsize Point | collected 2014-11-01
TAGGGAATATGGGCAACAACTTGACCCTCCTTCAGTACAGCGACAGCACGGTTATCTCTGGCATTGTCGGGTTCTCTCTTTAGCAGTAGCACTTCACCCACTACTGGTGTCCACACGTCTTTGTATACATGTTGCCCTCTAATGTACGATTGCAATTCAGTGACATTCAAAGAACTACCGGTAGGTTGAGATGCCATCTTCTTAGCGCATAGGGCAAGCTTGAACTATCCGATTTGTTAGTGAGCTATAATGTAATAATCACACGTGACCTCTCACCTGCCTTAATTTATCAAAGCTACTACGTTGGTGGTCGAGTTGTGTATGTGCTGCAATGGCTTCTGTTGCTGGCAAGAAAAGGTGCCATCTAACCCTAGAAAAGAAAGTTGAAGTCATAAAGAAATCGAAAAGTGACCCTTCTCTGTCAGTTCGTGCCCTTGGTGAAATATTTGGTTGTGGTAAGACTCAGATTTCTACTATCCTGAAATCTAAGGAATCTATTATCACTTTGTACGAGTCTAATGCCTCCAGTTTGTTAGCAAGACGAAAGCCTCGTACTTCAGAATATTCAGATATAAATGATGCTTTATATAAATGGTATCTACTTGCCTGCTCTAAAAACATTTACCCCGATGGCCCACAGTTAACTCAGAAGGCTAAGGACATTGCTGTGCAGCTGGAAAAGCCAGGATTTAAGGGTACGAATGGGTGGCTAGAAAAATGGAAGAAGAGGTATAATATTCGACAAGTTACAATCCAGGGTGAATCTGGGGATGTTTCAGGAGTCACAATTCAATCCTGGAAAGAGAGATTACCTGAAATTTTGAAAGAATATAGAAAAGAAGACATTTATAACCTTGATGAAACTGGTTGCTTTTGGAGAGCTTTGCCTGAGAAGGGTTTTGGTGAGAAGGGAAAGAAATGTCGTGGTGGGAAAAAGTCTAAACAGAGAGTTACAATAGCTTTCTTAGTTAATGCAGCGGGAGTAAAGAAGCCCCAGTTGTAATTTAGAAATCTGAGAACCCTAGGTGTTTTCGTGGTGTACTTAAAAAATAATCTACCGGTGAGGTATTTTAGTCAGGCGAAAGCCTGGATGACAAGTGAAATCTTGCATAGTGTGTGTTGACTGTATTTAATAGAAAAATGAGCGCGGAAGGTCGGTCTGTTTTATTGTTGTTAGACAATGCTGGGTGTCATCCTGAAGATCTTAAAGGGAAGTATTCTAACATTAAAATTGTTTTTCTACCAGCTAATACAACCTCTAGATTACAGCCACTGGACTTGGGCATCATAAAAAACTTTAAAGTGCACTACAAAAGAGTGTTCCTCCATTATGTTTTAGCTAAAATAGATACATGTAATTCGGCATCTGAGGTAGCTAAGTCTGTCAATCTACTGATGGCTATTTATTGGATTGCTCGTGCATGGAGAGAAGTGAAGGCAGATACGATAGTGAAATGCTTTAAAACTACTGGAATTCTGACAACTGAATTAGATGTTGTGAGTACAGGTGTGAGTACAACTGATCCATTTGGTGATGTTGATGTAAGAATGGAATTGGGCGAGCTGATTAGGAAGACAGTGGGTGATGAAAGTTGTCCAGCAACTGAATATGTTGACGGAGATGCAGATCTCCCAGTTTGTGCAGAGTTTGTGGCTGAAACATGGGAAGAAGATTTCTTACAGAGCTTAACTGAACCTGATGATGAGAACTGTCATGAATCAGACGAAGAAATGGATATTTTGCCACCACCTCCAAAATTGGCAAGTTTTCAGGAAGCAATTCAAGTACTGCAATATTGATAGTGCTATATTTTCTATCCTCCAAGAAGTGTTAAACACTTCTTGGAGGATAGAAAATATAGCACTGAAGCTCAAAATACAGATGCCCTAATAAATGACATTACATGTTTATATTCAAAATCTGTCACTCAAACTACTTTACATGATTATTTTCATTGATTTTTTTGTTACTATTGAATTCATTGTAATGATGTTTCTGTTCTTGAACACGGTAGAGATTAAATAAGCAGTCAAATAAGAACATCTATGTAAAGGACACCTCTGTATAATGGACAAATCAGGTTGTTCCTATAGTGTTCGTTATTTGGAGGTTCCACTGTACATATGTTGCACTTGTAATACACTCGAACCTCTCTTATCCGTTCGTCTAAGTTACGGACACCTCTGTCTACCGGACACCAACTAAAATTACTGACTGCGTATGAATCGTCAGTGTAGTCGGAAAGCTACCAAATTAAACGAATAAAATCGGGAAAATATTTCGCGTGTGGCACTTCGAGTGTATTTGATTGTAGCGTTGTTTGCGGAGATGGAGCAGGGAATCAACAGGCAGTTAGTGCGTCTACCGCTAGTTCTTCTCAGAACTCGTTGACCGGCGGAGTCGCTGCTAGTTCTTCTCAAAACTCTTTGAAAGGCAGTGCACTGCTAGTTCTTCTAAGAACTCAACGACCAGCGGTGGTGGAGGCAAGGTTGCGGTAACTAAACGCAAGCGTAGCGTTTTAACTCTAGAAAGAAAGCTGGAGATAATATCAGAAGTTAAGAAAGGGAAGTCAGTGAGGCAGTGTCTGGACAGTTTGGTGTTCCAAAATCTACAGTGAATGATATTTGGACATGAACGATGAAGAAATTGTAGATGTTTTGCAAGAGAGAGAAGAATCTGAGACCAAAAATGAAGATGAAGCTTCTTCAAATGCAGTTACTCCATCGCAAGCTTGTGCTGCTTTCGATACTGCTTTGGAGTGGTTGGAGTCCAAAGGCAACACACACCCTGCACATCTTATGCTGGGAAAAAGTTGGAGAGACGATGCAGCTCAGCCTAGCTTGAAATCTATGAAGCAAACTAAAATCACTTCATATTTTAAATAAATTGATTCATGTATTTTTTGTTAATTTTAAGTAATATACTAATTTAATTATCAAATAATTAATTATATACACTGTTCATCACCGAATAAATTAAGTATTTCTGAGTTACGGACATTTCTTAGTTACGGACACTCCTTGGTCCCAGACTGTCCGGATAAGAGAGGTTTGAGTGTACATGTAACTAAACTATTTGTCGCTCAATGTGTTATTTCACAAAAATAGGCAATGTGCTAGAAAGATTGGCCTTGCTGATGTAGATACAAGCATGCATATTGAAAGACATGTTTGCAGTAACATTTTTAACACATGGTGGAATTCTAATATTAAATTAATTTGCTTCCATCAGCTCAAGATTAATGAATGGCAAAGTAAAACAAATAGTTGATGGTCTTTTTCATATTTTGATGCACACATACTTCCACTAACTAACAAATGAACTGATGTGGAAGAAAGTGGGTAGAGAGAAAGGGAAACACCAACATGGGATAGTCTAGTATCGATAGATCCTTTACCTACCGCTACATGGGGAAAGGGTCTGGTAGACTGACATACGTAGAACAGTTTGTTAACTACAATTCGCCTTATTGGTATGGTTACCTGGTGTCATCCTCCTAAACTACACATTGGCAGTCTGTGCTGATGTGAGCCGTGGTCATGTCTGCGCATGCTCCTTGCGTGAGGCAGTGGTATGACCCTGGACCCACCCCCCTATGTGGTCTGGGGGGTGAGAGACTCGGCAGGTCAGTGGCAATTAGCGTTAATTGCCCTGTATCGTTAATTGCCCTGTATCGTTAATTGCCCTGTATCACCAGAGTCCCCCCAAAGGGCCGCAGGAGGCGGCCTACACCCCCACGGCTATAAGTGATAGGTTAGAAAAGGGGGTTGACAGCTCTCTTACCAATGGTAGTAGGCTGTATACCTGTGAAAGTAAGTACAGACAAGCATACACAGTGAGAACTGAGCGTTATGACAAGAGTAATGCTGAACTACCCTTGACCCCCAACCTTCTCCCTCTCACTGGCTTTGTGATGTGGCCATACAATGAATACATATTGGTTCCTCGGAGAAGGGAGTGGTGCCACTGACCTTGGAGCTGTGATCAACGCCTGGTACCTGGATGACTCCAGCCAACATGTCTGTCTCAGCTTCAGTAAACCAGGACTGGTGAGTCCTGTACACTCCCATCTCACCTGCTTTCACTGCATACTGAAGTCTAAGTAGACTCCAGGAACACACCCTGGGTAGTAGCTGTTGAGTAAGGGGAGAGTGCCCCAACAGTCATAGTGAGGGACCCCATGCCCAGGTAAGAAGACTTGAGCGAGGGCAGAGTGTACATATGCACTTAGTGATTAGCTGAAGGGCTGCTTGCCCTAGCAGCAGTGTGGGGCAGTACTCAGTAGTATTAGATGTTGAATGAAGGGCAGCCTGCCCTGAACTGATACTTTAAGGTGGTCTGTCTGACCGTGGTGGAGAATCTAACCTCACATGCTAACAATACCATAACTCCTCTCAACACCACTCTTGCCATAGTCAAGTGGCTTGTGACACCAAGATTTACTCCTATAAACTAGTTGGCAAGCGAGCAAGACACTCTCAGGGGTAATACAATTGAAAATCGGGGATGTTTGTTTGTTTGTATGAAGGTTAGAACAAGAAGAGTGGGAGCCAGCCCTGCATCCCACACCTGTAACGAAGCCTATGCCTGACCATAACGAGGGTTATTTATAGATACAATTATATAGTATTTTCACTAGTCCATGTTAAGTTTTAATTCAGCAAACGTTTGAGGTCATTTTTTGTACTATCATAATAGCACTGATGATGGCTGAAGAGTGGCTGAACCATTTACTGAATTAAACTTAACATGGACTAGTGAAAATACTATATAATTGTATCTATAAGTATGTCAATACCTAGTCACACAGGACTTTATAACATACGAGGGTTGGCAGCATGCTCTCGTGATTTAGAGATTGAGACTGTGGGTATTGACCATTAAATGCTACGGGGATAGTGCAAAAATGTCTCAATTCCGATTACACCTTCACATCTCCCAACACCAAGTAACATTCCCAGGGGCACTTGTTCTGTATCATCTGCTTATATAAAATTCCTTGTACAGTCACCCTCATTAGTTCAATAACCACTAGAAGGCTCAACAAGCCGAAATATTATGGTTTTATGCTACTAAAATAAATACTCTGAAAGTTGCTACACCTGGCTAGCTATCAGGGTAGCTAGTTCTATTAAATAGTCTAGCTGCCTGTAATATCAGCATCCACGGATAATTCAGGGATGTCCAGAGTATCCAGGGAATCCGTGGATACTCTGCCAAGGGGGTATTGTATAGGTTGGCATCCACGGATAATCCGGGGATGTCCAGAGTATCCAGGGAATCAGCGGATACTCTGCCAAGGGGTTATTGTATAGGTTGGCATCCACGGATAATCCGGGGATGTCCAGAGTATCCAGGGAATCCGTGGATACTCTGTCAAGGGGGCATTGTATAGGTTGGCATCCACGGATAATCCAGGGATGTCCAGAGTATCCGGGGAATCCGTGGATACTCTGTCAAGGGGGTATTGTATAGGTTGGCATCCACGGATAATCTAAGGATGTCCAGAGTATCCAGGGAATCCGTGGATACTCTGTCAAGGGGGTATTGTATAGGTTGGCATCCACGGATAATCCAGGGATGTCCAGAGTATCCAGGGAACCCGTGGATACTCTGCCAAGGGGTTATTGTATAGGTTGGCATCCACGGATAATCCAGGGATGTCCAGAGTATCCGGGGAATCCGTGGATAATCTGTCAAGGGGGTATTGTATAGGTTGGCATCCACGGATAATCTAAGGATGTCCAGAGTATCTAGGGAATCCGTGGATACTCTGTCAAGGGGGGTATTGTATAGGTTGGCATCCACGGATAATCCAGGGATGTCCAGAGTATGCAGGGAATCCGTGGATACTCTGTCAAGGGGGCATTGTATAGGTTGGCATCCGCGGATAATCCAGGGATGTCCAGAGTATCCAGGGAATCCGTGGATACTCTGCCAAGGGGTTATTGTATAGGTTGGCATCCACGGATAATCCAGGGATGTCCAGAGTATCCAGGGAATCCGTGGATACTCTGTCAAGGGGGCATTGTATAGGTTGGCATCCACGGATAATCCAGGGATGTCCAGAGTATCCAGGGAATCCGTGGATACTCTGCCAAGGGGGTATTATATAGGTTGGCATCCAAGGATAATCCGGGGATGTCCAGAATATCCGGAATCCGTGGATACTCTGCCAAGGGGGTATTATATAGGTTGGCATCCACGGATAGTCCCGGGATGTCCAGAATATCCGGAATCCGTGGAATCCGTGGATACTCTGCCAAGGGGGTATTATATATGTTGGCATCCATGGATAATCAGGGGATGTCCAGAATATCCTGGAATCCGTGGATACTCTGCCAAGGGGGTATTATATATGTAGGTTGGCATCCACCATAGTCGGGATGTCCAGAATATCCTGAATCCGTGAATACTCTGCCAAGGGGTATTACAGTAGGGGTCAAAATAAAGTTCCCACAGGGGAGTGACAAAGCTGCAGATAAGCTGGTACGTTTGAAAAGCCGTTAAATTAAATCGCTGAAAAAGCCGCTAAATTAAGTCGCTGAAAAAGCCGCTAAATCAAGTCGCTGAAAATGCCACTAAATAAAGTCGCTGAAAAAGCCGCAAAGAAGCCGCTAAGCAACGAAGTCGTTTATCGCACGCCCGCGCAGAATTGCAAAGCTTCCGCGCGGGAGCGTTGTTAATTGTGGACCCGTCAACTTTTGCGGAGAAAAAAATCGGACCGCACGATTCCTTTATTTTCGACGGCTGCGAACTGTTTTGGGAAAGTAGTTCGTCTTACCTCAACATTTCTACCGAGCAAGGCGACTGCCAAGTTACTCCACCCCATGGTCGAGCTTTAAAGAACTATTTTACTCCAGTTTTGCGGAGAAAATATCGGACCGCTTGACTTATTCTGTTTTCAACGACTGCGACTAGCTTTCGATATGCAGTCCGTCTTGCCTGAACGCTTCTTCCGAGCAGGGTGACTGGTTTATCGTGTGGAGGTACACCTTTTCCATTCTGAATGCGCTGCTTTCTTGCTGTTAAGCTTGTTTAGCTCGGCGCGGGAAACTCGCGCCAGATTATAAAGTCGGGAGATTTTTCACCACGCAAATTAAATTGAACCAAAAACGGTTGTTATTAGTGTGCGTGCTTGTCAGCTTCAAGTTCTCAACTATTTCTTGTTTCTGAAGCTTCCATTCCTTAAGTGCATAGCTGAAGTGGAAGTTTCACAGTAACTAGCTCTTTGATTTTTTTTTTTTTTTTTTTTTTTTTTTTTAAAGATACTGTAATTACTTAACCATTAAGGTTTTCTTTTTGTTTTGTTTTTTTTGACAGTTTTTGCTACAGATAATGAGTGCTAGAAAATTTATTAAAACTGCTATGGCTCAGACAAGTAAGTTCCATTACAAGGCAAATTAAATAAATTAATAAAACAATAAATTGCTTTACAAATGATTAGTTTGGTAGTATAATTTTATTAAAAATCTTCTACTGTGCAGAATATTGTCTAGTGTACTGGTCAGAGGAAGACTCATTCACAGTATTGCCTAGAAGTCAACTAATTACTGGAGACAAGAGGGGTGATAAATGCAGCATAAAAATCAGATGCCACATACATGAGAGAGAGATTTTAGGAGTTGGTAAATATTTCATAATTTATAGATGAATAAATTAATTTTTGATAACAATTTTTTAAAATAATGGACACAACCCCTCCAGTGCAATTTCGCATCCACTGTAATATGAGGCCATGATAATAAAATTGTTTCTCAGGTTTTTATAAACCTGTAGTTTCTAAGGCTGGTCTACATTGTACACATCCAATTCCAACATCTTTGTCGTGCGACAGCTCCAGGCCATACAATTTATAATTCACAATTTATAATTCTTGGCTGTTAGATACATGCATTGAATTATGAACCATAGCACCTTTAAAATTTCTAAGTGGCCTCCTAGTTACCAGTTTACCACACATATACAGTGTACTAAAGTGTGTCAGGTCATATATATATAGTTTTTAAATACCACGTTTATTCAGGCACAGAATTGTTAGCTGATGACGCTGAGCTAAATTCACCAGGCGAGATTCTCCACACAGACAATAGTCAAAATGTTGTTTCAGTAAATTTAATTTTAAAAACAACAAGAGTTACTGAATTATTAATATTAACATTCTTAGGTTGCGAAAAAAAGGCCGAGAGGGAGTGATACACCATTAACTATTGGTACAGACATCTTTGTTGGCAAAATACTGGATTATAATTTTAATGACAATATATACAGGTTCGGAAAGTACTGCTGTTGCAGCCTTATCGACTGAAATACAGGTAATTCACTATGCGAAATTGTAGAAATACCTGGTGTCATCAAATGTAACAACTATGGTTGATCTTACAATATCCTAATTGCACATGACTAGTAGTATAGTAGGCATGAAAAGTTACTCTCTGCAATAACTTGGCAATTAGTGCTGTAGTGATATTATGTGTTGAGTGCCTATGCCCATATTAGGAAATGTAACTTAAGTGGATGTGGTTTTAGTGGCAGAGTTAAGTGAGTTCAGTCAACATGTAACTACATACTAACACAGATATGTACATCACATGTGTGGATGATGTGCTGAGTTGAAGTGTGGTTCACCACCACTATTACTGCATGCAGCACACCTGAGCATTCTTGCATCATGTTCCTCATGAGTTCTTTTGTTTAGGATACTCCTAAGAGAGCAAAAAAGAAAGGAGCCAACCAGACGGCTCAGACAAGAGAGTGAAGGAAATAAAAAAGACAAAACCATGTGGTATGCCCGATATAATAATTACTAGTATGGCTGTTTAAAATTCCATAATAATTAGGTGTCATTGAAGCTGTGACACAACATCAAATTAAAGTGCCCCTCATGCGAGTTTGCCTTGCTCATCAAACACTGGTAAATTAAGCTACAATAGCAGCTATTCATTACTTTCAATTCGCATAAAAAAACTTACGGTCGGTGGGGTTGCACGTCATTTAGAATCCTTTGCAATACGACCGCCAGTAGAGTCTATCCAGCTATGGCAACGGGCAACCACTGTGGTGTCCCTACGCGGAAGGAATCCTGCAGACCTCAAAGTGGCAGAATTGAAACTATGGCTTCAGGAAAGAAAAAAAGTCCACTAAGGGGAAAAAGGCTGACCTTGTTGGGAGGTATTGATGTATTATAATTTAGCTTGCTATAATATGTAGTAAGCAAAGTAATAGCTAGCTAAAATTTGTAGCTACCAAGATGAGAGCAGAGCAATTAGTTAAACATTTATAGCTAGCATGATATAGAGTTCTTGTTCTGTGAACATAGCTGGAAAACTGGTGGTTATAATTGCTATATTTTAAACTAGCTTACATTAGTAATGCATTGTTTGCATACATGTACATGATATAATTTATTGCTGCATTTCTGTTTGTTGTAGAGTGGCTGCATATATTAGAGAGGGTTTAGATCAACAGCCATCTTGCAGTTCTACACCAAGTACAGTTACAGACATGCCACTTTATAATATTCCAACAGATAGTTGGAAAGATATCAAGTGTATTGAGAGTAAATTTATGTAACATGATTTATATTAGATGTACTTGTCTGCCAGAAATGAGAAAGGACCGAGTATAAAACATCTATATTGGACTTAAGGGGAATTCTAGTGATATTTTGTATGCTGCTTGTGGATGTCCAGCAGGCAAGGGCCCTAAAGGTAGCTGTAAGCATATTTCAGCTTTAACTTGTGGTATATCTGAATTTTGTAAAGTTTTTGAGTGATCAGATTCCAGTACATGTACAGATGTTTTGCAGACATGAAACAAGCCAAGAGCTAAAAAAGTTACTCCTATTCCCGTTGACGAATTGGGATCTAGAAGAAGAGAATTGACTGAGTCATCCAGAAAAGCTCACATTTTGTTTGATCCTCGTCCAATATCATTAAGGCAGAAGAATTCTTTGTCAATAGAAAAATTGTGTTGCGATTTACTAGTTTTACCCAAAGAAAGTGCGTTTACCACTCTCCTGTTACCACCTGTGGAAAAAATTCAACATGACCACTGCTACATTAATGTGACCATTGAAGATGAACGATCTGAAAGCATACCAAGTAAAGGTTTACTGAAAATTTGCCCTTATTCTGAACAAGAATTACACCATAGAGGTGAGAGTATCATTGAAAAACTTCCTTGACTGAAGCACAAATTGAAGAGTTACAGAAAAATACCAAATCTCAATCAAAAAACCCACTTTGGTTTGAGGCAAGAAAAAATAGAATTACTGGTTCAAAATGTGGTCGCATTTAGGTACAAAAGGAGCAAAGCATTTCACTATTACAAAATTGCCTGTATCCTAAACCATTAAATTTGTACCTAAACCAATTCAGTGGGGTAGAAAACATGAATATGATGCATGTCGTGAATACACAAAGTACATGAATGCTAATGGCCACAGTGGATTAACTGCACATAGGTGTGGCTTTTTTGTTCATTCACTGAAAGGATGGCTTGGTGCATCACCAGATGCTTGGATATATGACCCCTCATCCTGATGGCATAGCTAAGTTTAAATGCCCATATTCTAAGGCAGACATAGATCCTCATGAAGCCTGTGAAGATCAGTCTTTTTATTGTTCCCTTATCAACAATAAATTGCATTGACAATTATTTTTTAGACGGAGTTGAGCTATCCCATTCATAAACCTTCTTATTATTTGTGACTCATTCTGCAAAATTTCATATTCATCATCATCATTAATGTGAATTCAAACAACATTAAAAATTTGTGATTACAAATTGAACTTTAATTGGCGAGCGAGCGAGACACTTACAGGGGTAACACAATTGAAAATCGGGGATGTTTGTTTGTTTGTATATATGTTTGGACGTACGTATGTCATTTTGTACTTTGACCCTCGCATTTTTGTGTTAGTTATGTGGTCGACCCCGTCCCAAATTACACTAAACAGAGTCCTCTGGTTTATCGATCAGTACCCGTATCACCCTAGAAATTGAATTGTTTACTGTTTTGAATTCTTTTGCGGGTGCAGTTAAAACTTGAAAACTTAAGGGACTTCCATTTCTATTCGAGTTAGTGGCGGTGGTAAGTCAATGCGCTCTTTGTCATGGTTATATTTACTTGAAAATACATTGTCCACTAGACTACTGCGAAGGTAAGTCTGTGTAGGTGCATGTCCAGTTGTGTCAAAGCATTGTGTGTTACAACCACTACTTAGCTAAAGAATATCACAAAGAAAACTTTTAAATAACGTGTATTGTTTTGTTGTTGTTTTTTCCCTTCAATTCAAGCAGTTGCAGAGAGTTGTTACTATGGCACTGAAATACCTTTACCCTGTATGCTAAATTTAAAAACTGGACCTTATCAGTAGCTTCAGTGTTAGAAGTCAGTATAGTCTTTAGGCTCGTTCGCCATTTGTGCTCAAGCACACCACTAGTTACTGAATAATATTAGCTAATGACATAAGGGGGGATGAACATTTGACAGAATGCAACAAACAAAAAAAAGTCTATCAGCAATATCAGTCAATATGTGAAAATTTTTAATTCTTTCCATAGCTCTTTCAACATGGATGCGTAGAGAAGCAATTCTTCGGGTAGCAATAATTTCATGTTCCTCAAGATCAAGCAATCAACTTTGTTTTGTCAGTTCTTTATCTGATATGCAGCCCAGAAAAAGTTTTGACACAAATGTAATTGCTCCACTAGGCGAAATACCTACTAATGCCTTGAAGGTATTGTGGTTTTTGTAATTTGAGAATGTCATCTGCTGAAGTTCAGGCAGTTGAGGGCTGATAAATAAATATTTCAGTGGCATCAATAATTACACGTGTCGTAGGGTACTTTTCTTTAAATTGGCGAGGCATGTGTGAACGAATGAAGTCTCTTGGAGGCCAGATTGAAATTTGTTTAAATTTCAGAAAGAGAAAATTTATCCAGGTTAAAATTATTCTGCAAGTAGTTGACTGTGAGATCTCAAAGCGATCTGCTAGATCTTGTTCCATCAGCCCAAACGTAACCGAACTAAAACTAAAAAAAATTCATTTTCAGGAGAAAAGAGCTCTTAGTCGATAACGTTTAGTAGTTTCACATTCCAATACTTCCTTACTTGCATCATATATAAGGGAGTGTACTGCTGGTCCAAGAAATTCATAACAAGCCATTAATGTAGCATAACTGGGGAAACCAGTGTAGAATAAGATTTTGAAATCATCGTCTTTTATATTTGAAAGACTAAACTTTTTTTCCTGGCATTTCAATTTCAGTATACTAACTTCATTCTTTAGGCTTTCTAATTTACAATCACAGCCACACTTTGTACCACTAGCCTCTGTTTGTGTGGCTATTTCTTTCAGTTCCACTTCAGGCTCCTCAATGTCAGAAACATTGATACTACGAGAATTGATGCGCTCTTTGGGAGGTTTTCTAGGCTTAGTATATCGAGAAGACTGAGGTAAATGTAGCCAAGGAATTTCGTCCGGTCTTAATAAGCATTTACTTGCTCCCACGAAGTGCCTGCTACAAATATGGGTGTGCCGGTTTATAGGTAATTGTTTTCGGCCGATAGCATGGATCCACTGCTTTAACAAAGCCTTCCTGTTCAGCGGCAAACTATAGAACGATAGCTGCTTGTCACGGTTAGAGTTGTTGGAGCAGGCAGGTACACAACAGAAATGAACCATTTCTTACAAATCACTTGAATTGACGCGCAACCTCCTCGACCGTAATTTTATTTAAACGAATAATAGTAATGAATAAGCGCTATTAAACAAAGAAAAACACGTATTTTATTATTTTTATTTTCACAGAAGTACAAGAGTTTGCACCCTTTGACACCGTGACTGTGCTCTCAGAAATTGGTAAAATATTGAATTATTTAATTATCTGCTAATGAGATAATTCATTGCAGATGATAGAAGTATTCGAGACACCATCTCTCCATCAAGTGCAGATAGTGAGTCTTATATAGATGTAATAGCAAAAAACGAACTGCATGATTTTTAACTACATTAGATCAGACTAGATGCAGGCAGTGAAGTCAGTGAAACCGGTATGTAACCAGGGGCGGCGCAAGTGGTCCGGCCAGTCAGGCCATGGCCTGACCAATATTCTATGGGTGGCATTTGGTATAAATTGATTTGTATGGTACGCATCGTTAATTAGTCGAGAATCGTTAACGATTGAGAGTTAGTCGGTCGCGCGGGAATCGGCGTTTCCACGTAGAGGATACTGTGTAACGGCAGGCATTGATTTCTCTTCCTTGTATGACCTTCCAGACACGCCTACCCAACCAGGACCTGCATTTAAATTTCCCAAACCCTCTTTTGGTAAAAAGAATATAGTACAGAGGTGCTTTCAGCACTCCTGGTTTGAAAAGTGGCTTTTTCTCCACTACAAGGAAGACACTGACACTGTGTTCTGTTTTACTTGCCTGAAGATGTTTAAAGAAAAAAAAATCTTGTTCTAAGGCTGATGCAGCATTTGTAAGTTCACTTAATGCAATTTTTACTTTCTTTATAGCTACATCAAGTAACATTTTGTATAGATTAATAGAGGATATGCACACTGGAAGGATTCTACATTGAATTTGTTAGTGATTCCAAACACAGAATGCAAATATTTGGTACATTTACTTCTTGAAACTTTTTCATGAACCAGTCATCTTCATTTATTTCCTGAAATATAACATAATAACATTAATATTACTTATTTAATGGTTATAGCATTAATACATGCAATTTCCTACTAATTTAGTCTTACTGACAATCTTTACCACAGACAAGTGATGTCAAATGGCCTGACCAATCTAAAATACGTTGCTCCTCCCCTGTATGTAACTATACATTTATAAACCCTTGCTAAACTAGATTATTTTTTAATAGATCCGCTCACACTTGAACTGGAAGTCGTGAGCTAAGAAGCATAGTCAACCAGCAAGCTGACAAAATTAGAAGTCTTCAATCTACATTAAGTACTATTCAAGCTGAGGTTAATTACGCTACAAAAACAACGTTGATTAAGCATGAACTCTTAGTCTCTTGCACAAATGCTGTATAGCAATTACTGCACTCTCCCACAATTCTTCAAATTCAGCAGGGTTTCTTCGAAAGACTGGAAACTGGTCCTGGAGAACGTTTTTCAGTTTTGCCATTCCATCTCTGGGTAGTGCAGGAAAGTCTCCCTTTCCCAGTGGAGTGCAACGCCTCAATATGTCCTCCCCGAATATTGAGTTCTGAGCTAACTTGCATGCCAGTCGACCTATTTTAATTAAGTGAGGGTTTTTCTTTAGTACAGACTCTGACTGACAGCAGCTGGCGTTGGTCTATTGTTGGAGGTCTCCAAGGTGTGGCAGTAGAGGGCATCCAGGAATCAGTAGGAGTAGAGAGAGGTGTAGGAGAAGTTTGAACTGTGGATGCAGGTGTGGATGATGGTGATGAAGTAGCAGGTGTGGATAATGGTGATGTAACAATTGATGAAGTAGTAGGAGGGCTCAAGGGTGCATGGGGATGGAGATAATGATGGAGAAGGAAAATTTAAATGATCTGCTACATGAGCAACTGGCGATGAGGGGGTGATAATGACTGAGGTGTCAGATGTGGATGGTGCATGAGACAACGAAAGTGTGGTGGTGCTTGCAGAAGATTGATAAAGAGTGGAAGATGTATAGGTGGATGAAGCAGTGAGATTGGAATTATGGGGCGCATGAGAATTGAGTTTGTAAAAAAGAAACAGCATTTTTTGCCACTCATCAAAGGGGCTAACAGGAGTGTTCTGCACCTTCTTATTCTCTGAGCATCCAAAAATGTACCCGTGTCTTGTAGTAACGTATTAAAATGATGAACGATCGGTCCAGGGTGCAGAGAAAAAAGCAGAGGCTAGCTCGCGATAAACCCGCGGGCGGGAGAAGTAAACGAACGTGCGCGCGCAAGGTTCAAGTCTCATTAAAACAACAATCTTTTTTTTTACTAACTTGCACTGCGCATGCGGCCAGTTTGAGGCGCCTTTTCAGCGGGGTTTGAGGCGGGTTACAGCGGGGTTTGAGGGTGCGGCTTTTCGGCGGAGTTTGAGGGTGCGGCTTTTACCGCTCACGGAGACTTACTAGCGGCTTTTTCAGCGGAGTTTCCCCGGCTTTTATTCAAAATTACTCTGAATAGTCGCTCCGCTGTGGGAACTTTATTTTGACCACTACTGTATATAGGTTGGCATCCACGGATAATCCGGGGATGTCCAGAATATCCGGGGAATCCGTGGATACTCTGCCAAGGGGGTATTATATAGGTTGGCATCCACGGATAGTCCGGGGATGTCCAAAGTATCCGGGGAATCCTGGACACTCTGCCAAGGGGGTATTATATAGGTTTGTATCCACGGATAATCCGGGGATGTCTAGAGTACCCGGGAAATCCATGGAAGGACACTGGACAACTGACGGCGTTCTTGGACAACCCTCTCTAAGGTGAGAGATGTTGGCAGCACTTTAGAGGTGCACCGATAGAAGATTTCACTGATATACCGATAACCGATATTTTATCTAGAATCAAGGCCGATACCGATAACCGATAGATATATTCATTGAATTTTGAAAATTTATTTTTTACATAATTAGAAGTATAATGGTACTCGTCTAGAGTCTTCAGTGTCAGGAACAAAGTAGTGCCAAATTGGCGACCTCTTTTTAGACATCGTAGTTAAGTTTCTTTGTCTTACGCCGTCTAAGAGCAAGTAGAACTCATCCGTTCAGTGTCCACGCGGCGAGTATGAATTTTTTTCTATCTATCGGTACGGCGGGTAGTATTGACGACCGACGATATCGAAAAAGTAGGCCGATAAACCGATAAACGATAGACCAACAGATTATCGGTGCACCTCTACAGCACTTGCTTCCTTAGAAGGCAGTGCTCGAAGTGGACGTCCCAGCATGAAGTGGCCTGGAGTCAGAACCAAGTCTCCTTCTGGATCTGTGCTGTCCAGCTGGGTCAGAGGTCTGCTGTTCAGCAAGGCATCAACGTCTGATAGTAGAGTCTGAAATTCAATCAGCCGGAGTCCCTTGTCTGCCACTAGCTTCTTGAGTTGAACCTTCAAGGCTCGGACACCGGCTTCCCAGATCCCACCGAAGTGGGGAGTCCTGGGAGGGATGAACTTCCAGTCGACGAGATTGGTCCCACAGCAGTGAGAGATAAAGTCCTTTGAGTTCTGTAACATCTTCTGGATGATTAGTAACTCTGAATGAGCCCCAATGAAGTTAGACCCATTGTCTGTCAGTATAGTGCTGGGTAGGCCTCTCCTATTTGTGAATCTTCTCAAAGCAGCCATAAACTGGGGGGTGCCGAGGTCTCCACATACTTCCAGGTGGATGAAGCGAGTGACCAGACACACAAACAAGCATACATATGCCTTAGACTTGGGGGCCTTCCTGTGGTTGCTGAACTTGACCTGGAACGGTCCCGCGATGTCGATCCCTGTAGTCTTGAACATGGGAGCCTCTGTGGTCCGGTAACTGGGCAACAGACCCATACGTTGCTGCATGGGCTGCCCATAGGCTCGCCTGCAAGTCACACACTGCCTGGACACCTTCTTGAGCCGGTTCTTGAGTCCCGGGATGAAGTACCGATGGGCTAGCAATGACAGAAGAGCTGCCAGTCCAGGATGTCCATAGTCTTTGTGAGCAGTGTGGACCATCAACCCAACGATGTGTGAGTCGAGTGTTAGAGAAATGACCACCTTGAATGTGGTCAGAGAATGCTGCCTCAGGCGTCCAGTGGCCTTCAGTAGTCCATCCTGTTCATCCAGATGGATGATCATCCCCCCAAGCTTGTGAGAATCTGGTAACGGTTTCTTCTTGGCAATGAGCTGGAACACCTCCGGAAATGTATCTTCCTGAGCCTTTCTGAGCAGAAAGATGTGTGCAGCTGATAGTTCCTTGCATGACAGAGGTACATCAGTCCATTTCTTGTCTGGAGCCTTTCTGTGCCTGAAATTGTGGATCCATCTCCTGAGCCAGGCCACAGTCCTCTTGAGCCGATTGTAGCAGGATTAGTCAGTCCACAATGTGAAGGGCACCACTGGCTCGACATCCGCAGCAGAGTGACCGTTCTCACGCCTGGTAATTCTCGCGGCAAGGGTCCCACCACCAAGTGCGGCCATTCATCTTCAGGTCTCGCCAGCCAGGGTGGACCATGCCACCATAGGTCTGAATTGAGCAGTTCCAGAGCTGAGACTCCTCTGCTGGTTTGATCCGCCGGATTGTCAGCTGAAACCACATGTCTCCAAGAGCAATCCTGTAGTGCTTCTTGAATGTGAGCTAGTCTGTTGGCCTCGAACTCCTTCAGAGTACAAGGTGGTCTCCTGATCCAATGAAGGACAATAGTCGAGTCCGTCCAAGCTTTGGCAGAGTCCAGAGGTAGTGAGAGCGTCTTGGCCACATAAACAAGTAGGTCAGCAAGTAGATAGACAGCTTGTAGTTCCAACTGCCCAATAGTCCGCGTCTTCAGGGGACAGACTTTGGCCTTGCCGTAGACCAGGGAAACAGTAATCTTGTCATCCTCGTGTACCCTCCGGAGATAGACTGCTGCTCCATAGGCGGCCTTAGAGGCGTCTGAGAATCCTTGGAGAGAGCTGATCACGATGGGAGAGTCAGAATCTGAATACTTCCTGTGTACCGGATGTGGTGTGATGAAAGACAGCTGACTGGTCCATTCCCTCCAAACAGGGAAGATAGCAGCTGGCAGTTTGTCATCCCACTGGCACTGAGCGATCCAGAGTCGCTGCATCAAGATATTGGCACGGATCACATAGGGAGAGAAGAACCCCAAAACATCAAAAACTTGTGCTGCCACTGATGCCACAGTCCTCATAGTAGTAGTGTCAGGTGCAGGTTCTGGAACGTTGGGGGTGGCCACATGTAGACTATCAGTAGCCACCTGCCAATGTAGACCTAGGGCCTTTTGGCTATGAGGTGCTGCTGGAAATTTCAGATCGTCCATCTCCACAAGCTCCTCTGGTATTGTGTCTCGGAATGGTTTGGAGTTGGTCCTCCATTTCCTTAGGGACATCCCGGCCTCACTGAACAGCTGGCAGGTAGTCTCTCTCAGGTGTACTGCTTCTGTCACGTCTCTTGCACTGACTACCAAGTCATCCACGTAGAAGTTGTGGAGTAGACACGGTGCAGCTTCTGGATACACATGCTGATGCTGTCTAGCATGGTGTTGAAAGGACAGAGGTAGCCACGAAGGGTGATGACTTGACACCGAATGTCAAGCATTGCATCCGGCAGTCCACGATGTGCCCACTTCCGTCCCGCACCAGGAACCAGTGATAGTCTTGTTTTTCCTTGGCAAGATGTATTTGTCGAAACATTTTGCCAATGTCGGCTGACATCGCAACTGGATGGAACCGGAACTGAAGTAGCAGGTCTGACACATGTGGGTACAAGGATGGACCTGGTAGCAAGGCATCATTGAAGGATGCCCCGGTAGTAGTGCTAGTTGAAGCGTCAAAAACCGGCCTCATCTTAGTAGTAGTTGAGGTGGGTGTTGATACACCATGTACAGGCATGTAGTAATGGGCACGGTCCAGCTCTTGTTTTGGTACTTGTTCTGCATGTCCCAACTGGAGATATGTGCTCATCTCATCCTGGAACGGTTGGAGCTGATTGTGCTTCTTGAGAGTCTTCTCTGAACTATAGAACCTGCTCAGAGCCATTCTCCTGCTGTCCCCGAGAGCAGGAGGGTCCTCAACCCTGGGGAGCCGTACTGAATAGGTCCCGTCCTGGTTCCGGTTGAGGCCTTGCTGCAGTTGCTGGATGGCTGATTTCTCAGCTGGCGTCCTGCGGTCAGCCTGAGGTACCTTCTCCAGTTCCCACAACTTGTTACAGGCCAAGTGAGTCTCATTGGGTACCAATTCCACCCTGATAGCATCCACCTTGGCAACATCCTCCACTCGTCCCATGAGAGCCCATCCCAAGACGGTAGGTACTGCAGTCAATCCAGTGTGAGGGCAGACCCAGATCGGTTCAGGTAAGAGGAGCAATCCCATATCACAAGTAGAGATAAGCATGTCTAGCTGTCCTCCGAGATGTCCATCCGCTAGAGGTTCTCCCTTGATGATGTCATTATTCCGAACCGTCTTGACGTCCACTGGAGGTGTAGAGTCAGGGATCCTGCTGGAGAGGCCATACTGAGCTGCAGGTCCAGATCCGAAAGCAGGATGGTAGAGATCTCAATGGAACAGTACTGCTTGATAGTAGTGTCAGAAACCACCCCGGACAGACTCATGTGGGTAGAGTGCCTCTTGACCTTGAGCAATGAAGCAATCCTTTCTGACACCAGGCTGGATCCAGAACAGGAATCCAGACCGGCTCTGACAACGACCCTCCTGTCGCCATGTCTCAGTGACAGGAGTGCTGTCAGAATAAATCCTCACCTGAGTGGCAGGTCCTTCACTGCGCTCTCAGGAAGAGTCTGAGGTTCTGTTGTGTTGTCCATGGTAGCTGGAACGGTCATCAAGTCCGAAGTAGCTGCAACTGTGTTCTCATCCCTGTGAAGGAGTGTATGATGACGCCCCTTGCACTGACGACAGGTATGCGCAGAGTTACACTGTCCCACAACATGACTGTGATGTAGGCAATTGCTGCAGCCCTTGGTCCGGTTGATGTAGCTCTGTCTCTGACCAACAGAGTACCCTGTGAACACGGAGCACCTCTGAAGGTGGTGGTACGTGTTCTTGCACAGAGGACAGTCAGTGAGACGCTGACTGGTACGGCTATCCCCGTTGCTGGTCTTCTTCTGGGATTCCTTCTTCTGGACCTGAGACGACTTGCTCCCTGCAGACTGAGGTGCTTGGAATGGAAGGGTGTGGCTGAGAGGTTCGACGAATTTCACTAACTGATCTATAGGTCAGGAATGCCTTCCTTGCCGGCCATATACTTGGTCCACTCCTTAGAGAGCTCATCATTGAAGTTGAAGACTGCCAGTTGAACCATGACCTGAGAGAGAGTGTGTCTCCCTTGATGTCCTTAATTGCAGCTGCTAGATGCTTGGTCCGATCCAGAATCCTGAGCATGGACTCTTGATTGTAGGAGTAAGTCTCTTTCTGTATCATTTCCTTAACGTAAACCGGAAACACAACAGATGCTCGTCCATATCTGATGCGCAAGGCTTCTCTAGCGGCTCGGAACCCATCTGGACCACGACCGTACTGTTCTACTTGAGTCTTGAGAGCTGGGTCCAGCATAGCTTCCCGGAGCAGACTGACTTTGTCAGCATCTGAAGTGATATCCGGTCTACTGTTGATCATGTCCATGAATTGCTGATCAAATCCATGAAAGTCTCGTATCTCTCCAGAGAAGGTTGGAGACTTCAACTGAAGGATAGTAGCATGGGACCTGGCAGTCGTGATCGGTACAGCTGCAGCCTCTATCCTAGGAACAGCTGGGGAAGGGGACTTCAATAGGTATGTCCTGACTTCTTCTAGTCCACCGACCGCTTTGTCGAGTAGTGACTGAAACACTGGGATTTTCTGAAGGGAACGCATCTGGGACACTACTTGGTCTAGTTCCTTTGAGATGGTCCTACCCTCTGTCAGATAGTCTGTAGTGGTGATAGCTGAGTTAGCCAACCAGGTTTCTAGCGTAGTCATGATGCGCTCGTAGCTGGTGAGCACAGCCGGCTGCCGGAGAGTCCTACTTATTGTGTTGATGTAGGACTCATAGAGTGCCTCCTTGTCCGCGTTAGCCTCTATTTCCTTTTCCAGGTCTGCATCAGAAGTACCTGCCGTTGTGAGGGCCTCGCAGTATGCAGCTGAAGCTTGACGATGTTCCTTTACCAGTTCCTCTATGGTAGTGAGCTGGATTCTCAAATCGTGGGAGTCCAAGTCCTGAAGTTCCTCTTCCAGTAGCTTGTCAACTACTTTCAGAATCCTGGTCAGACGTCCTCTGATTGTCGACCTTTTATTCTTGAACTGTGCAGGATCTGCCATGACTATAGTTCGACGACACGACTGAAGGTATCTGGTTAAGGGTCTGTGAGTCCAGGCAGGGAAGTCCAAAACAAGGTAAAGGGTCGGCTGAGTCCCGAGCAACCTTCACAGTTGGTAAAGGGTCACAAGGTCTGCAGGCAACCTTTATTGGAGGGAAGTGGTCTGGAAAGGGGTCGATACAGCACCGAACACCTTCAACCGGTAGGTAAGGGGCCACAGGAGAGTGGCTCCTGACTGAAGAGGAAGAAGATGGCGTCCGATGGCCAGCCACGTGTAGTGCTCTCCAAATATAACAACGCAAGCAGTCGGCGGAAGCCCTGGTCTGACTTCACAAACTCGGCTGCCGCTGTTCAGTTAGCTAACTGAGGTCAATTCTGACAAGAACGAACGCTCGCCACAATTCGAAAGCTAAGTGTCTGAGCCGCTGGTTCCTTCTCACCTTCACAGACAAGCGTATCCGGCTCGAAAAACCATGACCATGGGTTGTAAATCCACAGACTAAGTAGTAATTCTAGTTTAGCTAGGCTAGTCGAAGGGCCGGAGCTACTCGCCCTCCGCTCACACTCACTCGAAACTTCACTCTTTTATTTATGCGAGTAACTGAATTAAACCTGCGAAGCACAAGTATTAAAGAAAAGAATAAAACGTAAGTGACAATGACATAGAACGAATAATGAGATGAAGGTAAGTTCGAGAACTGAGGTAAGCATACGATGTGATATGCATACAGTTAGTAATGTTCTGTTGTTCAGGCGAAGACCTGGACAGCAATAATGATACTTATATTGGGTAAGCGAGCAAAACAAGGGGTGAATAATAACGGAAAATCAGGTATGCATTATATAATACTTACATTATTTAGTACATATTTTTATTTATTTATTTCACCGATCAATCAGAGTGTGTGCAATGAAATAACCAGAGTACAAGAGTCTTGCTTTCCTAACACAGCTATCTGAAGTGCCCACACTTGACTGCCTTACAGGGCTCCTCTGAAAGGTTCTAAAAGAACTAAAAAGTTCCGCAGACTGGAATTTTTAAAGAGACATTCTAACTGAGGGAAACCAGGCATTCTACTTGGTATAGCTACAGCTGGTAATTTAGTGATATGAAACTCATAACAACTAAATGACAAAACTGACTAATAGAACAGAACTTATTATCCTACATACAGTATAGACTCCTTGCTATGTAGAATACATGGAGGTATAACCTCCTAATGTAGAACTGAACTAGACACAGCTGATGCCAATGCCACTGAAGGTCATACATGTAGATTACACAAAATAAAGTTAGCTGAAATAATAGACATCTTCCAACAGAACAGTCACAGGATCACGTGTTAATTTTACTGCACTAGTCACTCCTTGTTACTGCAATATTGATTAAATCGGCAATTTCTTTGGGCGGCACAAATTCACTTAGGGGAAAATCACAGGCTATATTGCGTAAGATCGGCCTTCAGAAAATTGCCAGAGATTGCCAGAATATGACTACTCACTAAGATTGTCAACATCTTGCGATAGTACTGGTCTCATATACAGTGACATCTGATTACATTACTTGAGGTACACATTTACATGTATATTTGTGACCGTCTACGGGAAAACCGGGCACAACGCGGCGTGCGTAAATATTGAGAAAAGATAGATCGATTTCTTAAAAATGTATTGTTTCAAGCCGACGGAAGGGAACGGTTAGGTCTATTATAGTGGGAACGACTTAAGCTACGATGATAAAACTTGGAGAGCTCAATATCTGGACGCCGACAACTCTGTTAGTGCACAAACATTTTTTTCGAAGGGTCCCGCGTTGTGCCCGGTTTTCCTGTCGACGGTCACATTTAATGTCACACAAACACTTGTGTCCTAGGTGACCACAACAAGCTAGCCAGAGCCACTAATTGCTCTGAGTGTTGGTGATCTGTACATTCTAGTAATGTAGACCTTATATTTCAAACACACTCTAGAGAACACTCACCTTGCCATCATTACAGCAGTGTCAGATAACTCTATGATCAAATGTTGACACTTCTTGAGCCATCATTCACAGCTGGTCTAAGTCAGAGACATTGAAAGCAGCTTCACCCACTCCATCACACTACAAATAAGAGCAATAGAAAAACAAAACACACTGAAGTGAATAAATGTAATCATGAAATTCAACTTATACTCTGCAAGCTAATCCCACCAAGAAATTGTTAGAAACAGTTAGAGAGGTATAGTCTCTTAAAAATATTCACTAACACAGCGGTTCTGGATCTCTAGATTGGTCAGTTGTAACACAACAAGAGGTAGGGCCATCCATGAACACATAGTATAATGCAGAAATAGAACAGTCAAGACAGTGTGGTAAAACAACAACAAAACAGCAACAACAACAACATTAATTTGAGAGGTTAGCCACAGGGAAGAAACCTCAGCTCTATCTAAATGATAGACCTTATAATAAAACAATTTCATTATCCTAAATTAGATAAAATTAGCGGAAGATATAGAAAATGCAACAGTTGCAAAACCCGATGTGTGGACAGAGCATATTTCACATGGGCCTCAATTTGGTGGACCAGCATAAAGAAAAAAATTGCACTCATTGAAAATATCATATAAGAAATTGAACATCCAAAATGATTCAATTATAGAAGAAAAAACAAACATTCCTACACAGGAAACCAGTTGCACACACAGGCATACCTACTAATGAATGACAGGATTCAGTTTTGATCAATACTCATTCACTGATTAAAAATATTAGGTATCACAAGTTATGACTATGAAGTGATGGTAAAATAACTTAATTAAGTATTTCATAAAGATTCATTATTACTACATACATAAAAATATACAGCTTCACACTAAATTATATTTATTTTTAATTTCCATAGTATCTGCAATAATAGTTAAAAAAAGTTGAGCCATCATCAGTGACTTTTTAATCCTTTGGATGCTGTAACTGCATATGGGTGAGAACAGGTTTGCATTCTCTGAATTCAAAAAAAAATTCCATTTGGATTAAACTGTCATTTTTTTTTTATACGTAAATTAGGCTTTGTACTTCCTGTTAAAAAAATATTGAGGGGAGGGGGGGATTTTATTAGTTACAGTGGCTGAGTGTTTACTGCCACACTTGTAATAACAAAAAATCTGAACCTACCGGTATTAGTAAACCAAGGTATCAAGTCTCTGGGCCAGCAAGCCTACCAAAGTTTGTGATATACATGTAGTTGATACCTTTACCACAGTTTGACCCCCATGGTTTGTACTTACCTGTAGAGGTTTTGTACTTGTAGGCCTTTTCTACTGTGTTACCTGCTAGCTGCCTGCTCTATAGCCCTGGAAGTATTTCTATTATTTACACTAAGCAGCCGCAACTAGCACTGGTGGTGTTGTTTTTTTTTTGTCATGGCTACCTCTGAAGTACCTTCATTGAAGCCGATACTGTTCAAGAACTAGTTTTTCTTTCGGCAAACCTTCAATTATACTTGTATAATATTGTAGTGTTAAAACTTCTAATACCTAGGTACATCGAAAATACCTTATCTGAGGTATTATTTAAGCAATACCTCACCTCCTTACCTGATGACAACATGGAAGATGTATATGGATAAGAAAACCAAAACGAAACAGGCTTTGACTTTGTTCATATTCAGTTATTGAATGTGCTTCATTATTACCTTTCATAATGTTTTCAGTAGGTAACATATTAGAATTTAATAGTACAGTGTGTAAATGGCCCATTCAAAAATGTATGGGGAAAATAAGCTGTTTAATTGAAACCGCATGGGGAAAGTGAAATAGTGCGTAACTACGTGAAATAGCACAGTAGCTAAGTGAAATAGTACCGATAAGTGTGCATGCGTGCAGCATTAACCTTGAAAATGTACAGTTTGAGAGATTCTAGTTGGAGACAATGTCATTCTGTACCACAGAAGCTCTACCCGTATTAGACGGAATAACTTCAACATTTTAGGAGTTGTAGGCTGAAAACAAAATTCCAGAGGAAGCTAATCCTGAAATACGAAGATAGTGAGTGACTGATACAGTGTAGCTACAAGTGCAAATGATTAAAAATAAAATTAAAAAAAGATGGCCTACTATTTGCGAGTGATAGCACATGTAACCTGTGCTATTAGGGATCAATAGCACTCGTAAAGCAATTGAAATAGCACTCACCAAGTATGATTTCAATTGCTTTACGAGTGCTATTGATCCCTAATAGCATGGTTACCCGTGCTATTACTAATACTACTACAGTAATAGTATAAAATTGTATTCGATAACCCACACTTTCAGCAATGAATTGGCGGCAGAAATGATTAGTTCAGACAGCTACATGCTTTATAAGAGGGAGAAGGGAGAAGTGCTTAAAGAAAACTGTTTTTTTTTGTCATGGCAAATAATCTGTCATTCACCATAACCCCTAAATGCAATTCATTAGCTATCTATTCTACACTACACATCACAGTATTTAGTACACCTACTTGTTATAACACAGCATAGTGAATTCCTGCCGTTGTAGTCCTCTTCTCCGTTATCAATAACACAAAATGCAGCCTAGCCAACAACGAGCAACCAACACCTCCTATATCAATCTTGCAGGGTCACCAAGGACAACTTCCACAAAGGTCGAAGGTGAAAGCTGGCCACGCGCAAACGATATCGCGTGAGGTCAAAGGTGAGTCAGCCCTTCCCGCGCTGTGTGTGGGGCGAGCCCCTATATACGGCGAGCTAGCCCCTAAATACGGCGAGCCCCCTACGACGGCGAGGTATAGGGCGCGGCAGGTGAGCTTTTTGAAAACTGCAGAAACAGATTTCGTCGAATCCGGAGGTAATAAACTATAAACTAGCTTATTGTAACGAATAGTTCCACTGGGTATTTTGATGAAGCTTAAGTTGGTGGTTTCTATAATATAGAAGGGAAACCTGTTTTCAAAAGAGAAGATTTTAGAACAGATAACATTTTGACATCCATAAAAAGTTCCTGCCTCAGGTTTCAGTAGTCTCGCGTAGCCAGACCAATCGCTGCACGGAAAAGGGTCTGGTAGACTTGCCATGACATTGAGCAGTTTGTTCTTGGCTTAGTCAGCAAGTGGTTAACTTTGGTTCAATTAGTGTGGGTGTAAATCGTTAAATATTTTCAGGCGTGAATTGTTCAGATCAGTAGGCAGAGTTCGTTCTGTATTGCCATGAAGAAATTTTACTTGTGCAAAACTATGCTGGGAAATGCTGCTGTTAAAAATTAATGGCATACTGATTCTTGGCTAGCATTATTCACCTTTAAGGCCCGTGCACAAAGCAACAACTGTATCTTACTGCTAAGTGAAACTTCCAACTACAGATATCTTAAAAAGGCTAGTCCAAGTCACTGCTTAGCATAACTAATGGCATCACCTAAAGGAAGAGTGTTGACAGGGCTGTTGGAGAGTTGTGCACAGAAATACTACCCGCGCAAACGTTTGAACAGTCTTATGTCACAGGATATTAAGTCACCTATTGTTTGCGGTCTCTCCAATTAGCAAGGGGAACTGAACAAACTGCTCAATGTCAGTCTACCAGACCCTTTTCCTGCGTAGCGATTGGTAAAGGGTCTGGCTACGCGAGACTAAGGTTTCAGTAGGCAGAGAAAATTGATGACCCTTTACCATTCTAATATCATGACTTTCTTGCATGGTTATATATAGTATTTATTACATTGGAGCAGGCTAATTTATTTTCACAGCCAGAAGCAGTGAAATAAAGCCAGAGAGTGAAATATCTAGCCTATATATCTTCACTGCAGTAGTTTGTTGGCCACTGAGCCACTGGTTAGGTGGGGGTTAATCATACAGAGGAACTCCTATACTCTTCCATCTTCCGTCTCTCCATTGCTGTTGCTGTGTCCGTTCTCACAGAGGGTAATAAGCTTGAGCTGTCAGCATGAAATACAACCTTGTGCTTGATAACCTGAGCTATCTCACTGTCACTTACCAAAAAATAACATAGTGAAGATATCTAGCACGGAATTAAAAAAAATTATTTTAAGATACTAATCATGCAAAAGGAAATGAGATAAATTATTGAATGAAAGTTAATAAAGACTGCACATTAGTTTACAGAAATTTTAATATACTAGCATCACTATCATAATTACCAGAGCAAATAATTATAAGCATTATACTAAGTATTTTTTTTTTTTTTTTTCACATTATTTATCTGGTTTTTGATCTTTTTGGTCCCTCTTTGAGTTGCTTTATTTTCAATCAATAAAAATTTCTGGCTATTAATCTGCTGCATTTTTCCCTTTTTTCGCCACTTTTTTGCCAGCTTCTTTAATTCCTTCATTACATTTCTTTCAGGTCTCTTTTTGACCAGTTTTCTTCAAATGTTCCAGAAGCCATTATTCTTTATAATATATAGCTTTTTTTTAAGTTTCTTCTTGTTTGTGTTCTACCTGAACAAGGAGAAGTCTTTAGCAAAGAATAAACTAACATGTGCTACATCAACTCATTATCGTCTAATCATATTCATGATCCATCCAGAACCACCACAAACTGTACCATGTCATCCCATATAATATATGCACTGTAAGTTGTCTTGGGAAAATTAGTCCATCATAAGTCAAGCTCAGTGAATGCAGACCGTGTTACCTGCTAGTGGCTTGTTGTTGTGGTTGAGTCCTACCATGCCGGCATAGTATCCGGTTGCTCGCCACACACTAGCCGCGGGGCGTCAACTTGCTGAAGCTGGGCATAGCTTATGGTGGGCTCTGGTCCTTCGATCCAGTACCAACCTCCAGCTCAGGGATTTACGACCCCTGAACAGTTGGCAAGCGAGTGAAGCGAATAATACACTGTCAGGGTGACACATTTGAAAATCTGGGATATTTGTTTGTTTATATATAATATGTTTGAACATACGTATGTCATCGAGTTTTTGTGTTTGCTTGGTGGTCGACCGGATCCCCATACTCCACTAAACAGAATCCTTTGGTTTATTGATTTTTACCTGTATCATCAATTGTTTGGCTGTGTCTTACATATCTGATTGTGTGTGGACGCAGTTATGGCTTAGGAGTTCATTTTCTATTTGAATTAGTGGCGGTAAGTTATCTTGGTTAATGCACATTTGTCATTGTTTTAGCCCCCAATAGTCAAAGTCACAAAGTAAATCTTGTGTTGGTATATCCAGGGAACAAGTGTGTGTGTGTGTGTGTGTATGTATGTGTGTGTAGAGTGTTACAGCTTAGCTAAATAATAGCACAACTGCCAAATAAACTTATTAACTGCCTTTACACAGCTTTTTCAACTACTACTGTAGTAAGCATGTCACCGTTTAGGGTAAGACTATATAAACTGTGTGGTTAAGTCCTTAGAAATGCATGGTTTTGTTGTTGTTGTTTTTGTTTTATTTTTTTTCCAAGTCAAATGGTTGGCTGCGAGTAATTACTATGCTATGGCATTAAAACCCCTTACCATACGTGATTTAAAAACTCGGTGTTATTAAGTAGCTAGAGTGCCTTTTGTCAGGAACACAGGTCATTTAGATGAAGCATCACTACTATAATCAATGGCTACATAGCTACTTGAACTACTTTTAGAACTAAACTGAATGATGCCTTCTAACACTAGTTGAACAGGATCTAAGACATTAACTCAGACTAAACTAAATAAATATGGCCTTATTGTTACTTTTGTGTACATATTTTGTAATCAAACTGTCACATTTTACCTTGTGTGAATTACTTGTGCACTATGGCTCGCTCGCCATTTGTGCTGAAGCACATCGCTAGTATAATTATACAGTAAACATACCGGTTGTATTATGGTACGGCATCTGATTTTTTGTGTGAACCAATTGGGAATAAGGGTATTAATAAAATCTAATTGTTCGTATAATCAAAAGAAAAAAATTCTTGCTGCTGTTTTTATTACCGACCCTAAAGGACTATTTACTGTGGAAGCAAAGTTTGTCAACTATCTCTAGCTTTCCTTGATGTCAGATATGGTGAATTCACCAACTTAATTATTTTTAGAAAGTGTAGTATCAGAAGCTTCTCCTTTCTTTAACCACTTGCCAATTTCAAATTTCCCATCTTTTTAGCAATCCTTTTAGCGTTTTAGCCAATGCCTCCCACAAATGTCAGAATGTAGCAGCTTTTGCAAAAAACAACAACGAGACTTGTAGTAGTCTAATCGTTTATGTTCTTGTTCCTACTTGGTTAATTGACGTTTCATCTGACATTCCACTGTACTTATGCACAACAGCTCTTCACCACTTGTGCACATCATTAGTATAAGCACATCACTGGTTCTAGCTACTTTGACTAGAAAATAATGATGAGTTACTAAATATTGAAGTGAATAACGTGGGGATTTAGTTATGGGGAATAAGTTGTGTAAAGGAAGTTACATTTACTATTTTGTTGTATCTGTAGATTACTACTGAACGAATGATGGATGCAGGAAATGACGATGATGAAAAGTCTTATCCTAATACTATGTTAACATTCCGCAATGGTGAGTTAAAAAAAACAACTTAATAAACCATGCAGACTAAAAAGTTTAAAAATAATTTCTTTCCCAATCAGTCACCACTATACATAATCACATGATTTCAAAATTCTGCAATATTATTAACTAGCAAGTACCCCACCACATAGTGGTGCTTGACGTAATGCAAATTAAGAATGCAGTAGCACAAGTTATCTTGCTCAGTTATTATTCTCTACCATTGGTTAAGGTTACATAAAAAGAAAGCAGGAGAGGGAAATTTATTAAGTTTCCCTCTCCTGCTTTCTTTTTTCTGAACTATCTGAGCTTTTCTTATATCCCACCTCTCCTATCTTCAGCTCTTCTTTTTGAGTCATGGTGTCCCCTTTTCCTTTGTCTATCTCTCCTGCTTCTGAATTTCTGTCCTATTTTGAGAAACTTTTGTCTTCTATTTCGTACTTTAGCCTTTCTTTTGAAAACTAACCCCTGCCTTTACTCATCGATTTTACCCACTTTTTTTTAGTTATAATTAATTGCTCGCATTTTTTGCCTTCTCTTCACTTCCATTTTAAACCTACACCGCCTTACAGTAGGGGTAAAAAAAAAGTTCCCAAAACGGAGCGGCTATTCAATGAGTTATCAAAGAAAGTCGTCAAGCAGTTAGATAGCGTAAAGTCGCCGTAGTTACTCCGTATCAGGGCTGTAACAAAGGGTGCGGCCGGTGCGGCTTTGGCCGCACCACTTTTTTTCAACTCTAACTTATTATTCAGCACATGCGCAGAAACACTTTGGAATACAATGACATGTAAGGTAAGGGTCGGCTACACCGGAGCCACGCGCACGCAAGACCAGTACCGTGTAGATAGTATGGCTTCGAAGTTGATGAGTGCTCTAACCGCGGAGGTTCCTGAGAAACCACACCAGCCAAAGGAAGCAAGTCTATGGTCTGCTGCAGTTAATCTTGGTGATGCCAGCTACGAATGCATCCTCCAAAAGATCTTTTAGTGCTTTGAGATGCATAAAGACGTACACTCGAACCTCTCTTATCCGTTCGTCTAAGTTAGGACACCCCTGTCTACCGGACACAAACTAAAATTATTGACTGCGTACGGATCGTCAGTGTAGTCGGAAAGCTACCAAATTAAACGAATAAAATCGGGAAAATATTTCGCGTGTGGCACTTCGAGTGTATTCGATCGTAGCGTTGTGTGCGGAGATGGAGCAGGGAAATCAACAGGCAGTTAGTGCGTCTACCGCTAGTTCTTCTCAGAACTCGTTGACCGGCGCCGTTGCTGCTAGTTCTTCTCAAAACTCTTTGATAGGCAGTGGGGCTGCTAGTTCTTCTAAGAACTCAACGACAAGCGGTGGTGGAGGCAAGGTCGGGGTAACTAAACGCACGCGTAGCGTTTTAACTCTAGAAAGAAAGCTGGAGATAATATCAGAAGTTAAGAAAGGGAAGTCAGTGAGGCAGTGTCTGGACAGTTTGGTGTTCCAAAATCTACAGTGAATGATATTTGGACATGAACGAAGAAATTGTAGAAGATGTTTTGCAAGAGAGAGAAGAATCTGAGTCCGAAAATGAAGATGAAGCTTCTTTAAATGCAGTTACTCCATCGCAAGCTTGTGTTGCTTTCGATACTGCTTTGGAGTGGTTGGAGTCCAAAGGCAACACACATCCTGCACATCTTATGCTGGTATAAAGTTGGAGAGACGATGCAGCTCAGTGTAGCTTGAAATCTATGAAGCAAACTAAAATCACTTCATATTTTAAATAAATTGATTCATGTATTTACAGGTGTTTTTGTTAATTTTAAGTAATATACTAATTCAATTATCAAATAATTAATTGTATACGCGGTTCATCACTGAATAAATTAAGTATTTCTGAGTTACGGACATTTCTTAGTTACGGACACCCCTTGGTCCCAGACTGTCCGGATAAGAGAGGTTTGAGTATATTTAAGATATACTATGAAGCAAGAACGTCTTAATTATTTGATGCTTCTTCACATTCATAAAACAAGAACAGATTAAATAGATTTAAAGTGTATTGTCAATGAATTTATAGACGAATCCGAACACCGTAGCAGTATTTTTTCAAAGTTTTAAGTTCATAGCACTATTGTTTTAAGAACTTTAATCATTATTATGTAACAATCTATTGCAATAAAAATTTTGAAAATTGTAATGTTCATAATATTTAAAATTAGATGTCCTTTTTACTGGTTTTATTGCTGTATCCACTTGTGAATTCAGTGATTAAGCCACTTCCACACCTGCAATAAGTTCAAGCTTGTAACTAAAGTATAGACAAACCACACCCACAAACTATTAACCACACCCATTTCCGGAGCTGCACCACCCCAAA
>WLWD01004899.1_pt1:0-15000 | contig 31796 bp, 25 predicted proteins | sample 6712731 | NCBI WGS metagenome assembly WLWD01 (sample SAMN12718690, study PRJNA576275) | sponge metagenome | isolation source: marine sponge | host: Mycale hentscheli | place: New Zealand: South Island, Marlborough, Capsize Point | collected 2014-11-01
CAACCCCTGAGTTACCAAACCCAGCACAAACTACTGCAGTGAGGGTATCTAGTTAAACCCTTTTTACACTCTGCCAGAGCTTGATATGGCAAGATATTTCACTTATAGGCTAATTTTCACTCACCTGTGGCCCTGTGAAATTAATTCGCTTACTCGTGAAACATCTTGCCATATCACACTCTGACTCGTGTAATATTATATTTTTACAAGATATCTTCGTAATTAGGTTCATGACAAGCATTGCTCACAATATCGTATGGTTGATATCACATGCCGTATTGCACATGCTCATTAGTAGCAACCATCCAGATGGTGGAAGCACTAATTAAGTGATAAGTATTCATAGTATTCTCTCAAGCCAGACCCTTTACCATACCACTTGGGTAGGGAGTAGGGCCTAGTCCATGAGACTACATTCATAGCTGATGCAAATCAGTTTTTGAGTACCTCCATGGGCTATATGGACTAGTGAATTACATCAAGCCCTTTCATCCTGTTGAGGAAGTTTCGATTACATAAGACTTAACACTATTAGTACATCGGGGTTGGAATGGAAATGCCATCACTGGAAGGATTGTGCCCATTGTGTAAGTTTTTGGCTGGTATCGAATGAACCAAAACTATTATGTCATTTCCTGAATCAAACTTGCCCTCAGCATTCAAACTTTAGCTATCTTCACTAAAATAAGGAGTTGAAGACTAATCTTGCGAACGAGTGCATACAAATAATTATATGACCTATAGCTATAATTATATGACCTATAGCTATAATTATATGACCTATAGCTATAATTATATGACCTATAGCTATAATTATATGACCTATAGCTATAACTAGATGACCTATAGCTGTGCTGAAGCACATGTGATGAATTTATTTCAGTCAACAATTTATCATGTGTCTGGAATACAATAAGGATGAAGGGGAAAAAAATCGTGTGGACAAAAGAAAAAATGAATATCAGCAAGCCTACTGGTTGTAGGCTAATTAGGTCAGTGTTCATTTGAAAGAAAACTGTATCTGAAACGAACTCAATCAAGACAAACGAAGAGAACTTGTCTATATAAAAATAATTGTATTTCTACACCTAAATTAAATGCTAGTTGTTCTACCAACTATATAGCTATATTTTGTTTAGTAGTAGCCATTGTTTCCATCAATATTCCTAACTACTTTATTTGTAGCAGGTCGCACATAAGAATATTCATCTTCTTCCTCACTACTGCTATACATTGGAGACTCTATACTTTTGGGAGCTTCTAATTTCATGTTAAAATCACGGCATGTACTGTTGCAATATTCACCCTCATGTTTGAACTTGCAGGAAACACTTGAAGTTGGATAATTTTTGTCAGAAATCATAGTTGCAGTGGCCAGGTCACTAGCTCCTGATTGCATAGCAGCGCCTTCTTTACGTGTGGAAGAGGAAATGCTTGTAGGATTCACATTGTAGTATTCTGTTGAGTAAATATTTTCAAACTTTCGAGCATTCTTGATCATTTTCACTTTTGTTGGTGTATTGATGTCTTTAATTTCCATTTGTCCTGAAACTTTTTTATACTTCATAGCATCACCAGCAGGAAGTAAGGAGGTGTCATAATATTCTTCTGAGCAAGCAGCTTCTTCTTCTAGGTTTTCAGCCATACTTGCATCAACTGTGTCATTTCTATCTGATTGATTAGCTCCTGAAGTTTCCTGAACATTGGCATCAAAATGTGGGGGTAGCAAATTCGAGTTATAGATGTCGTCTGAATGAAGTGTGCTGTCTAAAGTGATTTCTGTATGAACATTTTTTTTCACTTTGAATCTGATTAGTAGTAATGAAAATAATATCAAAATGGCCACGATGATTCCAACCACCACAATCCCAGCAATCGTTCCATACACTGGAAATGCCAGTTCATTATGTACTTCAGGATACTGCAAAGTACTTGCTGGTAATGAAGTTGGAAAAATGTAGTTATTAGTATACATTTCTGAAGATGAAGCAGTAAATTTTACACTTAATATGGCTGCAGAAGGTGAAATAATCATCTCGATGCTTGACTCAGAAGATTTAGCTGTCTTTGTTATGGACTGTATTTGAGACTTCATGAAGGAGGAGCTATAAAATATTACACGTACATTCTAGCAGTCACAAATAAATTATTTTATTACTCCCATAAGCTACTGAACTACTGAATGTGCACCTAATGTTATCCACTTGTCTTGGTTTTCTTTACTTTTTATTTTAAAGTATAATTATAATTTTTTTCTAGAAATTTTTAACCTATTGACAATATCGAACATATCAAACATAAACCTGGAATCTTTGTTACAATGAAATGCATGATTGTCGTACTCGTGTGACTATCACTTACCATTGTTGTGCATTTACTGAAGATGAGGCTGCATAATCTAAAGAAAATACAGAAATAACAAGAATCACAAAAAAGCAAATCAAGTACACACTGTAATACTTTAGTTGACTCACAGAGTAATGGGGTTGCCATAGGTATGTATCGATTAGTCGAGTAGTAGCAGCATCGTTGTCTTCCGATTGTAAAAGTATCCTTTTTGTTGTCACTGCGATAGCTGTATGACCCTTTACTCCCCTTCCCTTCATCAATAAAGGCAACTTGCAAAAAGTTTCTATTCTCAAAAGGGTTTCTCTTGTACCGGATACCAACCACATCATCAGCTTTGATGTAAATGGGAGAAACCAGTAAGTATTGATACACTCCTTCTTCGTTAAAGGGTACCAACTTGTAGTTGTTGGAACGCCGAATTCTATATTCAGTTTTTGAATGAGGTTTATAGACTCTCCATAATGGCAAATTACTAGATTTTCTAGAGGAAATATTTCTGCCTAGGAAGACCCACCCACACAGAATACCATCTTTGTGAAATACCAGGTCGGGGAAGATCCAAGTCCAGAATGTGTTTTGGTAAGAAGAAGGTAAGAACCTTTTATTAGGTGGTGGTTGCAATATGGTGGTCAGATCAACAAAATTTTTACCTATGTGTACAAAAAAATGATATTTTAATAAGCATCTCAGGAAGACTTCAGAAAGAAATTGAATTTTAAGTTGAGTTTAAGTTCTGTAAAATAGAGGTAGCTAATAGTTCAGCTGACAGATTGAATTATAACAAGCAATGAATATACTTGTTCAGCATGCAAGATTTCCTGGTAATTTTATCTTTGTCATTCTACAGTGAACTCTATGAGCCTACCTAGCTATAGACTTGTATCTGGCATAAAAGTCAATTTCACTTTATGTTATGATGCTCAGTTCAACTTGGCATTGGACAACCGTACCGCTTTGTTAAATTGATCATTATATACGACTACTATATTCCTCTCGCGGATGTTCATTGAGGGTTAATAACAAACAAGTAAAGCCCTTTGCTACATAAATTTGCTTCTATTATAGTCTTGTATCTTGGCAAATTTGTGTCATTTAAAAAATCTTCCACATTGTTGATAGTGAGAGTTTTTGATTTGCAACTTGTAAAAAATTTCCCCAGCAATGAAAAGAAAGGAGTTATCTTAACTCAAATGTTTCAACCAAAATATTTCATTAAAGCAAAAGATACAAACTCTCTCACCAAAACATCATATATAGCATAGACAAATATTATTATCATTTTTGCGAGTGCGTTAATCAATTTTTTAGAAGCACACCAGCACTATCACTTAACTTGTGTGGAGCAGTACAATACACAAATTAATTATAACTCAACATAGCTATTGGCAAAAAAAGGAGAATTCTAAATGTAAGTTCACAGGACAGCATTTACTTGTTTCTATATTACTACACACCTTCAACTTGATAGAGATGAAAAGAGCACAGGAAAATAAGGATTTTCAATGGATAGATCATCTTACGCTTGTAGACGGACCTGTCGGAAACTATGAGCCCCGAGGATACACACCGCGGTAGAGCAAAATACGCGAAACACGGACCGACTAAATTCGCGAAAAGCTCGCGCACAGCGAGCGCGCATGCCCGGACTTCGTGTAAACTAGTCTCTCCACGTCCAACTTATTGATAACGATATTGGTACTACCCTGTTTCTTATTTAATGGCAATGAGTGGAAGAGAAATATCTGTTACATGGCAAAAGTAAGAAAAAAATAGCTCAGACAGCACTAATAAGTTATAGTTAAAGCATGAGAGCTTAGTTTCTAGTCGATTTATTGCACGACAGCCCGAGGGCCGTAGGCCCGAGGACTGAGTGCGATAAATGTACTAGGCACTAAGCGCTCATGCTTTAACTAGTTTAAATACCGGGCAAGTGTTATTGCACACTTGCCAAGTTATTACACCTGACAACAATATAGCAACGGTATTTAAATGGGAATTATTTTGTTGTCAGTGATGCTTCCATAACTACACTTTAATAAGCTTTGTTGAAATTGTATAACCGTATATAAAATAGTTGACAGTACACAACCTCAACAGGATTATCTTAAAGAATTAATGTCAACATAGCATTGTTGTATGCATTGTAATAGTATTCCATTACTTTATTACATTAAATTATAATCATTCTTGTTGCCATTGCCATAATAATAACAATGATAACACAACAATTACACTATTAGTAATAAAACTATAATTACTACTATAACTATATTGTTATTGTTATTGTGGTTATGATTATTATTTGTAATTATTATTATTATTATTATTATCATTATTATTATTATTATTATTGTTATTGTTATCTTCGTTATTATCTTTGTTATTGTTATTATTATTATTATAACTATTATCATCATTATTATTATGAATTCCAGCTAATTAAAAAATATGCATCCTCCTTTATTTTGAAGTGTAGAAACATTGTGTTAACGAATTCTAGCTAATTAAAGAGTACGCAACTGTTTTCCCTCCTTTTTTTGAAGCATAGACATATGTGTTAGTGAATTCTAGCTAATTAAACAGTTTCCCCTCTTGTATTTTGAAGCGTAGACACATCTGTTAGTGAATTCTAGCTAATTAAAGCGTACGCAACAGTTTTCCCTCCTTTATTTTGAAGCGTAGACACGTGTGTTAGTGAATTCTAGCTAATTAAAGAGTACACAACAGTTTTTCCTTCCTTTATTTTGAACTATGTCTTAGTAAAGTTTAGCTAAAGAAAGGGGTTTTCCATGCTGTATTTGGAAACAAGTCCTAGATATTGTGTATGAAAGGCCATAAGCCGGGTACTGATTTCACAATGAGGTGGCGGCCAGTTTTGGTCAATTTCCTAGAAAATAACAAATTACAGCAACTTAGTACACAAACAAACTGGAAACAGGCTAAGAATAAATCGTGAGGACCTTAATATAAGGAAAACACAAAAACAATGTGAGGAAAACTGCGGGATAAAAAGAAGAAGAGTACTGTTGGCCATTGACACAGCTAAATTCAACTACACTAGATTTACAGTATACTGTCAAGTACTGCTAGATACTACCCTGAGGGATCACCTTCAATCAAGAAGTAATTTGGTATACACAAGGAGCTTGGTCAAAGGGCACACCGGGGATTCACCTTTTATACCCAGAATGTTGTAAACAAGGCCATAAGAGAACAACATTGAATTATAACTTTGAACTCCACGTTTAAGCCAGAATTCATCACATTGAACTGCTAAAATTATGTAGAGGGATACTTGAAGTGGATTTCTTTAATGTGAATGTAGAGGCCTGCATGCCCCATATTATATAATTATGGTAAATACATTATTAGTGAATGTTAGAAGTTTTCTCTCCCTCCCCTCCCTCCCCCTTTCCCCTCCCCTCATCCCCTCCCAAGACGTAAATTTTAAGGAAGAAAAATTGCTAAGAATGGTGCCATTGTGAAGCAACTGCTCAGTTTTGAGTCATATGATTTTGGGCCACTTCTGATGCAATCCACCATCACAAATTACACGAGGGGAAACTGTCATACACTCTTTAATTAATAAGAAGTCACTTCAGATGCATACATCGTCACAAATTATGAGGGGAAACTGTTGTACATTCTATAATTAATAAGAAGTCACTTCAGATGCATATACTGTCACATGATATACCGCCGTATACTATTTAATTAACTAGAAAATTCATTAACATATATATGTTACAGACCAACTGTTTTAAAATGGTCCAGCCATTTTAAAATGGGCCAGACCGTTTTAACATGGGCCAGACCATTTCCAAACCTCAGACTGTTTAAAACAGGCCAGACCATTAAAAAAAAAAACAGGCCAGACCACTGGCCAGACTATTTTAGAACAGGCTGGTCAAACTATTCAAACCATTTCGAAGGGTGTCAAACCCTTTTAAAAAGAATCAGATCATTAAAATGAGTCAGATAGTAAACCTGGCAAAAAACAAACTGCTAAATATAAATAGGGCAGTTGCCAAAGCAGACCCAAGACACAGAACTCTTGTGTGTTCATAAATATTTTTTTCTGAATAGAACTATTTTTAAAAAAATTGAAATAAAACAGATAGTCTTTTAAAAAATTTGTTAATTTAAAGTTCACTAATCCAAACCATTTGGGCATGCCAATCCTATTAAAAACACACTTGATCGTTTGTGCGTGCATCTGTCACTTGTCCATCTTCTTAAGAATGTAACTGAAAAGACCTTGCAATAAACTTCTTTTAAATGAAAATTTAAAAAAAGCTCTCACACTCACAAATAACTAGTACAGGAATACAGAGTAGTCATACCATTATAATTATAGGAAAGCTACAGTTTATCAATCTATTAGAGCATTAACGAAAGCTGAGTAAGGTGGGTCGCAGTCATCTAGGGTGAAAACCTATAAGATAGGCAAGGTTAATTTGTTGTTTGTTGATCTTTGTATCTGTGTGCGTGAATACTTTAGTGGGACTAAGAGGGAGTTCAAATTTGTGAAATACTTAGTTTGAAAAAAACTCATTACATATCTATGTATTTCTCACATTGTAATTTGTGTACTTACCTGTCTTTTTTTTTCCTTTTTTGTCTTTACCATGAGAACATAGCCATGTCTACTGAATATTTTCTGTATTTTCTGTAATTTTTTTAATGTAACGTGCTTTAAAAATGTATTTGTGTTGTGTAGCTTGATAAGGATTGTACAATGAACTTGACCATAAATTAGTCATAATAGCAGTAGTATAGCAGTAGTATAGTCTTAGTGCTTGCTGTTAAGCTCTTGCAACAACTGCTATATGATGCAGCAAGATGTAAGGACACAAATGCATGTAAATTAAAGCTCCATGTACTTGCATTGTGCACTTATTTCAGTTCGAATTCTAGGAACAGTGACATTTCTCAAAGGTGACAAGGCAACACATTTGTCAGAGTGATTTAACGTCTGATCTCAATACTCTGGCTCTGGTGTGACGCTGCTTGATATCGCTACCACCTTAGCTGTCTCCACGAATGTCACGTCACTGTCAGCTTTACATCATGTGGTTGAACTTTGACACAAAGGACTGCATTCGTGGCTTCTCTGGTGGACTTTTCTCGATGCAGCATCGTGTGGTGTTTATTGTGGCATGTTCGGCAGGTGTACTTGGAGGGACAGTGCATGTAGCCATGTCCTTCTCCTAGACAGTTAGTACACAATCGCTTCTCCCAAACAAACTTGTTTCTCTTGTCTATGTCATAGTGGGCGAAGGGTTGACACCGAACTAAGTTGTGCTTGTCTGTGCACAGAGGGCACTTGATAACTGGCGGCAATTTATTCGGCTTGCTCTTGGCTGAGCTGTTGGCTGGTGATGTGGAAGTGGTTCCAGAGGCGTCTGGTGCCATTTGTTTGACAAGTTTTCTGATGTATTCCTCGGCATCTTCTCTTCTTCAGGGGTCAACTGTGGTCAAACTCTCTGTGGTGATATACCAACACAATGTAAACAGCAAGATTTCTGGAGGGTAGGCTTACTGTCTACTATATCCTACTATATTCGGCAAGAAGTCAAAATATCGGGTTAAGTTTTAATTAACAATATTATTGGTTGTAAGAACGAGAAAATTTGCTATTATTATAATTATTTCAGTAGAGAATGACTGAATCATTAACATAGTAATTATAACACATCCTCATTCTGTTATGCCTTGCAGATAAATCATCTAAGGCACTTGGAAATGGTTTGTATTAGAATTGTGGGTAGGGAGGGTATGGAGCTATGCTACAACTGTATAGGCTAAAATACAAATAGAACAAAAACAAAAATATAATAAAAACAGTCAACAGCGTAGACTAATAATGTTAGTATTTTGATCACTGCAAAAGATAATTGGTGAGTGAACCACTATAAGGGATGTTTATGTCAATTATTTCAGCTGTCAATTATTTCAGCTTTTTATTCGGCTGTAAACTATAATCACTTAAATGACAACATCTGGTACAATAAGCAAATGATGGGTAATGACATGATTAACATAATAATGAAGAGGATGGCTGCAACTGCAGGATTGTCTGGGAAGAAAACAAACCATTCAGCAAGAAAAACGATGTGACTTGTCTCACAAAACATAATATACCAGAAACTCAAATTATTCAATTAACTGGACATAAAAATCTGCCAAGTCTCAACAATTATAAAAAGGCCTCACTAGAACAACAAAGGGGCCGGAGTACATGGTCAGGCTGGTTAGTGTATGGCCTGACCACTTTTTGGGGATGACATTACATATTCATGGAGAGAAAAAAACAGACTTTGGAGTCATGTTTATAAACACTTTCATTGCAAACAATGATCACATAAGAAAGATTATGTGTTATTGTTACTTGTAGTGTAATTCTTTGTCATTTGATTAAAACACATGTCCAGTTAAAAGTGGCACATTTCATTACATATCTCTGTGTACTGGCCACACCCATGACCACACCTTTTCTTGGCCTGACCACTAAAATGGATCTTTCTCCAGCTCTGTATGTCTTGAGCTCATACAGGTAGCCTGAGCCTTCAATTTCTAGTATTTCATCAAGTGGTACTGCAAATCAAGACTTGACGACTCAGTCCCTGCTTGCTGGACCAACACTCATTGGTTCCACATACAGATATGTCAAAATGATGTGTTTTTATTTACCATGAAAATTTTATTATGAAAACAGAAAATTGGAATTAACCCCAAGGGGATGCAATAAAACTTTAGAATGCCAAAGGGGATGTAATGGTAAAATATTGGGGTGGTTTGATTTGTATTAATCTGGGAGTACCTGAGTTCAGTACATGATAATAATATTTATTGTCACTATAATTGTGGGGCTGCCCACAAGAGGATGAAGAATAAAGAGATATTATCATATCACACATTGCATAATCACACCTGTAACTTACCTAACTGTTCTAAGACATTCTCTTAGATAGTGTGCTCTCACCTAATGAGCACAGTCAGTGCCTCGTTTCTTTTTATGTTACACTTGTGGATGGACGGCCATATAATATTTAACTATCCCATCATATCTTCAATAAGTCTTTGGCTGTAATTACTTTCATACATCTCATGCATGCTATTAATTAATTGCTCCTTTATATACATCTGAGCATTGGAGGAGTATTTGATTTAGTTTCTGCTGAGGGTGCAGTATCAGCTATAATATAGATCAACTCTGGTGGCAGTTATGCATTTCTGAGGGCAGTCCGAGTAGCTATAAAGCCTACATCCTCAAACTCAAAGGTGCCCCACAATTTTATTATTATTATCGTTATTTTATTGTTGTTACCATTATTATTATTATTTTTAATTTTGTTGTTATTGTTAATAATATTATTATGGCAATGGTAACAACAAGAACAATTATAATTATATTATTATGATAATATGCAATACAATAATGGAATGCTAGTAAATAACGGCAATGTTTACAAAAATGTTATGTTGATGCTGACAACAATAAATGAATGCTGTTTGGGCTTATCTTTGCTAAGTAATAAATCTTTCTCTTCAGAAACAAGAAAGTACTATAGCTCTATTATAGACAAATTTTTCATGGAGTCCAGGCATGCGCGCTCGCCGTGCGCGAGTTTTTCGCAAATTTAGTCCGGTCCGTGGGTCCGGTCCAGTCCGGTCCGTGTTTTAGTCAGACCCGCTGGAAGCGCCTGTCAAATCCACGACGAGAAGCGCACAATTAAATTCTCGCTTTTATAACCTTTCAAAATTTTCAATGACTTCTGACTTCGTTTCTATTCGCAATGAACTGTTGATTTTGTATGAACTGTTGTTGATTTCGTTTTTCAGCACTTAGCTAGCGAACGACTTTTGAAATGTGATATTATATAACCACTCCTCTAACTGTAGAAAGGAGAGGTGTGAATATAAACGATTTATTTTTCACCTCTTGTTTTCCCTCGTGGTTCTTGGCTATAAGTTGCTTCAGAATTAATTTTTAATTTCGTGTTCTTCGGTTCGCTTAAAACTGTTGAAACCGCTGCACTGGCCGCTCATGGCAGAGTCAGGAAGGAATGGAGGAGGTGTAGTACTAAAAGGTTGGATGAGAGAAGTTTTTTCCAAAGTAGAACTCCAGCATAAAAGGTAATCAGCTAGCTAAATGTGCTAGGGTGAAGCTAACGAGAGTGCTTGTTGAATAGCCTTATCTTATGGTGTCTTCACTGGTCTCAAAATTAATAGAACACAATAGCCAGATACAAGAATTTGTTGTTGTTGTCAGTAAGCCTTTGACATTTGTAATATAGAGACTACAACGCTGTCAAAAAAACAAAGAAAAGAAGAATTTCTACTGCTACCAGCATTTGTAATGATGAAGACACAGAAACAGATCAACAGTCTTTGTTCAAGTCACCTAATTCTGACCACAGTTCTGAAATTGAGCAAATGTGGATGCAACTCTGTGAATATGAAGAAAAAATGTGTGTGTAGCTATCTGTATTGAGCATGCAGAATTGGAGATTCATAGGAATGTGGTATAAGTAGCTAGAAACATGTTAGCTCAAACTACACACACACACACACACACACACACACACACACACACACACACACACACACACACACACACACACGTGTGTGTGTGTGTGTATGTATATATATAATTGCTCTTTTCCAAATCCATTTTGTTTTATTACAGCTCAAAGCCATCCAGCCTGATTGTGTCTATTCCAATATCTCTAGGGCGTATAAGAATTGCCCATCACAGTCTTCTGGAATGTTCCAGTGGAGAGCCAGGACCCAGTGTCAAAAGTGATACTGACCAATCTGCAATGGCTGATATAGGGGGCATTGTGTGGGCCAAGGCACCCCAGATGCAAGCTTGGCCTGGGAAGGTCGTCCATTACAAAGAACGGGACCTCCCAAGGCCTTCTTCTAACAAGGTAGCTAACCAATAGACAAGCATAAAAGATATAACCAAAAAGTGCAAATAGACTATTTCTTCAAACATCTAGTATATTGTGACCTTTTTCCAAGGCCTATGGAAGACCTGTTATAAAAACCTTTATATATTCACAGCTACTGTATTATTGTTCTCTCCCAGGTGTGGGTGGAATGGTATGGAGACTATACAGTGAGTCTAGTGAATACTACTAATGTTTGGCCCATAAAAGAAGGCATTGGTCAGAGGTTGAAACGCAAGGCTACTTTCACAAGTCAATTGAAGGCTGCTATTCTGGAAGCTTTACAAGAAGCTCTCGATCAATTGAAGGAAAACATTGAAGAAGAATGACCTGGCCAACACATATTTAACTGATCATTATCAACCACTCTGGTTGTTCTAATTTATTGACTCCATCACATTTCTCAATGGAACCTGTCATTTTAAGGACACAATTACTTCATTAATTCAGTTCAACTCCCAAAACACAAGCACACACACTCACAAAAAATAAAGAAAGAAAGAAAGAAAGAAAGAAGAAAGAGTACTATTGACCAGCTTTCCATGAACCTAGTGACTGTTCACTTATGGCATATTGTTAATTTATAATGATTAGCCAATTATTTGGAGCTCTATAGTTCCAATGGTCCACTTTACTGTTGAATACCACTCCTCCTGAGTGGTAGCTATGTGATATTTTTCATTGTTGTGAACTGATGAAATGTTCTGTGTCCTCTATAGTTATTATTATTATTATTGTAGGGGTACACCCTCCTGATTGATTCTCTGAGCATGGGCAGGTTGTTGCACATTATATTTAACATTATTTAGCTAATACAAGTTCCTAAAATACTCAGAATGTTTCATCACACTTTAAAAAATAGTCTTCAGTGCTGCTTCTGAAAATTTGTTGTCTACCAGCAACCAATCAAAGATATTTTATTACAAACACCAACAGAATTTCATCAATCACAAGTACATTCTCACGGCAGCCTGCATGTATTCACAGCTTGAGCAACCAAAGGCGAGTATAGTCTTATAACCACAATCATTCCCATGGTAACAACCACTACTGTCTATTGAGATCAGATTCTAAACAGTCTCATGTTTAAACTTCAAAATAATATACCCAATAATTTTTTTGTTCTTCAACTTTAATTAATGGCAAATGATGTAAGATATAGTGAAACATTAGCCAAGACAGAATATTATGTCGACGTTTAAAAACAATGATGATCAGTTATTTAAAAATGGTTCTGACTTGGGTTATGTCTTAAACCAAAGATGCATCCAATGGTCCAAAGTCCACATTACCATCAGAATAACCTACGGCACTTCCTACAGACAACAATACACATCAAAACAGTTTGGCAGCCATTATATAAGTCAGATTAATATATGTGCACTGGGTAATTATGTGCCTTAAAGGAATTGGAACTGATAAGTTTGGACACCAATTTAGACTATATCTAACTAGTTCACTAACCAATAAGCCTGAGACTTCATTGAAATAGATGTTGTATGAAACAGTTGTTGTTGCTTTGTTTTTTTCTGATGATTTTTTAAATGTCTATTTTGAAACCCAACACACCAATTTATGCAAAACAGCAATATCAGAGATGGAAGATGGAAGAATATAAACAGGTTTTAGAAAGCTATAAATTTGGCTTTAGAATGTTTTAGTACTGTGTGGAGACCGAATGTGAGAATAATATCTTGTGCTTTGAATTATTTTGCGGGTGCAGTTAAAACTTACAAATTTACAAGAGTTCATTTTTTATTTGAATTAGTAGCAGTGGTATGTTTATGCACAATTTGTCGTAGTTATACGCTTACACAACAGTGTTGTTCCTTACCTGAAAATCTATTGTCCAATAGTCTAAGCATGAAGGTAAGTCTTATGTTGATATGTTCAGCAAACATGTATGTGTGAAAGTGTTGTGCGTTACAGCTACTGCTTAGCTAAAGAATAGCACAATGTAAACATTTTAGTAGCATATAAATATATAAGTCAAACAGTTCCGGCTAGCGGTTACTATGGCATTGAAACCCCTTTACTATATGTACGTAACTTTTAAAAACTCGACCGTTTTTAGTTGCCGAAGTTTTAGAAGCTAAAAATAATCACAATACTGTAATCTTACTAGGGAGGCTCACTCGCCATTTGTGCTCAAGCACACCACTACATACTGTTACAAAAAAAAACAACCTTTAGTTGCAAATGTAAGAATAATTTCTAACCTTCAAGGTATTCTTGAATGCAAGATGTAGGAACATTGCCGCCATGCTGCAAAAATGTCTAAAATTTGAATAAAATCAAACAGTAGCAAAATTTCCCACAATTTAATCGCACAGTACCTTAAAACAAATTTCAGGTAGATGACCTCTGAGATCTTCTCCAAAAACGTTTTCTAAGAATCGTCTCACGGGAGCCACATGGCGGCTTCTCGAAGTCCTAAATGAGCAACACACACTCAAATATGTCCTAGTAGCACATATGACAGCTTTATAATTTTCACAAGAGTAAAGACCTTCAGGTCCTAGCCAAAAACTCTTGAATTTTTTAATCGTCATAATATGCAATACATCATTGTGGCACAAATATCCACTGAAACAGAAAAACAACAACACACAAATGCATGAATATTCACGATGAGACATACATTTTTCTTATTGCTTAGGCTAGCTCATTTGTCATTTGGCTGAATAGTAATGATGGTGATGACAATAATAATAATAACAATAGTAGTAGTAGTAGTAATAACAATGTAGCCCATTCTCTAGACCACTCTCACATAATTAGAGTTCTCATTTTCTGCTCCCATAATTCAAGAACCTACCAATCAGTTAGAAAGTCCTCCACCACGTGGTGATATTCCGTAGGCTTTGGTGGATTCCCAAGCTCCCATTCCGCTAAATAAAACTCACGCATACATCTGTGTTTACTGCAAATATCTCCTATACTTACAAACTTTTGGCACTCTGTCATAATAATACAAGACTGGATGGAGGAAGTTGCTACGGTCAGCTTCTTCTATATCGCCATGAACTCTGTTCTCACGCAGCACATCGTGACTAATAGGAATTACAAAATCACTGTCATAACCACACCCACTTATGTGTCATTTGACGACACTCACTCATTTTACATATCAACATAATAAAACACGAAGCCATATGTGATGGTGATGCCCATTGCCAAACCACACCCACCCAATCCCACCTACCCTGGTCCAGAGTAGTTCTTTCCATACTCGAATTCCCACATGATGAAGCTCTCCAACTTATGACCAGTCATATCTGGAGAAGACACATTCATGGCACACTGAAGCAGTGTGTACTGTCTACAAACTGTCCTAACTGAGTTGGCTCTACCGTGTGATGTGACAGAGAAATGCTACTCTCGCAAAAATGATTATATATATATAGCTATTTGTAAGTTGGGGTGCTTGTTTTAAACATGGTGTGGATAGAATTGAAAGAATAGTGAGCTATTCTGGAGGGTTCTCTTTCCATGGCTACTTTTTTAAATTTGAATAGAAGGAGCTAGAGGTCAAAGAGCATACCGGGATTCTCCTTTTTATACCCAGACCTCCGGAAGGAGTTCAGAATGTGGCAAACGAGGCCACAGATTTTTGCGTACGGAGAATAGCATTGAATTATAAATGTGACCTCTACAAGAGAATTGTTTTTAACAACTTTGACGTGAGCATTGG
>WLWD01004899.1_pt1:17500-31796 | contig 31796 bp, 25 predicted proteins | sample 6712731 | NCBI WGS metagenome assembly WLWD01 (sample SAMN12718690, study PRJNA576275) | sponge metagenome | isolation source: marine sponge | host: Mycale hentscheli | place: New Zealand: South Island, Marlborough, Capsize Point | collected 2014-11-01
ACACACACACACACACACACCGTACAGTAGGCATGATAACAAATGGTACGCTTGGTAGTGCAATGGTGAGCTAATTTGATAGGATTGGTACAAGTCGCAGCAAACGATAGGGAAATATAACAGTTGCCAATACACAACCTAATAGTTGCCATTATATTCAGACCACACCCCCAGCCTTGCTTACACTCACCTCAAGTCTCCCACATAGTGTGTCTGGTAGGCCATCTTAATTCTGGACCTAGACGCAGAAACAAGGAGTGAGCGGCAGTGACAAGAGGGGTGTGGTCTTACCTGGATGCCATGTGTATATAAGCCGTGCTTCCTACTATGTGGTCGGCTGTTTCAAATCCAGCATTACCTGAGGGAAAATAAACACACACAAACACAGAGATTAACCATCTCCTGTCACAATGTGATCAATCAGCAGATGAGCTAAAAAAATTTTAAGACCAAAATAACGTCCTAAAGTGATAAAATTGAGCAAGAAGATGGCTTACTTTATCTACCTTCTACCCATCCTATGCCCACCAAATGCATTGGATTCACTCACTCACTCACCTCTTCCTAGTATCAGCACTTTCTTGTTCTCAAAGAAATCTCTGTCCAGAGTCATATTCTCATACCCCTACAACCACATGCGCATGTAATGAACATATGCATAATGAACTTGTACACACGTGTGTAATCAACATGTGCCATAGTGAGCATGTTGCAATGAGCATGTGTGTAATAACATGTATTTAATGAACAGGTGTACTGGACATAACGTGTGTTGTGCGTGGATATGTTATGAACTGTGTATAATATAAACATGTGTTTAACAAACATGTAATGCACATAGTATGTGTTATGAAGTGTATAAAATGAACATGTATGTATAACATGTGTTATTTGAACATGTACATAATGATATATATAATAAACATGGTTTAAATACCGTTGCTATATTGTTGTCAGGTGTAATAACTTGGCAAGTGTGCAATAACACTTGCCCGGTATTTAAACTAGTTAAAGCATGAGCGCTTAGTGCCTAGTACATTTATCGCACTCAGTCCTCGGGCCTACGGCCCTCGGGCTGTCGTGCAATAAATCGACTAGAAACTAAGCGCTCATGCTTTAACTATAACGTAATAAATGTGCAATGGATTGAGCATGTGCTATGAACATGTGATCCTACATATATTACACATGTACATGCACACAGTTGAGAGCTGTGGGATAGATGAGGTGATTACTGAGTAGTTTCACTTACAATGGCATGTTCGAGTCCTTCCATATTTTCAGGAATGTAGGGCAGCCACAACCCAGTGCTACCAATACACATTGCAGGCAATTCACTACATAACTCTTTTGTCTAAAGTGATCCCTTACCAGACTAGCACAGTCCTGCACTTGTGTGTATTCCCTCTCTGGTCTAGCAGATGAAAGATAAGGCTACTATCCACCCACCGCTTGATGGACTTGATCTCTGTCTCATAGCGAATGCTCAAGTTCTGTTTGCTGGCATAATCTTTGAGATAGCGAACCTAAAATACACCCACATGCGTGCACACACACACACACACTCACTTATGTACGTACTCACTTCACACGCTACTTGGTACCACTTGAGAACATCAATGTGTGTGTGTGTATGTGTGCATGTGTGTGTGTGTGTGTGTGTGTGTGTGTATGTGTGTATGTGTGTGTGTGCATTCATAGATTACACTACCAGAATGCAAACTCACGTAGTCGTCTGCTTTAGGGAAGTAGTCTTTCGTGTAATATTTCATTGACAGAGACTCGTCGTCCGTAATTAGAGAATTCCAGTCATGACGAAAATTGAATTCTTTGTTTGTACTACCTGCATGCAATTAGAGTACATTGCTAATAATAGGGGTCAGCACTTAAACCACCTTAATTACAGTTACTTTCATTCCTACCATAAACACACGCTAACAAGCAAATTAGTTAATGAAGAAACAGAGTTGGGTCAAACACTCAATTACAAATACTGCTTTCTTTTCAAGTACAGTTACTAATACAAACTTGATTTCAGAAGTGCATTCAGGTGCATTGTAAATACTTTGAAAAAATTGCTAGCACATCACATATGTATGGTGTCACACACACACACACACACACACACACACACACACACACACACACACACACACACACACACACAGTGACCTCACATGCACTATCCAAAATGTAGCTTTCCCTACCCTTCACCAGGAATAAAAGGACTTTCCCATTTTTCTACTTCCTTTCGGCATTTTGTATTTTCAATGTGTGTATTTCCACTATGCTATCATAAATTTGGCTAGCAGTAGAAAGATGTTATTTCTGACTAGAAATTATCTCTTGACAAGAATATGATAAACAGTCATTAAACCACACAAGCACACGTGCATATAACTGCCACACGCACACGCATGCTTATATATGCAACACATCAGTGAATTTGTAAATGCTACAAGCACACGTGCATTTATTTGATGCCACATACTTCCCCCTTTAGAAATTACAAACATTAAAACACCAATACACTAAACACATGAACCCCATCTGCCTCAGCGATGATTTCAACCCAGAAAAACAACTTCCACTCCACCAGCAACAACATCGCCTAGCTCACGCCCCCACTTCCTCCCAGGCTATATACACTGACCTGTGTGTCTCTTGTTGATGGAGATGAGAGTGCGGTGGCGAGGATAGTGCTGGTAGAAACTGCCTGTGTGTTACAACAGGAGCAGAAATCAAACCATTTACCTTTACTCGGGAATGCACACATTGAAAACTGAAACTGCTCACCTGCTGAACTGTTTCTTTCAAAAATCTCGTAGTCTCTTCCTGCTTTCTGCAAAAAGTAGCCTAATTGCAGACCTGAAGAGAAAATTTAATGAAGAACTGTTGCTCCAATGAGCTGAGTTACTAGCCTACATAGCTGTAATATACTACCTGATGGTCCAGCTCCAATGATGCAGTAATCTTTAACAGCTGCATTATTCGATTCCTCCTCTAACGTACTCAAGGGGCCCAAGATGACGAGAAATAGCTGGATATATCTCCACATCGCTCGAATTCCGCACACAATACAGCCGAGAGAGAGGAGGATTGCCTTAAAATAGTAAACCCCAAAAGCACACGCCCACTATTATTTTGTAAACTCCTCCTACCAAGAGTTAGTTTACGTCCATCGTGCAAATGCAGGTAAGGGTCGACGAAGGACCTATAATTACTGCGACTACGGGCAGGAGAGTAGTGGGCACTTACAAATAAATGTGAAGAAGCACTGGCACAAGCCAAGGACGAAGCACAAGATCTTTAGTCTTTAAAGCTAACACATTTCTCCACTATTTTATTTACACCGAATTTTCAGAATCATAGTTTTGTGTACAGGGTGTGTGAGGGTCATCTAGCTGTAGTTGCTGTCGTCTATAGCCGTAGTTGCTGTCGTCTCTAGCCGTAGTTGCTGTCGTCTCTAGCCGGTTGCCGTCGTCTCTCCAAGTGTTGCTAGTTGCTCAGTTTCATCCGTTTTGGTAAGAAACTGGGATGATATGAGATTCATGCTCTAGCAGAATAATTACAAGTTTTAACCACAAGGCTCAAAAGCAGCTGGCACAGAGAGAACAACAGGCTTTTGGTGGGATTTTTTTAGGGGGGAACTATCCCACAAACTCGTTAATTATTCATGACATTTTATTTTCCACCATAACTTTGTTGTTGTTCGTCCAATATCCTTGACTTTGATGCCAAAAGATAGCTTATTTTAAAGGGCTTTTCGGTGATATGTTTCATAAATGTTTTTGAGTAAGCATGAAAAAAAAATTATCATACCCCCTGCCAAGAAATGTAATAACAATTAATGGCCACACTTCCAAATATGGAGCAAAGCATGATTTAAGCGGAGAGATAAGCCACATAGAGGAAAGCATAAAATGAACTGTTAATTGGGCATGTGAATGGGTGAACCATACTGTATACTTACATCTAACATGTAGCTAAAATCCATTGGAGTTGTGGTTCGGCAGAAATGAGAGGGGCAATCATCTGTCCGAATCTGGGGGCGGGAATAGACTAAAACAATGACATTGACTGATAAATTATGCTTATGAAAAGACAGAAACTTGATTGTTCACAGAAACCATTAATCAGGTTCCACTTGTGAAGTAGTATAATATTTGGGTTGTCCTCAGTGGTGGTGGGTGCAATGAGTGGGTGCAGTGAGAGGGCGCCTTGACTCCATCTTCTCACTAGCCCCCAAAGTGTGAAGCGTAAGGTGGCATGATAGATTGAGGGGTCTCCTTGGCAGTTTCTGTGTGTATGAAGGCAGTTGTAAGTACTGGAAATTGTAATCTGACAAAGGGATCCTTACAATGCGTTCCCTAGAGGTGAAGTAAAGAAAATAACAGAGAAAAGAAAGAATTCTGAAGTGAAGAAAGTAGAACCAATACACTATCACTACACTTGTAAAATACTACGAAATAGCAGTACTTTGCAATCTCATACCAACTTACTTTCTTAGCTATATGAGTTAACATATATATATATAGCTATAGTAGCTAACATATACAGCTATATTGTAGTTGTACTTTTCAAATATTCTTGTGGGCTGGAGGCACATTAGCGTTGCCGTTGGGCGCTTAGCGTTGGGAGGTATTTGGAGCCAGGTAGGTGGACAAATGCAACAGGCAAAAGTTCTGGGGCTCTTGGGTTTTTACATAGTTGATAGCTATATACAGGTGGGGCATTGGCTGAGATTAGTCGGCTATATACAGCATATAAAGGTGGGGCATTGGCTGAGATTAGTCGGCTACGCCTCAACTTCCCTAGGTTCCAAGGTTTGAGAAATGGAAATCAGTGACGAACCACACCCATTAATTAAATTAATTCAATTGACCACATCCTTCATGTTATTAATGTTATGAATTTAATTATGATGACAATGACTATTGTTGGTTTTTTTTGAGAATACAAGATCAGAATTACTTATCAAAATTTATTATGTGGAATTGTTGTGTGGAATTGCATCATGAGCTACATTGGATGTATATGTACTGCATGGTTTTTGCTGATATAGCATGGTGGTTTCTATTGAAGCTAGGTATTAAGTAAACTGTGATTTCTGTGGCAGACAATAGGTAATCAGAACTTCCATAAGTGGCAGATTGATAGAGTAAAATTCCGTGACTGCCACATACATACTTGGAACCTATGAACTTCGTTTGTGGACGGAGTATGATATGTGTGGACACTTGCAAATGATTTTCTTCGCAAAAATTGTTTAATCTTATAATATAAAGTGGTTGAAAAAGTTTAGTGACAGTGCCTGATGAAACCAAGGAAATACAAGGAAATATGCAAAAAAAAATTTCAAGTAGTCGTTAACCGTCGGAACTAATCCATCCAAATATTAAGACACATTAGCTTCATGAGGAGAAAATATGCTATGTCAATGACTTCTACAGAGTTCAACAACTTGGTTTGTAAAAGTATAAACCCTTTTTTAATGGAGTGCTTTGAGGTTGTTGATAATTCGTTAAAAATGTAATAGCTTAATGTGATTTGCATTAAGAATGAAATTTGCCAGTGTGTTCGGTCTTTATTAATCGTATGTCCTGCAGGTGTCACTCATCAAATGGCTTCCAGGTATATAACAACATATATAACCCAGCATACCGACCGTGAATTCAAAAGAGACACTACTGCAAGTTTCTTGCCACGATTGAATGCATCAAATGCCAGCAAGTCACTTCATCTAGCAGTGCCGGGAGTTCTAGAAATCCAATTATCATGCCGTCACTGGGATCCACTCTATACAATATTTGATTTATATAGAGGAGTTAATATCGGCATAGTTTCAAATGACAATAAGCGTAAAAGATTAGTGAGACTTCTTCAGCAACAAATTTTGGATCCAACATGTGATATTGATAGTGACGTTAGTTTGGGTGATGCAGCAAAAACCTCATTAATATCTAAAGGCTCACAGAAACCTGATGTAGTACTTTTTAAGATTGTAGACGGTTTACGCCATCCAGTTGTATTAATAGAGGTGGAATCAAGTAGTGATGTTTTGAGCACAGTGAACAAACTTGCCAATGGCATTATGTGTCAAATTATATATTTGAGAAACACTGGACAAACCATAAGTACCTTGAAGGGGTTTTTCATTCCTGTTAATGCAGGAAATGCAGAAGAAGTTACTGTTGAATTTGATGAAAATAGTCTTCAATTTGATTGTGAAAGGATCCCTGTAACTCGGGCAGAGATTATACCAGCAATTGTTCAAGCATGGAATAATCAAAAAAGTAGTTTTCCATTGCAACCTAGTTTGGGTTTAACCTTTCCCATTTCTTCTGAACTAATTAGAGGAAAATTTTCCGACAGCGCTTTCCAAGTAAGATCAGGACTTTCTGTCGTCATACATGATCCCACTAATCGTTGTTATTACAAATACTCTCTCATCGACAATGGTACTCAGTTCCTGTTATTGCATGAACAAGAGAAATCACCGCTTTCAGTATATCCTATTGATCATTTTATTGTTTTGTCTAAAGTGTTTTATAAGTATCCACAAGTGACACCACCTTTCACAAAGGAGGATATTTCTACTTCTGTCCACTTCTTGATAGAATTAGTACATGGGACAGTTAAAGCACTTCTGGATCTTCATCGTACTGGCTATGCTCACAATGATGTGAGGATCGAAAACATTTGTTTTCGAGAAGAAAATCGGGAGATAGTTTTGATAGATTTGGAAAGACGTAGAGCAGTGGGACGAAAGCCTAAAGGATATGGAGTATCAACTATGTACCCTGTTGGTATGGACGAAGGACAAGCACAAAACTGGACGCCAATCAAAATTGATTTTAGGCAATTGGCTATCATGATTATATATTTGCAAAGTGATACTCGTATAGATTATCATGCAATAGTTGTGGAGCAAACAGCTCATGTTTTTCTTAGAAAACTGTTCTTTCAAGGTATGCTTAATGTAGTTTACTTAGCATGAATTTATGCCAATATACAATTTCTCAATTATTTAGGTGAGTATGATGAATCAAGTTGGCTAAGTTGGAGTCAAGCACTAACAAATGGAGATTAGATAGTGGGTCATGTACAGTAGATCCCTAATAAAGAGTCACTTTTTTGTGTGTGTGTGTCTTCCTTGTAGTTGTTCTTTCAGTCAACTCTTCTATTCCTTTGGGTTTTTAGTTGCTTTTCCCCATCCCTAATAAAAGTCACTCTTTTTTATTATCTTATTTCATTTCTTTTTCTTCAAATTTTATTGCTCGTAGCTCAGAAGTCACTCTTTAATGATGAAATTTATTCTTAACAATGCAGATGTTTTGTTTAATGTACCACTGGTTGGTATTGCATAACATGAAAGCTGTGCAACATGTTGTACCACATGTATCTCATGTTGTGGTAGACTAGAATAGCATGCACGTCTTTTAGATATTAGCACTCAAATTTGATTTATGTATCACAGACGGTACATGTAGCACATTTAACAACACGCAATGCAAGTATTACAACATATGATACAAATAGTACAAGTTTTATGGTAGTGTGTTGGCTTCTTCAAATGAGTTATTTGTCTAGTGCAATACATATTTGTGTTATGTTGTTTACCACTACATAAACATGCATAATACATAATTGTGGATGTAGTACACTATTTCACAACTGTTGTATATACAGTACCACGTGTGGTAGACAGCTAAGCCGTATTGTAATGAAACGTGTACCTCATGTGGTACATGTCAATTAGCGTGAGACACATGTGATTTAACATGTGGTATAGGAAAGTACACGTTATACTTTAGCCCTAGCCTAGCCCTAGAAGTAGCTAACGCAGGCACTACATTATTTATCGCATGTACCACGCACGATATTATCAAAATTAAAATATAAAACACAAGTATTACAGAATGTAAACGTTACATGGTTTTGAAATGTACTGCATGTACCATATTTTGTTTACAAATTAAATGAAAAAGCGTATATAGCAACAGTTGTCCGTGCTATTCTATAGTCTCATACAACAAGTGGTACAATATGTTATACAGCACACAAATTAAGTTATACCGTGTAGTACTTAAAACAAAACACCTTCAACTTGTATATACTTGTATTTAATTTTGTAATTTTGATAGTATAATAGGTGGTACGATTGGTAAATTCTGTAGTGCCGGTGTTACCTAGGGGGCTAGAGCTAGGGCTAAAGACTTACATGTGTACCGTTTGTACAATTTCAAGTTTTTTATTGTTATTTGTAGTCAATATCATACTACAAGTGTTGCAATTGTTCTTCGTACTACATGTACCATATTTTGTTCAAAAATTTAAAATTCGCTTTAAGAATGAATACAATGTAACATCAAAAAGTATTATGCACACAATTCCTAATCATGAATGTTAATAATTTGTCAAAATTTAAAAAGGAATCAACACCTAACTCAACATTGTATTTATTAATTATAACAACACAATTTTGGTCAAAATCTATTGTTAGCTTGAAAAGTTGCAGTGGTAGAATTAAGTCCACTGCAAGTCCATACGTAGAGATACTCTTTATTTCAGATTGTACACGCTTTAAACAGACTTTCTCTAATGACATTGCTGCAACTACCATCATATTAGCAAGCAACTGTTTCATCAGAAGTTCACTACTTCGTTCTTCGTCATCCGCAGGTGGAGAATCAGGTCTATCATCATCATTAAATGGTAGTGTTGCTACCACTGCTGAATTGTCAAAACTCAAAAACGCAATGTCTCCTCCCCCAGAAAAAGGGCCATTTCATCCATTTCCTTTACACTTGGATGTTTTTTGTACACTACTTCACAACTGTTTCCTATTTTGGTTGGTTTATGAAACCAGTATTCACTTCCTCTGTTGATTGAATTAGACCTTACATCTGTTGATGCCACTGAGGGGGGATTGCAGGCTTCCAGGTCCTGATGGTCCAATCAAACTCCGTGGTGTGACCAGACTTGGCACAGCTGGGATCCTCCATGCCTTATTGGCACAGAGTCAATGGCACACTATTAATTAATCCTGCTCTGGGGAAGGTATAAAAACCCCAGAGAGATGAGGAAATAGTAGCCAGTTTCAGTGTCATTATGAACGTGATAGTCGTGGTAGTTTTATTAACAACCTCTTTCCTAAAAGGTAAATGAGAACTTGATAGTTAATAAAAGGAATCAAATAATATCTTTATCAAAGTAGGAAGAAGTTGCTCAGGATCATCCTCTGCTAGCTGTATCAGACCCAACGACCTCAGACCAATTCCTTATGAAGACACAGGTCGTGGAGCCATGCAATTCCCCAGCGGTTCCCAAGCCATAGTAACCAGCTACAGGTTCACATGCTGCGGAAAAGTGACTCAATGGGGAACTTTCGTAGAACCTGGAGGCGGCAGAGAAGACGAGCGATATGATATCACATTCCAGGTACGTGAACTCATAAAGTGAATAACTGTTTTATACAACCATCTCCTTCTTAATTATTTTTAAAGCTAATTAACATATTGCACATATTCATATCAGAATTGGCACTGAGATAATAATAAAAAAAAGTTTGGTGACTGTCTTGTGATAACGAGCAATTGTGAGGTAATATTAATGACACTGTAGTGTAATGTGAACATGGTCAGTTGTTCAATAGAGCTATAATATTCAGGAGTTGGGAAAATTGTATTTGTTAGCAGTTATTGAATTGGTCAATTGACTAGTCACAGCCAGACTTCGACTAATCCTTAATAATTCAAATGAGGTCAGAATGAAACCAAATACTGCCAAAAATAAATAACAACAACAATAACAATATTATTATTATTATTATTATTACTATTATTATTAATCTTTACAAAGTAAAATTTTGCTCCTTTATGAGCCCATGTTAAATGGAATACAGAAGAAGGGGGTGAGGGAAGTGAATGGTTTGAAGACTGAGCCAAGGGCGGGTCACTCCTGAGCTCCTTGTGGGGAACACTGGTCAATTGAATGAGGGGGTGTCGGCTCTAACCTCTATATACACTTCATGCCAAAAACAAACAAACCACGAACAAAAAAGTGAATAGTAAAAATCTCAAACTGCCCCCAACTCACAAATATGGAGGAGGGAAAAAGCGAAGGAGTCAAACGATGACAAAAAGTACTTATGGCTTTTGTTGCTTCACAGGTTTGGAGACCTAGCATGGCAAACAATGGATGCTACCACCTTGTGGGGGAGAACACATTCACTGACATCACCCTAGGACAGGGAGGAGAGGTGTGCGAGGCTCCAACCACTCAGCAACAGATTGCTGTCCAGCCTGGTGACGTAGTTGGGTTCTACCAAAGCCATGACAATGGTGGTAACAGAGGGATCCAGATACATGAAGGGTACAGCCGGGAGTCAGTGTGGTACCAGGTCAACCCACAACCCCTTACCAACCAGCAGTGCACATACTCGGTGGGACTTGACGGAATTCTTCAAACATTTACCGAGCACGCCCCAATCCTTGCTGTTACAATAGGTATGTGGGGGCATGAATAATATACTATTGATGACTAAACTTCACTTGAAGCATTTATTGATACTCATTCATTCATTAATAGTATATAGCTGTCACAAGATGTCTTTATGCTTACGTTTGATCAATTTGCCTGTATGTGTCTGATTGTAGAACAGTCCCAGTGTGCACCAGTTACTTCACCAGCTCCAGATGAAACCACCTCACCAGAGGGAATAGTCACCACGATAGAACAGTTACAACTGACGGACTCTAACAGCACTACAGCGACGCATGCATTCAGACTTGGCTCTCAACTCTCCGGCACATCTGAGGCACCAACAGAACCCCATGGCACCACGTCACAACCACACACTGCTACAAGCAGCCAAGCACTAGAATTCACCAGCACATCTGAGGCACCAACAGAACCCCATGGCACCACGTCACAACCACACACTGCTACAAGCAGCCAAGCACTAGAATTCACCAGCACATCTGAGGCACCAACAGAACCCCATGGCACCACGTCACAACCACACACTGCTACAAGCACCCAAACACTAGAATTCACCAGCACATCTACAAACTTGCCTCAAGAGTCTTCAACCTTGCTGCCAACACTAAGAGAATATACATCTGACCTGCACAAACCCCAGGAAACAGCCGTGGGGCCCATGGCTGCTGATGCTCGTTATCGCTATGCGCTCATCGCCAGCATAGTCACCGGCATAGCTGCTGCCATATTCCTGGCACTTCTGGTCACCACATGCATCCTTCTCTACATTTTAGCCGCCAAGAACAGGAAAATGAAGGACAGGAGGCTGCGAGAAGGACTGGACAACAGCCTGATGTACAACGACATATACATGGAACTGAGCAAGGCCAGACAGCGTGACAGCAGAGCGTCAGACAACGAAGACGGTAGCAGTAACAGCTCCTTCAGCATTCCTCCAACTCTACCACGGACACACCCACCACAGACACACCCACCACAGACACGACAAAATTCCCGCTACGTCTTCAGTACCAACTCTTCCGTGCAACCCACACCTAATCCAGGCCAGTCGGACAACTCCTACTATATGGTCCCGGGTGTCGTCATACAGAATACGAAAAGCCACAACCACTGTAATGTCAGGGATGGGAACCAGGTTGCACCGTGCTATGCTGTTGTCACTGTGCCGTACAATTCTGGAGGAGACAGAGGACTGGTAAAGACTGCCTCTAATATGGCCTACAATGTCATTCATACTGGCAATGCTGATGAACACTAGAATATCAAAACTGACAACTTCAACAAACACTTCATGAAATATCAGATTTTCACATTTCAAATACTCTTGTTATTACAGTATTCATTCACTAATCTTTGGCATGTCATAAAATAAATGATTAAAGACTCGTAACTCGTCCCACGCGTCAACTTGGATTATATTCTTGCTTCTATTATTTTTCATTGGTCTCCTAACACACTAATTGGCACAATTCTAACACTACAGAAATAGTGAAAATAATAAATTTGTATAAAACACAAATACCAATGAAATGTTATGCAACTGGTTGAGATACGCACACTTCAACTTGCTACTACACTCCACACACACACACACACACACGTTGCCTAACAGAGAAGACACACCAGCTCATAGGTTCCACTTTCTTATATTAAAGCTTCAGTTCATATTAAGAGTTGAAATTCATTACTCTTTCTTACAAACCATTTTTTATTACACTTATTATTGCTGTTCATACTGTATTTCACAAAGGTACGGCGTCAAAACACACTCTTGTTTTTACAGAATGCAGAAATAACTTCAACAACAATAATTATACCTCATAATTAAGGTGGATTACAACAAGAAATAGAAACATTGAGTTGTATAAATATATTGGCTGTTTAAACAGAGGAAACTAACACTGTTATAAGAGCATTAGGTGAGCACTAATTGTTTCTGCTCACGGCCAAATAATAGCGATAACTTCACTATCAGTAATAAAGTCTGCCACTGCCACATTCTAATCACAAACACACAAGATATGGCATTGATCGAAAAGCGACCAGACTAAAAAAATGTCCACACATTATTTATAGTAAAGAAGTAGCAGCCCCAATTAAAGCACAGCTTTTTCTTCATTAAATGAATGATAGTATTGTGATAAAATTGAAAAAGATTGATCTAATGGGGGATCTAACAGGATGGCTGAAAATCTGAATAATGAAATAAACTGACACTACCCAGAAACTGTTCCGTAAATCCCAACCATAGACCAGGCAGCAAGAGAGGTCACATGATCCATGCCACACCCTTTAACCCAGACCAACATCCAGTGACATCATCACCACAAATCCAATGATCACTCCAAACGATGACAGACGTCCATTACCACTACAAACATATCAATAAAAAGGACATAAACTAATACAGTTTGTTGCTAATGTTTTTTCCCCCCCTCTTGTTTGTTGAAAATCAATAGCATGCATTGTACCTTGAGCAAGACTCCGGTATGATATCATCTACCACGACAAACACCATTGCACCTGCAGCAAATGCCAACGCATAGGGAAGCAGAGGTTGTGCCAACTAGAATCAAGAACACAACAGAATGATCAAACCCTCTATTCTAATTGCTATGGTATAACTTCGAGTACGACCACTCTAGGAAAAATTCACTTACCACAACAGCTACTGTGCCAGCTAGTCCAGCTACAGGTTCAACCATGCCACTCAACTGTCCATACCTACACACACACACACACACACACACACACAGGTTCATACATACATGTCCACACACATACATATTCATACATCACACCAACTTCCAATTATCTTTATCCGTACCAAAAGCTCTTCCACGATCCCATACCGGCAGCACGCAGGGGCAGACTCACAGCAAGACCTTCAGGAAAATTCTGTATCCCTATTCCAATGGCTAGATTCCTAGAGCACAAGTTTCAATAGGAACATAAAACTAAAACTAAACACACAAGTATTCCACACACACCAATTTAGACAGTTAAACACGACTATTATCTTCCATAATCTGACTCTTTACCTTGCACTCTCCAAGGTAGCAGACGGAGAGTTACCAATGGCTCCAAATCCAACTCCCACCGCCAAGCCCTCTGTAAAGGAATGTACACATGTGCAAGTGCATGTAATGTACGTTAATGCTAGGGTACACACAGCAGGACTTACAAAACATATGAACACTGCATCTGAGTAATCATGACACATCTATTCAACCCACGGCTGAATTCATTTAGAATAGCATTAGTAGTGTGCTTCAGCACACACATGGTGAGCGAGATCAATTAGCTTCTCGACGATAATGTTCAATAATACAATTCTTAGATGTATTCTCTCTCTTTCACAGACCTTTTTAAACAATACAGAATTAAAAACATTTGGTCGCCACCGGGAATCAGACCCAGGACCACTTGCTTAACATACAAGAACTCTGCCACTGAGCTATAACAACCAGCCATCAAACAAACACTCCAATTCTGTATTTATACTGTTAAGGGATACAACCAAATATTTCTCAGCGGCAACCAAATATTTTTAATTCTGTATTTTAAAAAATAACATGTGTAATGAGTAAAAAAAAAAAAAAAAAAAAAAAAAAAAAAAGGCTGAAAAAGAATTGTGAATACTATTCTCAGGGCTTCATACCGGATTTTTTTTCTGGGGGGGAACTTTTTTATTCCTACTTAGGATAGTATGTGGCTAAATAGGCCACAGAGAGGGGAGAGTGCAGATCCTCTAGTTTGGGTGGGAGGGTGGGGGTAATGCTATCCTCGT
>WLWD01004308.1_pt1 | contig 31787 bp, 18 predicted proteins | sample 6712731 | NCBI WGS metagenome assembly WLWD01 (sample SAMN12718690, study PRJNA576275) | sponge metagenome | isolation source: marine sponge | host: Mycale hentscheli | place: New Zealand: South Island, Marlborough, Capsize Point | collected 2014-11-01
CAGCATACCAGATGTCCCCTGTACCAGATGTCCCCTGTACCAGATGTCCCCTGTACCATATGTCCCCTATACCAGATGTCCCCGGTACCAGATGTCTCCGTACCAGATGTCCCCTGTACCAGATGTCCCCTGTACCACCAGATGGCCCCTGTGATGTCCCACAGTACCAGATGTTCCCCGTACCAGAACTAGACGTCCCACCGTACCAGATGTCCTCGTACCAGAACCAGACGTCCCACCGTACCAGATGTCCCTGTACCAGATGTTCCCCCGTACCAGATATCCCCTGTACCAGATGTACCTGTACCAGATTTCCCCTGTACCAGAACCCATACCAGATGTCCCACAGTACCAATGTCCCCGTACCAGATGTCCTCTGTATCAGATGTCTCCTGTATCAGATGTCCCCGTACCAGATGTCCCCCAGTACCAGATGTTCCCCGTACCAGAACCAGACATCCCACCGTACCAGATGTCCCCGTACTAGATGTTCCCTGTACCAGATGTCTAGTCATGTGTCCCAGTCAGGATCACGTGTCCCAGTCAGGACCGCGTGTTTCCTTGATTATTAGTCAGCCACAAATGGTTAGTCGAGTGGAAAAGAGGTGTTGCGGTTTGAGAAGTGTAAGTATTGCATTTTTATGATGCTCACAGAATAGGGTAAAGTGCTTGCGATGCATGTGTTGAACTAGATATAGATAGGCTTTCTTATGTCGTCAAGATAGCTAATATTGTTTCTTTAAATGGGACTTTAGTTTTGGTGTTGCAGAGTAAGCATTGCCTAACACTGCTTAAAACTTTATCAGTCATAGCATTTCCTGTGAGGAAACTCGAGTCTAAACTATCATCAACTATGTACTCACCTAGTAAAGGGGTTAAATGTACTGGTATGAACTATAAAGGTATTAGTTAACTGCACAATCCAATCTATTGATGTCTATAGCTGAGCTATTGGCAATAAATAAGGACTTAGTGTCCAAGGGGAAGATTGATCTAGTGAAGACACAATGCATTTAAATATATTTAAGCGATTTTTGGTTAGCATTTCGAATATCATACACTATAATAAATGGGTAAAGTATCATCACTACCAAAACCAATTATTACTAGAGTTGTTGATGTATTTACTACACACTATGAACTATAAAGGTATTAGTTAACTGCACAATCCAATCTATTGATGTCTATAGCTGAGCTATTGGCAATAAATAAGGACTTAGTGTCCAAGGGGAAGATTGATCTAGTGAAGACACAATGCATTTAAATATATTTAAGCGATTTTTGGTTAGCATTTCGAATATCATACACTATAATAAATGGGTAAAGTATCATCACTACCAAAACCAATTATTACTAGAGTTGTTGATGTATTTACTACACACTGGAGCACGTGTGAGAAACAATGCCACTTAACAGTTGTGTAGCAAATCACTCGTACACATGCAAACGCACACGCACACACTCATTCATGCCCTTTGGCTGCCTAGTAACCACATATAATTAACACTTAAGAAAGAAATGACCTATGAACTTATCGAACATCAGAACATGGATAGTTCCCAAGTCTGCAGTGCACATAAACATGTCCACTAATGACTTACGTGAGGATCGAGTCTTTAAACTTAAATATTCTCTTTTTCTTCACCATTGTGGTAATTTCAGAAGCTCTGTATAGCAATATAGAATGTCACACCTTAGCCTAAACTGGACACACACACTGCACCTTTTAATGTTCTCCTCCTCCATGCTACTACTGCTCTGACTGCTGCCATTGCTGTCTGCCTTCGCTTCCATCATTATCGTCCAATAACAGTCAAGTGGACGTCCAGCTTCAATTCAAGAGTGACGATCAGATTGGCTCTCCAGTCGGTAAGGTAGCTTCAATTCAAGAGTGACGATCAGATTGGCTCTCCAGTCGGTAAGGTAATACCAACTATACACGTGAAGCGGTACACACCGGTGGAGCCATCCCGCAGTTCTTATCAAAGAATTCTTCTGATTGGTCCCCCTTGCGCGGCGCTATAATTGGTCACGCGCGGCGCTATAATTGGTCACATGATTTGATTAACCAATGAAATGAGTTTTTTGATAAGAACTGCGAGTGTGTCGTGTTATCGGGCGTCGTCGCGCGTGCGTGTGCAACTCATTTTCTTTGCAGCATGCAGCTAGCTGTGAAGTGGTCTTTACTGGACTACCGTCAAGATTAGTAGTAGAGTTGTGCTCTGTAGAAACTACGCATTCCTGGTTTTGCGATAGCGCACCAGAAGCAAACGTCCAGCCCCCAGCACCTGCTACTAGCACGTTCAGTCTGCATCCGTACGCCATCCCTCCGTGTGTGATCGAGCAGTTTCATTTGAACCGTTTCCGTAGAGATGGACATGAGATTGAGGTCTACTAACAAGGTGAGGATGGGTCTCACTCTAACGGCTACTCTAAAGTAGTGCACTGAAGTGGTAGTGGAGCTAGAAGTGCAGTAAAACAACTGCGTTGATGTAAGAAGACCTGTTGTGACAGTGTATGTTTGTGTTCCTCTACAAACTCTTAAATTCTGATAGAGATTGTGTGTGCATGCAATCACTCATTTTCCTCCAATATAGTCCTATACATTCTCTTGAGTATAGATAAGATAAAGCTTCTCTAGTTAATTTGAACTGTCACATGACTACTCAAGTGAAATACAATTTGGATTCACAACCACATAACTACAGTGTGAAGTTCACCAGATAGAATCTCAAGAGAATTGAAAATGATTCAGCAGTCAGTTTTACTTTCATGAATCTGTGTGTATGATAATTGTTTGTAAGGGCCTGGAGCTATGGTTGTCAGGTCTGCCGGTGTGTTACTTGATAGTCTTCTATTGCAGTGTTGGTATGTGAGTGAGAGAGTGGATGTGATATATTCATATTACTGAGTTACTGCTAGGTCTTCATAGAATGGACTAGGTCTTCGTGGAGTAGGTTTACATAGAGTGTGTATTCAGAAACCAGGTTTTCATGGAGTCAGGCTTCTGTCTTGAGAATGAATGAAAATGATTTCATTCAAGATGAACAAACCAATTTTTGTTCGCACATGTCTGGTGTTATTCACACTTGCTATAGTCGTCTTAAAGACACTTGTTCTTGGCTTTTTGTTAAGGACTTAATTTGTTGTTTCTTTTGCAGGAGATATCATATTCATCATAGTTCAGATACGTAGGAACATCTCCAGCCACCAAAATTATGTGTAGGAATCTGGTTTTGGTAACCAAGGGAATATTGAGTCCTCATAACCATTGGAATATTGAGTCCTGGTAGCCACGGGAACTAATGGGTCCTTAACAAAACAAAAAACAAGTTCATTGAAGGTTCGTACAAGATTTGTCAGATCAAGTGAAACTATTGCGAGAATCTTCACAGGATCATACAAGATATATGTACCAAAGATCTTAAGCTTCTCACTGGAGTCATATGGACAGCAACAACCTCAGTCTAGATCCTGGCAGGACTCTCACTAGATCAGTCAAGATCCTGGTGGGACTCCAATAGATCAGTCTAGATCCTGGCAGGACTCTCGCTAGATCAGTCAAGATCCTGGCAGGACTCTCACTAGATCAGTCAAGATCCTGGCAGGACTCTCACTAGATCAGTCAAGATCCTGGCGGGACTCTCACTAGATCAGTCAAGATCCTTGCGGGACTCTCACTAGATCAGTCAAGATCCTGGCAGGACTCTCACTAGATCAGTCAAGATCCTGGCGGGACTCTCACTAGATCAGTCAAGATCCTGGTGGGACTCTCACTAGACCAGTCAAGATCCTGGCGGGACTCTCACTAGATCAGTCAAGATCCTGGCAGGACTCTCACTAGATCAGTCAAGATCCTGGCGGGACTCTCACTAGATCAGTCAAGATCCTGGCAGGACTCTCACTAGATCAGTCAAGATCCTGGCGGGACTCTCACTAGATCAGTCAAGATCCTGGTGGGACTCTCACTAGACCAGTCAAGATCCTGGCGGGACTCTCACTAGATCAGTCAAGATCCTGGCAGGACTCTCACTAGACCAGTCAAGATCCTGGTGGGACTCTCGCTAGATCAGTCAAGATCCTGGTGGGACTCCTGCTAGGATGTAGTTGCATTCTTGACTTTATCTTGCATGATATAAGTCCAGTTGTCACAGCTAGGTATGGCTTGATTGCTGGTGCTAGAAGGTGTGGCTAAGTAACATAAGAAGGGAGTGGTGCATGTGATCAAGCCCACGATTATTTTGGCTTGGTCCACTCACCTCTTGGAGCCCTAGGACTTGGTCCACTCACCTCTTGGAGCCCTAGGACTTGGTCCACTCACCTCTTGGAGCCCTAGGACTTGGTCCACTCACCTCTTGGAGCCCTAGGACTTGGTCCACTCACCTCTTGGAGCCCTAGGACTTGGTCCACTCACCTCTTGGAGCCCTAGGACTTGGTCCACTCACCTCTTGGAGCCCTAGGACTTGGTCCACTCACCTCTTGGAGCCCTAGGACTTGGTCCACTCACCTCTTGGAGCCCTAGGACTTAGTCCACTCACCTCTTGGAGCCCTAGGACTTGGTCCACTCACCTCTTGGAGACCTAGGACTTGGTCCACTCACCTCTTGGAGCCCTGGGACTTGGTCCGCTCACCTCTTGGAGCCCTAGGACTTGGTCCGCTCACCTCTTGGAGCCCTAGGACTTGGTCCGCTCACCTCTTGGAGCCCTAGGACTTGGTCCACTCACCTCCAGAAGCAAACCTTGTTGAGCAGCTGTTGGCTGTGCATTGCATGACATTCTGTACAATACTGGCTTGTGAATTTAGTTCAGTAAGTGTCCAGGTGGTATCCTGGGCAACCAAGAGCACTGGAGTGTTTCTAGTATTATGAACATACCTGAGTGAGTCTAGCATCAACTTGAGAATTTGACACGAAAAGGAAATTGTTATAAGTGTATACATTAAGTGTGCAGTTGATACACCAGCTACTGCTAGTGTGTGTTCTCACTCCAGTTAGTCACTGCTAGTGTGTGTTCTCACTCCAGTTAGTCACTGCTAGTGTGTGTTCTCACTCCAGTTAGTCACTGCTAGTGTGTGTTCTCACTCCAGTTAGTCACTGCTAGTGTGTGTTCTCACTCCAGTTAGTCACTGCTAGTGTGTGTTCTCACTCCAGTTACACTGCTAGTGTGTGTTCTCACTCCAGTTACACTGCTAGTGTGTGTTCTCACTCCAGTTAGTCACTGCTAGTGTGTGTTCTCACTCCAGTTAGTCACTGCTAGTGTGTGTTCTCACTCCAGTTAGTCACTGCTAGTGTGTGTTCTCACTCCAGTTAGTCACTGCTAGTGTGTGTTCTCACTCCAGTTAGTCACTGCTAGTGTGTGTTCTCACTCCAGTTAGTCACTGCTAGTGTGTGTTCTCACTCCAGTTAGTCACTGCTAGTGTGTGTTCTCACTCCAGTTAGTCACTGCTAGTGTGTGTTCTCACTCCAGTTAGTCACTGCTAGTGTGTGTTCTCACTCCAGTTAGTCACTGCTAGTGTGTGTTCTCACTCCAGTTAGTCACTGCTAGTGTGTGTTCTCACTCCAGTTAGTCACTGCTAGTGTGTGTTCTCACTCCAGTTAGTCACTGCTAGTGTGTGTTCTCACTCCAGTTAGTCACTGCTAGTGTGTGTTCTCACTCCAGTTAGTCACTGCTAGTGTGTGTTCTCACTCCAGTTACACTGCTAGTGTGTGTTCTCACTCCAGTTAGTCACTGCTAGTGTGTGTTCTCACTCCAGTTAGTCACTGCTAGTGTGTGTTCTCACTCCAGTTAGTCACTGCTAGTGTGTGTTCTCACTCCAGTTACACTGCTAGTGTGTGTTCTCACTCCAGTTAGTCACTGCTAGTGTGTGTTCTCACTCCAGTTAGTCACTGCTAGTGTGTGTTCTCACTCCAGTTAGTCACTGCTAGTGTGTGTTCTCACTCCAGTTAGTCACTGCTAGTGTGTGTTCTCACTCCAGTTAGTCACTGCTAGTGTGTGTTCTCACTCCAGTTAGTCACTGCTAGTGTGTGTTCTCACTCCAGTTAGTCACTGCTAGTGTGTGTTCTCACTCCAGTTAGTCACTGCTAGTGTGTGTTCTCACTCCAGTTAGTCACTGCTAGTGTGTGTTCTCACTCCAGTTAGTCACTGCTAGTGTGTGTTCTCACTCCAGTTAGTCACTGCTAGTGTGTGTGTGTGGGCTCACTCTGCCTAAGAGGAACGGAACTCCCCAAGTGACGTGTTTGCTGAATCAGCACATTTTACTCTACCTATCATGTATACTGCTGTGGGTCTCAGTCGTGAATATCATTAAGTTGTTCCCAGTGTTTATTCTAATGTATTAATCGATTAGCTAATAAACAAGTTGTGGCTGGACAATGCATATTGTTACACCACGACGTGGAGGCTGGTATGGAGTTACACAACCGAATGCTCGAGGACAGCGTCAATCCCGTACCGACTGAACGCGGAGTGGTGGAACTGACTTGGGCTAGAGCTCTAGGCTATAGGAAACACACAGAAACTAATTTTGATTGGACAGTTTACTTATTCACCTCCTAGGAGGTGGGTATGAAATATATTAACCTCGAATTGAGCAATGTGATTGGACAGTTTGAACGTACCATGGTACAACTATAAGGTACAAATATAATAATCGGCGAGCGAGCGTAGCGAGCGAGACACTTACAGGGGTAACACAATTGAAAATCGGGGATGTTTGTTTATTTAGATATATGTTTGGACGTATGTATGTCATTTTGTACTTTGACCCTCCGTATTTTTGTGTTCGCTCGGCGTTCGACCCCGTCCCAAACTTCACTAAACAGAATCCTCTGGTTTAGCGACCATTACCCGTATCACCTTAGAAATTGAATTGTTTACCGCTTTGAATTGTTTTGCGGGTGCAGTTAAAACGCAAAAACTTATGGGAGCTCCATTTCTATTCGAGTTAGTGGCGGTGGTAAGTTAATACGCTATTTGTCACAGTTATATAAGCCCTACTCAACAGCATTTACTTGAAAATTCATTGTCCACTAGACGAACTACGAAGGTAAGTCTTGTGTAGGTATGTTCAGTTGTGTGAAAGTATTGTGCGTTACAACTACTATTAAGAATATCACAAAGAAAATTTTAAATAACGTGACTTGATTTTGTTGCTTCTTTTTCGATTCAAACAGTTGCGGGGAGCAGTTACATGGAATTGAAACCCTTTAACTTTATTTTAGTAGCTTGAGTGTTAGTTGTTAAAATCAATCATTTAACAATAGTGTAGTTTAAGGCTCACTCGCTATTTGTGCTCAAGCACACCACTAGTCATACAGGATTTTTTTTCTGGCGAGGGGTGGGATGGGGTGGGGGCACACATAGCAAATATTTGTTTGAAGTGCAGTTGCAGTGCAAGACAGAATGTTCAGGTGCATATACTGAACTTTTTCCTGCATCTTAAAACGTCTTAACATCACCCTTGTTCTACCAGTTGGAACAACCACTGCAGAACACTCGTTGAATCAAATGAAGTTGATTAAAAATAATCTCAGGTCTAAAATTAGTGACATCAATCTTGGAAGACTAATGTGTATTGCGATTGAAGAACCTCAATTAACTGAAGTGAACTTTCACCAAATATTAGATATATACAAACAACAAAATCGCAGAATACCATTATAAATCATAACCACAGAATACCATCAAGTAGTAAAATTTATTTCATGAAATTCTGGGAGGGGGTTGGGGGGGGGGGGGGTCCCAGGGTGCCCCTACCTCTGTATGAAACCCTGTATAAAGTCTATCACATTTGAAGGCAAGCAAACAGCTTGCTTTCCTCATTCCATAAGTAATTATGTTTGTTGATAGGATGTTGATGGGTGCACTCCACTGAAGAAGTCTGCCAATCAGAATCAAGAAGTCCCTAACAACATATCTAATGGACACCATAGCAACAGTTTCCATGGAAATAGTAATCCAGTAGTAGCCAATGGATGTGCATCTAATGTAGGACAAAAGAAGTCTGGGTGAGTGATGGAGTTAATGAATTGGAGGAATGGGAATGAGTTAAGGAGTGGGAATGAGTTGGAGGAGTGGGAATGAGTTCAGGAGTGGAGAATGAGTTAAGGAGTGGGAATGAGTTTGAGGAGTGGGAATGAGTTAAGGAGTGGGAATGAGTTAAGGAGTGGGAATGAGTTTGAGGAGTGGGAATGAGTTAAGGAGTGGGAATGAGTTTGAGGAGTGGGAATGAGTTAAGGAGTGGGAATGAGTTGGAGGAGTGGATAAATAGGACGAGACAGTTTGACTTAATCCTAAATAACTTTAACTGCTACAGATAGGTATATATATTATATATATCAAATTGATCAGCATAAAATGTACTACAATTTAAGAAAATGAAAGTGTTTCCATGGCAACAGATCATATTATCAGAGTTGTAGTACATTAAACTGTAGCCATAGCAACCGGGTCACATTGACCCACCATACCAGGCAATGAGTTAATGAGGAGTTGGAATGGGTTAATCCTTTCGATGCCGTAACCTCATGTATGCAGTCCACAACAAGTCTGCATTCTCCGAATTAAAAAGGAAGTCTATTTTAGATTTTAAAAAGTTTTTTCTTTTTTATACGTAAAGTAGGAGTTGTACTTCCTTTTAAAAAATATATTGAACCCGTATGGGCAGGTTACGTATTTTTTTATTTTTTAAAGGTGTGGTGACTTGGAATATGGTTTACAGTGACCACACCCACAATAATGCTGTAATGGTTTATGATTGTGTGTGTTGGTTTAGAGTTCGCGTGTTCAAGAGTGTCCCGTCTCCAACCAAGTGAGAGACTATCGTCTAATACAAGACTATATTGTTATTATTTATGACAATGTTTATTGTTTAGTCGGCTGGTTGCCACGGATTCCAATTTCCAGGCTGTGTATGACATCATCATGATACACTTTGTACTCTTCATACTCTACATGGTTGTCAAGAACTCCTTGCAGGAAGGTGGGTGTGGTATGGGTGTGGCCCTGTATTACTATGGTTACATGTTTGGCAGGTTGTTCCTAGATATGAGTTTATTGAGTGCTGGCTTTGGATCCGTGTCAATCTTCTTCACCATCGAGACGTATTTGTTGGTGTCCTTTCTTCTGGTGCATCCTGCATTCAAGGTGGGTGTGGCTTAGACTGTTAACAAGTAACTCAGTTAAATATAATACGCTTGTGTGTCAGTAACGACGACGACCGACGATGTGTGTATTCATGAATAATTCATGAGCTTTGTACGGTTTGGTAAAGCGTCATCACATTGTGATTGGTAAGGTGTCGTCTCGTTCAGTACAACATTCAGATTATTTCTAAAAAGCGGGTGCAATAGACAATGGAAGGCAAAAGCATGGAAGAGAAGGTAAAATGCGATTAATCGTAACTGAAAAGCGGATGGAATCGGCGAGGTAAGGCAGTGTGGGTTTAAAATGGAAGGGAAGAGAAGGCAAAAAGGATAGTTTTCAAAAGAAAGGGTAAAGTATGAAATAGAAAATAAAAGTTAACATGTAACCTTACCTGCACGCTTACTTTACAATACGTCAGGCGCCACTATGTGGCGGGATACTTGTAAGTTATATTAGAATATCATGAATCTGCTGCGTTTAGGAACTGAGGTTTCAAGCTGTGGTGTTCCAGCCCGAAGATTTTCAACACTGCCAATTCACAATGCCTGAATCACACTGTATTTGGATGTAGCAAAGGCTAAAACCTGAAGTTACAAAAGAAATAACAATGTCCATGACAATAAAGCCAGAGCATATCTACCAGCGCCTCTGCACGCGCCCAAATTAAGTTACGCAGTTCAGCCCAATCAATATCGTGTACAGCTTTCTATGAACTTGTAAACCAAAAGCTTGTCCCTTCTTTGGGAGGACACTTTTCTAGTTTTGTATTCCATTACTAGTGTAGGCTGGGAGCATACTAGACGGGGTCGTCTAGGTTATGTCGCTGGATGGGGTCGTCTAGGTAGTGTCGCTGGATGGGGTCGTCTAGGTAGTGGCGCTGGACGGGGTCGTCTAGGTAGTGTTGCTAGACGGGGTCATTTAGGTAGTGTTGCTAGACGGGTTCGTCTAGGTAGTGGCGCTAGATGGGGTCGTCTAGGTAGTGTCGCTAGACGGGGTTGTCTAGGTAGTGTTCCTAGATGGGGTCGTCTAGGTAGTGTCGCTGGATGGGGTCGTCTAGGTAGTGTCGCTGGATGGGGTCGTCTAGGTAGTGTCGCTGGACGGGGTCGTCTAGGTAGTGTTGCTAGACAGGGTCGTCTAGGTAGTGTCGCTAGACGGGTTCGTCTAGGTAGTGTCACTAGATGGGGTCGTCCAGGTAGTGTCGCTAGACGGGGTTGTCTAGGTAGTGTTCCTAGATGGGATCGTCTAGGTAGTGTTGCTGGATGGGGTCGTCTAGGTAGTGTCGCTGGATGGAGTCGTCTAGGTAGTGTCGCTAGATGGGGTCGTCTAGGTAGTGTCGCTAGACGGGGTTGTCTAGGTAGTGTTCCTAGATGGGGTCGTCTAGGTAGTGTCGCTGGATGGGGTCGTCTAGGTAGTGTCGCTGGATGGAGTCGTCTAGGTAGTGTCGCTGAACGGGGTTGTCTAGGTAGTGTTACTGGATGGGGTCGTCTAGGTAGTGTCGCTGGATGGAGTCGTCTAGGTAGTGTCGCTGAACGGGGTCGTCTAGGTAGTGTTACTGGATGGGGTCGTCTAGGTAGTGTCGCTTGATGGGGTCGTCTAGGTAGTGTTGCTAGACGGGGTCGTCTAGTGTAATATTCGCACGCTGGTGGCAGGCAGGCTGACATTGTTCTAATTGTAATTAAAACTCATTTGACTATTAATGTGCACAAATGACAAATATAATATAGATACAACAGGAAATGGCATCACACATAACAAAACCATAACAGAACTAACATGCCACAAATATCTAATCAGTATATAACACTCCTTCCTCTTTAAGATGCGAACTCTTTACTGTAGTAGTTTGGTGGTCTAATCTGACGTGAAGATCGACGTAGAGTTGCAGGTAAATTTGGTGGTGCGACAGCCACTGGTTGCTCAGGTCCAGATGCTGATGTTGCTTCATTTCTAGCCATGGCTGGTGCTCTAGTCAGCATCAGACTTGTCCAGTCATCTTGCTGTTCGTCTATGATCTCTGTGTTGTTCTCAGGATCCCTGTGACAAATATGATTCACATGACGTCGCACAATTCGACCATCGGTGAGAGTAATGATGAAAGACTTTGGGCCACTAGCTTGAGTGATGCTTCCTGGAAGCCATCGTAGTTCAGGGCAAAAGTTTTTGATGAATACCAAACTGCCAATACTCAAACTTGCTTCGTTCTCCTTCCCCTTCTGAGCAGGAAAAGTTAGTTGCTTGGCTTCCACTTGCTGATTCAAATCAGGCTTGGTTAAGTCGACTTGTGAACGTGGGCGTCGTCCGAGTAAAAGTTCTGCTGGCGGTAGTCCAGTAGTAGACTGTGGGGTAAGTCTGTAATGAAAAAGAACCCGTGACAATTGCGTTTCCAGCGAATCTTTCGATACATTCTTGATGGCTTCTTTGACAATTCTGACAGCTTGTTCTGCTTGTCCATTGGATGTTGGATGGTACGGTGCCGTGCAGACGTGACAAATTCCATTCCTTGTGGTATAATCTTTAAATTCCTGACTCGTAAAACAAGTTCCGTTATCGGTCACCAATACTTCCAGTCGCCCATGAGTGGAAAATATTGACCGCAAATGCTTGATTGTAATGCTTGATGAGGCTGATGACGCAATCTTAACTTCTAACCACTTGAAATATGCATCAATTAACACCAAAAACATATTACCATTAACTGGTCCAGCATAATCCAGATGCAAGCTAACCCAAGGCCTTTTAGGAAATACCCAAGGGTTAATAGGCACTGATTTGTCAGATGGTCTATTTTGCTGGCATACCTGACAAGTTTTAACTTTCTTTTCCAACTCCTGGTCCATGTTCGGCCACCATACGTAGGAACGTGCCAGACTCTTCATTCGACAAATTCCCAGGTGGGCTTCGTGCAGCTCCTCGATCATCTTCTGCCATCTCTTCGGCGGCACCACCACTCAGCTTCCCCACAGTATGCACCCATCATGCACACTAAGTTCCTGAAATCTAGAACCATAGGGTTTAAATACATCATTGTCAGGTAATTCCTTGCCTTGCAAAACCATATCCTTGACTTGTCCCAGTACTGGGTCTGTCGATGTCCATGTCTTGATATTCGCTGCCGTGACCACTGATGCATCCAGAGCCTCCATGAGTAGAACGGTCTCTCCAGGTACTGGAACTGTCGTCGGTGAATCCATCTAGGATAGAACAATAGCTGTGAGTCTACTAGAGACTGTGGTCTATCTAGGATAGAACAATAGCTGTGAGTCTACTAGAGACTGGTTAATCTAGGATAGAACAATAGCTGTGAGTCTACTAGAGACTGGTCTATCTAGGATAGAACAATAGCTGTGAGTGAGTCTACTAGAGACTGTGGTCTATCTAGGAGACTACTGCAGCAATATTTTATAGCGAGTGTATTTCCGCTCTTTGCTCAATCCTAAGTATTATACTGACCAACATGTAGTGTATGGGCCAAGTATATATTGTATGGGAATGTCGGGATAAACTGCTGCTGGTACAGTAATATATATCACCACACACTCACTATGTTGACCGTCTCAGTATATATGTGTGTAGGTGCAGTGTATGCAGCTATCTGGATATATTGGTGCATAAAGGTATATATCTTAGGGCATTCCAGTGATAGCAGTGTGTATGTTTGTGTGTATGTGCATATAGGAGTGGAAGAGGCGTGACTACGTGGAAATGTGCTCTAACGGTTGTATTGACATCTGCATTAGTTCTGCTCGAGGTTAGTGAAGTGAGCGAGCGAGTAGTTCTGTTGAATACAGTGTGTCGTTTCATAAATAGTGTCCTAAGATTTGTGTTGAGTGTTCCATGACTGATATTTGCAGCTGTTGGACTTTCCTCCTATTGGTTGGGTTCTTGATGCTCATGCTCTCTGGCATCTATCCACTATTCCTCTGCCCTTGCTCTGGTATAGGTCAGTCACTGTAGTTCATGTATGCACCATAATACATTTACCTATTCATGTGGTGTGTGTGTGTGTGTGTGTGTGCTACAGTTTCCTCACTGATGATGCCAAGTATGAAGTAACTAGATTCAAAGAGTTTTAGACAATTATTAATAATTACTTATAATCTCATTCAGGTCATTTTATTCCATGCTATCTGACAATATTTTTATTCATTCAATTAATGTTGCTACTAAGGTAATCTTCTCTTTACGTTTTGTTCAAATTGTGTTTCATTTGCGACGTTGCCAGCAATAGGGGATTTGCATGATGACATCACGTAGCATCCTACCACGCCCACCGATGGTATCACTGCACACCGTGTCCCATTGAAAATGTATTAGTTTTGCTGACCGCTTAGTCTATTTTTTGCTGTAGCACCAGCGCCAGGCTGCACAGAGCTTCCAAATTACAGGAATAGCTTTATTATGAAATTTACTAACTGCTGATAGCAAAAGTTTAGGATTTTCAGCCCTGGCTATTGGAATTCCTGGGAGTGAAATTTGGCGATGGTTATCTAACCACCCTACTTCTTCTTGGAACTCGCCTTGAAAACTGAGACTGGCTGGTTTTTCTCAGAATTCTATAGCCTGGTGGTGGCCTGCCTATTGTGCTGTGGATTTTCTTAGAAGTAACCTGATTGTGGTGAAGTTATCATCTCCATAAACTAGTCAGGAGACATAAATGCAACCACCTGTCTGACAGACTCAGACTCTGGCAGAAATACCATTTATAAAAGCAAGTAGCTATAGTTGAACATCTTACTCTTAGTCAACTTCATGTTGTGAAGTTGAGATAGATAAAAGGTATGTATTTGCTAGCAAATATTGGCAACTTAAAAGAAAGGTGAGCAAAATGGTAATGTAGCTAAACAACAGCCTCGCGATACTGTGACTTGTGACAAAGTAAAGAAGTCTAAGACATACTTCCTAAATTGAATATATATAGATCCAGATAGTTGTCTTTGAGAATCAAGGTATAAACGAAAAACAAGAAAAAATATTTACCACAATTTTGCTAACTCCATTACTAGCTATCAGAAGTTTGGACATTGAATTAGGTTTTTCTCTTAGTGCACTCAATTATTGGTCCACCAATTTGATTCACTTCATAGTATTTTATTATCATTATCATCATCATTATCACCCTCAGTAATAAATTTTCTCACAAAGCGTGTGGGACTGTTGTGTATCTATGGACTGTATCAGTAATAATGTCCTGTTTGCTAGTTTTTAACTAGAATTTATATGTCCCTTCACCATTTTTTTTACCTCTTCAACAGGTAGCTAGCTAATGGCATTACTTAACTCCACAGTAGGTGAGTTATTTTAGGTAGTTAATGCACGGACATTAATGTCCTGCAGAACTGGCATAACTATTGCTTTCATGTTTTACACTGTGGTTAAACTGTAACTAAACAATGAATACATATTGAGATAAGGGGAGAAAGATAATTGAAATAAACATAAAAACATACTCAATCTAAATAAAGTAAACTTGATCAGTGTGGTGGTACGGACCGCCACATTCACAAACACACACTCTTTTACTTACGTGCACATTACAAGTCACCCGAACTCAAGTCATTTATTCGTCATCACGCACACCCTTACATCATTTTATTTCTATGTCACGCGCATGCTCGTGGGTTACCTATATATTGGCCTGCGGGTATGCGCGACCTTTCAGTTGTGTCTCATGCTCTAAAGTCTCATAGCTAACCCTTGCCAAACCTCCGAATTGAGCCTTGGGGTTGGGAGAGGTTTGAAAGCCTCTAGCGGCTAAACTGTGAGAGAGACGTAACTCTGGTGGCGGCTCCTACTCGTCCGACCGACCTGTCACACCACAGCTGGTGCCAGCGGTGTCCGAGACGACCCTAACCATCGAACCATTCTTACTTACGAGTTCTTCTAGACATCTACCTTGTGTTCTTATCCTTTAGTCAAGCCCATTTTCGATTTTCTTACTTGTTCTTTCTTACTCAGGCTTTTCCTGTTCCGGCGTAGAGGGTTTCCGCCATTCAATTCAAGTTTATCTCATTTATGACGTGTGACAGCACTCCACTACTTCATCTTTGGCATTCCCAAGAGATAACGGCAACGCGCAACGTCTTTGGCATCCCCAAGAGACTCCTACTCCCTTGAACATTTGATTTCTTCAACTTCAACTCCGAGCGCAAGTTTATTTGTTTTATTAGTGCATCTGTAGTTGTTTCATTCTGTTGCTGAGACGTTGTAAATTGTGTTATACTTAAGGCAGTGTGTCACTTTCCTCATTCCTTATCTATTATCATTTGTTATGGATACCACACTCCGTTCTGGTAGACGTCTCCATTCCTCTTCCCGTTCTCATGACCCTGACTCTCTTTATCCGAATCCTCAGAACTCTATGTCTCCTCAATCTTATCCATCTTACTCTGCTAGTTCTCATCATGAGGCATCCCATAGTGTGTCTGATTCAGTCACCCTTAGAACTACTGAGGACTCTGATGATGTAACTCCCAAAGAACCTTTACCAATTGAACCCAATGCTAGTACTGATTTAGTTGCCGAAATGACTTCCGTTAATGACAAGGCAAAAGAGTTAAACATTGACCTTAACACCTTCTTACTTCATCAGTGTTTGTCTAGTAGACCTACCACTTATGTTCAGGCTCCTCCGGTTGATCCCAATAGCCCCGACAAAATTGTCAAAATAATTGGTAAAATGTCAGAAGGTGAGGACATTGTTGTCTTCCTGAATAGATTCGAATTAGAACTCGGATCCAGACGTATTGATTTAGATGATTTCCGCCTTTATTTGCCTCAATGCCTTTCCGGCCCTTTCAAGGAAGCTTATTACAACAATTTAGGCTTTTGCCCAACCTATCAAGATGTCCGTGTTGTTCTCCTTAATGCTGGTGGATATTCTCTAACTGAGTGTCTCAATAGCTTTCCGCTCAAGTTTAGACCATCAGGTAACAAGACCCTTATCCAGTGGTACAATAACTGGAAATATAAATTCCACATTATTCTCAGTAAATTACCCTTTGCCAGAGATGTCAAGGCTAAATGTCTTTCTGAGATTGCTGATATGATGGCAACTGTCGGCGTAGTTGCTGGCTTACCCCAAGATCATAGGGACGCAGTCCTTAATAGACCTTCCTTGTCCAACAGTCAGTTTATACAAGACTGTAATGCCTGGTACTTGTCTTCCTCTCAATTTCATTACAAAGGCAATTACCCTTTTAAATCAGTCCAGTCATTTTCCAATCAAGGCCAGACTTCGGTAAACAAGTTTCATTCCCCCCAGCAACATGCTAACTCTCTTAATCATCATCCTAGCCATTCTTTGACCCCTCCTAGAAATCCAATTCCCAGAAGAGACATCTCAACTGTAGTTTGCTTTAAGTGCAATCGCTTAGGGCACTACGCCAATGAATGTACTTCCCATCCTCCTTTCCTAAACAGGCAGTCACCAAATCCCGATCCTAATCATCCTAACAGGCAACCTAACCCTACCCAACCCGACCCTAACCCTCCTAAGCCTATCCCAGTTCCCAGATCCTTCTCCAGACCTGTCAGGAAAGTTGACGCTCCTGAATCACTTCCCGTTCTGGACCCTGTTGTGAAACTCCCCTGAATCATTTTGAGGAGGATGACTTGATTACTTACGGTACCATAAACGGCATTGAAACGCCCATAGTCATTGATTCCGGTGCCAAGATATCCCTTATCTCGGATGACTTCATTGAGTTAGATTATAACCCAGTCAGATTTGTTACCATTTCAGGCATTTCTCAACAGTCTAAGTCAGTCCCAGTCTTCTCACTCCCAGTTTCTTTGCCTACACTTCAAGGCACTTGTCAACTTGCAGTAGACTCACGTCTACCACCCAAGACAGTTTTATTAGGCTTAGATTTTGGCTTGCGAAACATTTTAGACTTGATTAATCACCTCAAAGCTGATCCGTGCCCAATCTTGACAGTCACTAGGGCTATGCAAGAAATGTCGGATCTTGCAGACAGTGCAGCCGAAGCCTTGCACATTTCTGAGGGAGCTAGCCCTATACCACTTGATCACATCCCAGATTTTACAGATTCAATTTCTGATTCTGATCATTCACCTGATTCTTCTCATGTTCACATCCCTTTACCCAAGGACATTCCCACACTCACATTTGATGGGGTTACAAAGCAAGATTTCATCTCATTACAGAAAGATGACCCATCATTAACACCCTTGTGGGATCATGCCCGTAAATCAGAGAAACATTTCTTCATCGTAGATGACATGCTCATGTGTACTACATCCACTCTGAACTCAGTATCTCACGCCCTTGTCGTTCCGACCTCACTCAGGTCTAAGGTCCTTATAGCAGCCCATGAAGGCTTAGGACATGGTGGTGTGAATACCACTAGGTCACTTGTAAACAGACATTTTACGTGGCCAAATCTCGCGGCAGACATTAGGAGACATGTCATGTCCTGTCGTAAGTGCACTGTTCATAACAAATCTGGAGGCAAGAAACTTCCATTAGTTGAGCCAGAAATTATTTCTCAAAGGTGCGAGAAGCTCGCATTTGATATTGTGGGCCCCTTACCGATCTCTAAACAGAAATTCAGATTTATTTTGACTTCTATTGAGATGGCCTCTGGCTTCCCATTCGCCATACCACTGAGATCATATACCTCTGACGAAACAGCCAAAGCTATCCTGTCTATTGTCTCAATCTTAGGCTCACCTCTCGTTATATTGACCGACCAAGGTAGTAACTTCATGTCTACCACACTCAATCATCTCAAAAGCAAGTTACACATGTCCTCTATCCGTACATCGGCATACCATCCACAATCTAATGGTAGATTAGAGCGGTTTCACTTGACTCTTAAGGTTATGCTTGCCAAGTGTATAGAGAACAGGCAAGATTGGCCGTTAGCGTTGGATTTAGTCCTCCACTTTTCTAGGAATACACCCAATTCCAGGCATGGGTTTACGCCCCATGAGTTATTCCTGAAACCGACTCCGTTTATTTTGTCCACTCTCAAATCAATTTGGACATCTAGTTCCCAGCCGTCAGTGAATTTACCACAATTCATTGAAGATCTTGACAATCTCCTCTCATGTCAAACTCATCATGTCAAATCCACTCTTTGTTCAAAGTCTCTTTCCAATCGTGTTGCTAAGGAATCCCAATTAGTTGCTAATTTCAAAGTTGGTGACGTAGTTTATAGGCGCAACCCTGGACACAACAAATGTCTTGACGCCTCTTGGGATGGACCCTTTACCATTATCAAATTGCTCCCACCCGTTAACTGCTCCATTACCCCTCAAGGGAAACGCAGTAAACCAAAGGTTGTCCATTTGTCACAACTTAAGAAAACATTAACTGTTCACAGAACTTTACTTGTGCCTGAAGAGAATGTCATTGATGAATTCCGTACACCAGTTAACACCTCTGAACCTATCAATCTTTCACCTTCTCAGAAATCAGAGTTAGCATCCACTCTCAAAAGCTTCCCAGCCGTGTTCACTGATATACCCGGTCGTACTCCTCTAGTAGAACATTCCATTTCTGTCACTAACTCCACACCTATCTGGTCTCCCTCATACTCAATTCCTCTAGCGTACCAAGAAGCGTTTAGATCAGAAATCGAGACAATGCTTGAGTTAGGTGTCATTGAGCCTTCTGTGTCTAAGTGGGCAAGCCCACCAATCCCCGTTAAGAAGAAAGACGGCGGAATTCGCATTGTGATAGACTTTAGGAAGCTCAACCAAGTAACTGTAAGAGAACCCTTTACCATGCCATCCATAGATGACATAATCTGTCAGCTGGGCAATGCTTCTATTCTGTCCAAGATGGACTTACTTAAGGGCTTTTACCAAGTCCCGATGGAGGAAAGCTCAAAACTGTATACGGCTTTTACATGCCTTCAAGGAAAATTTCAATTTACGGTTATGCCCTTCGGCCTTACAAATGCCCCTTCCACATTCCAGTTGCTTATGCAATCTGTGCTTAGAGGCTTAGAATCATTCTGTCTCCCTTACATTGACGACCTTGTCATCTTTAGCAATTCCTTCGACGATCACCTCTGCCATATATCGGCTGTTCTTTCCCGTTTGACATTTGCTAACTTAACCGTCAAGCAAGAGAAGTGTTCTTGGGCATTCTCATCCTTTGATTTTCTTGGATTCCACGTTGGTCGTAATCGTTTGTCGATACCAGCCGATAAAGTCTCCTCAATTTCTTCTTATTCGTTGCCCCTTACCAAATCGAGTCTTCGCTCATTCCTCGGACTTATAACATTCTATTCTCGATTCATTCCTCATTTGTCACATTTCACTACCGTTCTCAACCGTCACATGACTAAGACATGTCCAGAAAAGATTGTATGTGATGACGACTACACTGTATCATTCCATTCTATCATTGATGCCATATCACATCACTCCTCACTTGTAATCCCCAATTGTAATGATGCTCTGTCTGTGTTCTGTGATGCATCCTTTCTAGGTATTGGCAGTACTTTATGTGTATTCCGGGATGATAACTGGATCCCAGCCGAGTTTTACTCAAGGCAGCTCTCCCCTGCTGAGAAGAACTACGCCATACTTGACCTGGAGGCAGCAGCACTCCTGGCTACCATTGAACATTTTCGATATCAGTTGGCAGGCCGATTCTTCAAGGCCTTTACCGACCATCGACCCCTTACCAACATTCTCACGGGTCAAGCCCCTTCTTCTCGACTGACGAGATGGAAAATCCGTCTGATGGAGTACAACTTTGAAATCCATCATGTCGAAGGCGTCGCCAATCCCGTTGCAGACGCTCTATCAAGACAGTCCAGGTCAGAAGAAGACTAGCCCGTACTGAAAAACCAAAGAACTGAACTCTGTTATTATTAATTTGTGTATGTATGAAGGTCTTAATTATTCGTTTATTGTTTACTTCCTGTTTTGTCTCGTGTCAGTATCACCTTACCCATTGTAGCTCTCACTCCTCAAGGGGGGGGGAGATGTGGTGGTACGGACCGCCACATTCACAAACACACACTCTTTTACTTACGTGCACATTACAAGTCACCCGAACTCAAGTCATTTATTCGTCATCACGCACACCCTTACATCATTTTATTTCTATGTCACGCGCATGCTCGTGGGTTCCCTATATATTGGCCTGCGGGTATGCGCGACCTTTCAGTTGTGTCTCATGCTCTAAAGTCTCATAGCTAACCCTTGCCAAACCTCCGAATTGAGCCTTGGGGTTGGGAGAGGTTTGAAAGCCTCTAGCGGCTAAACTGTGAGAGACGTAACTCTGGTGGCGGCTCCTACTCGTCCGACCGACCTGTCACACCACAATCAGTAATAAGAGGCAATATTAATTGTAGGCTTGCCAATTCTCCACTGCTGTCCCTGTAGCAATGCTTTTTGTTACAACATCCTCCACAAAGATATTCAAGAGTTCTTCCACATTGTGGAGCAAAACAGCTGATGATACAAATACTATCTTTTTAGAAATTAATCATTTCTTTCTCATCAGTTTATCCTTAGGAAAGTTATGAAATGATCACCATGTTGTTCTTTCTTCTGTTATCTTAGCATTCAGGAGCAAAGCAATCTCTTTTTCTAATTCTCTTGTAAGACTCACCAATCCCTTCAGAGAAATTAGTATCTTCACCACAATCAGCTTCTAAGAAGCAGGCCACCCCAGGCTATAGAATTCTGAGAAAAACCAGCCAGTCTCAGTTTTCAAGGTGAGTTCCAAGAAGAAGTAGGGTGGTTAGATAACCATCACCAAATTTCACTCCCAGGAATTCCAATAGCCAGGGCTGAAAATTTTAAACTTTTGCTATCAGCAGTTAGTAAATTTCATAATAAAGCTATTCCTGTAATTTGGAAGCTCTGTGCAGCCTGGCGCTGGTGCTACAGCGAAAAATAGACCAGGCGGTCAGCAAAACTAATACATTTTCAATGGGACACGGTGTGCAGTGATACCATCGGTGGGCGTGGTAGGATGTTACGTGATGTCATCATGCAAATCCCCTAGTGGCCACGACGTAAGAACGGTTGCCACGCACCACCACCTTGGCAGCGCCCATGTGCGTAGTGGCTGCCCACACTAGTTGCGTGAAGTGTCCAGTACCGTTCTGGTAACCAGGCCTATTGAAGTCGTACTGCTCTACTTCTTGATACCACATTTCTGCAGTTTCTGCTCCCATTTTGTACGCAAGTTCTGGCCAAATCCTTTGTAGTTTCCATGCTCTAACGTACCGGACTCCGCAAGTGTTTCAGCCCAACCCTTTGCTCTTGCAGCGGCTAGCGACGACCACGCCAGAGGAGGACTACCGTGTTGTGCACGCTGCTTGTTATGAGCAGAGTGCAAAGAGCGGCCAAAATCTGCATAGAAAATGCCATTTTGTTACTTATAGTCTTACCTGGCGTTATCTATAACGTACCGTCCCTCGCTCCGCTGCAGCAGCAACCCATCTCGCAAGTTTGCGGTTTCTGGGCTGGCTAAAAAATTATATTTGTAAGAGACCTGCATGACCCTTTACCGTATGAAACTAAGTTGCCAAATATTATTCCAAACAAGTAGAGCCAAGAGAAGAAATGTCAGATTGATATGATCACACACACACACAAAAAAGTATAGATAGTTTTAGTAGCACGTGCCTTATGTCACCAGTAACAGGAATAAAAACGTGGCACAAATGTATTGAGAAGGTTTTCTTCCAGAGGACAAATCTTGCGGGCATAGAACTCCATCGTATAACAGAACACCATAATGGAACAGCCCATATTGAGACCAATATGGAGGAAGTAGTTCCAGCCCACTTTATCAGGACTGGGTCGCACCAGTGTCAGCAATGCTACAAACACACATACATACACACACTGAGGGCTCACACCTTTGGTCATATTTAAAAGCAAACTGCCATATGTATAGGTAGCTCAAGAATACATTTTTAGCTGTGTACCAATTTATTCCACATAGCTATTAATTGCAGCGTTTGTTAATCCTTGACTAAGTTCTAGCGAGTATGGCCAGGTCCATCAAATGTTTGCTCCTACAATCAAATGCCTCCTACCTGTAAATACATAACTAGTGATGTGCTTGAACACAAATGGCGAGCGAGCCTAAAACTACACTATTATTATATGATTGATTTTAACTTCTAACACTCAAAGATACTAAAAGTAATGTCGAGTTTTTAAAGGTATTTAAATGCCATAGTAACCACTCGCAGCAACTGTTTGAATTGGAAAAAAAAAACAAAAAAAAAACAACAGCCAAACAAAACGATAAACAATTCTATTTCTACGGTGATAGGGATAATGATCAATAAACCGGAAGATTCTGTTTAGTGAAGTTTGGGACGGGGTGGACTACCAAGCAAACACAAAAATACGCGAAGGTCAAAGTACAAATGACATACGTACGTCCCCACATATATAAACAAATATTCCCAATTTTCAATTGAGTTACCCCTGATAGTGTCTCGCTCACTTCGCTCGCTCGCCAATTATAGCTAATTAATTCTCACCTCCAAACACGGAGAACTGTATCACTAGCACGGGCATGACGAACCTCATGGGAGCCCACAACACATACTCATGACACAGACCTGATATCAGAATAGTAGGGAACACTGCCACCTTATTGTACAGCTTGCTCCGAAACAACTACACACACATAGAAACATACATACACACAACATTGAGCACATGATAAAACATGTAATAGTTTCTCCTGCTGTGGTAGGTGTGGTCAACTCACATCTTTCATATCCTGATAGATGTAGGCCTTGATCCAGTCATGGATGAGTAAATTCCATTTCCTGTAATAGTCGGAAAATGATGTACACGTCCACCAGTCCTGAAGCCAAAAACAATTACCATGGCAACCAATTAACTCCATACCAATTAATAACAGTCTTAGCATATGATTGCAGAATAGGTAAGGTGTGGCTACTACTTAACATAGATGCTTACCGAGTAAAATTCTCTGTCGGCAAATCTGAGAAGCTCTCCAAAGAGGTTGTTCCAAGAGTGCAGGAAGAAATAGCCGGTCATGAAATGCAGCAACATCCCCCACAGCATACAGTGAAGAAAGGTTACAAGCATCTCCTTACTGTCCACCCTGTACCAAATACATTTGCTACTGTCCACCCTGTACCAGATACCTTACAACTATTTTTCTCAACCATACTCGCTATTCACCCCACCTTACCCGCTATTCACCCCACCTTACCCGTTATTCACCCCACCTTACCCGCTATTCACCCCACCTTAGCCGCTATTCACCCCACCTTACCCGTTATTCACCCCACCTTACCCGCTATTCACCCCACCTTACCCGCTATTCACCCCACCTTACCCGCTATTCACCCCACCTTACCCGTTATTCACCCCACCTTACCCGCTATTCACCCCACCTTACCAGGGTTTGATACAGAGGGGGGGGGAACCCTGGGATTTCCCCCCTGAGCAGAGTTTCCCCCCCCTAGGATTTTCACCTATACTTATTAAAACATACAAAAAATACTTTTCCTCCCAACTTTTCTTGTAGGTAAGCCTAGATTTGTACAATTTCTTCAGGCTAGCCTTTGAATGCTTTAGGTTGGAGCTTAGTTTGGGATTGCCTCCGCCAATGTTCATCTTTATATTACGTCCCTCTGCTGCACTTCTTCCCTCTGCTGCACTCCTTCCCTCTTCTGCCCTTCTTCCCTCTGCTGCACTTCTTCCCTCTGCTGCCCTTCTTCCCTCTGCTGCACTCCTTCCCTCTGATGCACTCCTTCCTTCTGCTGCACTCCTTCCCTCTGCTGCCCTTCTTCCCTCTTCTGCCCTTCTTCCCTCTGCTGCACTCCTTCCCTCTGATGCACTCCTTCCCTCTGCTGCCCTTCTTCCCTCTGCTGCCCTTCTTCCCTCTGCTGCACTCCTTCCCTCTGCTGCTCTTCTTCCCTCTGCTGCACTCCTTCCTTCTGCTGCACTCCTTCCCTCTGCTGCACTTCTTTCCTCTGCTGCTCTTCTTCCCTCTGCTGCACTCCTTCCTTCTGCTACACTTCTTCCCTCTGCTGCACTCCTTCCCTCTGCTGCACTTCTTCCCTCTGCTGCCCTTCTTTCCTCTGCTGCTCTTCTTCCCTCTGCTGCCCTTCTTCCCTCTGCTGCACTTCTTTTCTCACCTCTTCTCTCTTCCTCCCTCACCTCCTCACTCTCTCTCTCTGCTGCACTGCTCGAATCTGTTCCTTGTGTTCCACCGATTCATAGCTATCACATTTGCATTTTTTTGGTTCAGATTCACTTCCTTTGGAGCCACAAGGTCTCTTTTTCCTAAAATACTTTCTGATATCCATTAGCTACTACTCAGCAACTTCTACAGTCTGCCAAAGCAACTAATATACCCTTACCAACCAGGCAGCTGCTTCACAATGACCAGTGCTAAAAGCAACTTTCAAACTGGAACTGGTGATCCATAAAATGATACACCTGCTCCATTCAAACTAGAAGGATAACCTATTAGGAGTCTGGCTTAATTAATGTCAGAGCTATTCAGCTTTCAAAATGAACAAAGCTGTTTATTAGAGGTAATCAATTGATCGATACATAAATATAATAAAATAAGTTTAATTTTTTTACCTTACTAGTATTGCAAGGAAAAAAATACAACTATAAGGTCGCTATTTGACTTTCCCCCCCCTAGCAAAAAATCCTGTATCAAACCCTGCTTACCCGCTATTCACCCCACCTTACCTGTTATTCACCTCCACCTTACCCAAAGGGGAACAATGAGTAAGGTGATGTAAGTGTGTCAGTACACGATGTGTACCACTACTAACCAACTGTGGTATAACTTGAAGAAAATAGTAGTGATGTACGTAGTAGCAAAGCACAACTAGTAAAGATAAGAGAGCAGCTGCTCTTCAACACAGTACAACCCACAACAATCACATTCATATCTCTTTACACTGCCAATGTAACCTAGAGGAAACTTTAGGATAAAAAAAGGGGGGGGAGGAAGGGAGGAGCATGGAGACTTTTCCCTAAGCTGAGCTCCCCCTAAACAGGGCTGCCTCCCTCCTCCCCCTCCCATATAACCCTCCCTGTCCCATCCACAAATGAAGCTTCCTTAATCTATAATTTTAAATAGTCACACCTCACAGTAAATAGCCACACCTCACAGTACATAGCCACACCTCACAGTACATAGCCACACCTCACAGTAAATAGTCACACCTCACAGTAAATAGCCACACCTCACAGTAAATAGCCACACCTCATAGTATATAGCCACACTTCAAAGTACATAGCCACACCCTCTAACTGAAGTTTCCCTCACATACACAAAGTTCTGTATCGAAGCATTAACTGCTACCAATAATTACATTAGAGCCCCGCCTCTTAGAATAGTACAGCACTCACTTCTTCACTTGAGCACCAAATATTTCCTTTGCTACTATGATGATAAATGTGACAGATATGGCACACTAATAAAAGGATATTATTATATCATCATTACATCATCACTAATTAAAGAAACTTACTTTCATAAAATGAGCAAAAACTCGCAGCCAGCTAGTCCGTGGAATTCTAACACACACACACATATATATACACACACATACACTAATACACACAACTTGCAGCGATAATCGAAAAAGATACTGTAGGAAGATACAAAATTTTATCAAATAACTTCATACATATAAATTCAAGCTCCCTAACCTCACCTGGGATACAAGGGGACCAACACCGCTCCTCACCTGGGATACAAGGGGGCCAACACCTAACCTCACCTGGGATACAAGGGGACCAACACCCAACCTCACCTGGGATACAAGGGGGCCAACACCTAACCTCACCTGGGATACAAGGGGACCAACACCCAACCTCACCTGGGATACAAGGGGGCCAACACCTAACCTCACCTGGGATACAAGGGGGCCAACACCTAACCTCACCTGGGATACAAGGATACCAACACCCAACCACACCTGGGATACAAGGGGGCCAACACCTAACCTCACCTGGGATACAAGGGGGCCAACACTTAACCTCACCTGGGATACAAGGGGGCCAACACCTAACCTCACCTGGGATACAAGGGGGCCAACACCTAACCTCACCTGGGATACAAGCGGACCAACACCTAACCTCACCTGGGATACAAGGGGACCAACACCTAACCTCACCTGGGATACAAGGGGACCAACACCTAACCTCACCTGGGATACAAGGGGGCCAACACCCAACCTCACCTGGGATACAAGGGGGCCAACACCTAACCTCACCTGGGATACAAGGGGGCCAACACTCAACCTCACCTGGGATACAAGGGGGCCAACACCTAACCTCACCTGGGATACAAGGGGGCCAACACCCAACCTCACCTGGAATACAAGGGGACCAACACCTAACCTCACCTGGGATACAAGGGGGCCAACACCCAACCTCACCTGGGATACAAGGGGGCCAACACCTAACCTCACCTGGGATACAAGGATACCAACATTCAAGTCCCTAGCCTCACCTGGGATAGTTGTCTCTGTAGAGTAGTGTAGGGGCAAACAGAAAGTAGAGGTACTGTGAGAAGGAGCCCACTTGGGGGGACATTTGTCCAGCATACCAGACAGCTGGACCAGTTCTGTCCTCCTCATTCCACGGATACAGGACTTTGTACGCATTCTCACGCACAAACGATATCCCCTTCATTGTAAACCTCAGCTACAAACACACATACACAGAGAGCAACATGGTAGAGTGTCACTGTACTGGTAAGGGACGGCATCACTATAATGATAAGGGACGGCATCACTATAATGATAAGGGGTCAACATTGTGCTATGAAGGGGTCATCGCTGTGCTGTTAAGGGGTGGTCACTGTGCTGGTAAGGGGTGGTCGCTGTGCTGGTAAGGGTTGGTCACTGTGTGTGCTGGTAAGGTCGTCACTGCGCTGATAAGGGGTCGTTGCTGTGCTGTTCAGGGGTCGACACTGTGCTGGTAAGGGGTGGTCACTGCGCTGATAAGGGGTCGTTGCTGTGCTGTTAAGGGGTCGTCGCTATGCTGGTAAGGGGTGGTCACTGTGCTGGTAAGGGATGGTCACTGTACTGGTAAGGGGTAGTAGCTGTGCTGGTAAGGGGTGGTCACTGAAGGGGTCTTTCGTGTGGTGTATTGCTATGATGTTAAGGGTATCACCATAGTAATGCAATCAATATCAATATGGGATATTTCTACAGTCATGCGAAAAAGGTTGCCACTACCGTAATAAATGGGTAACGGTCATCACATTTACCTCTTCTATCGATAGCACCAAGGCAGGGACAGGAGGAAGGTCAAGGTTCACAATAGATGTCACCACGACAACATGACCAATTATGTTGTAAACAATAAAAAATAACAGAAAGAACACATCTGAAGCAAAGCCAAGAAGTGGGCGTGTCCACATCCACACCTATAAGCACACACATATTTAATCTTGTGATTATTAATCAATTCCTTGCAATTCAATATTTTAGCTTAGCTAGTAGCATTAAAATTTATATAATATTCACAAAACGTTTCGGCTTGTAAGCCTTCTGAAATATAGTAGCAATGAAAATGTACGACATTATCAATTCCTTATTGAGCGAGCGAAGCGAGACCCTCACTAACGAGTCTCAATTGAGATTTTGGTATATATTATATATATATGCAGGGTTTTTTTTAGGGGGGGGCAGGGGGGGGCATTCGCCCCCCCTAGAGGATTTTGTGCCCCCCCTTGAGCATTTGAAATGAAATTTCATTATTCTAAATAGACCTGTGTGACTATGTACTGCATTTTTTTAAATTATTATATCCATTAGTCTAATTATTAGGCAACAAACAATTTTATTTAAGCAAAATATAAGTGTATTTATACAGCAATACGTTTATACAGCAATACATTTATACAGCAATACGTCTAGTCTTTCTGTTCCAAATATCGATTACACTTTCTACAATGTCATCTGGAAGTTCTTCAGGCATTTCTATTGCTATTCTCATCAGGTGAGCTAGATTTTGTTCTCCAAGACGACTCCTTAGCCTTGTTTTGATCATCTTCATTTGGGAGAAGCTTCGTTCCACAGATGCTGTCCCAACAGGAATCGAAAGGCACACCTTGGCAAGGTCACTGAGATGGGGAAACATCTGTACAAGCATGCTGTTGGTAGCTAATTCCATCAGCAATTTCGTATTGTCTTCCTTAGGCCGAGTAGTGATGTATCTCCTGAATGTCACCCACTCTGTGCGAATGTCAGAGGAAACTAAAGCTGGCACGGTAAATTCCTCTCCCTCTACTGACTTGGCTGCAAGTTCCTTGCCGTAGTGGTCCTCAAGAACACCAAGGAATTCATCCCCATATGACGACAGATCAGGAGAGTCTTTTTGTGGTAGCTTTGAAGAGTCAAAGATACTAAATGATGCTACAATATCTTGGGAAGAAAATCTCCTCGAAATATTTTCTTTCAAGTCAGTGACGAAGGGTTTAGCCACTTTATCTTGAAAGGAAGTGATAGATTCAGAGTCAATAATTATTGCGATAGCTTGAAGCTCATCTTGGGCATCTAGTAGCTCCAGCACCCAATTTGCAGCAGGTAACAAAGATTCATGAAGAGTTTGCAGAGTAGAATCAACCAAACCAGAAATAGCGGTCAAGTCGAGCTTTTCTGCTTGAAGACATCTGCTTAGTTTAGCAACTTGGGGCAGCACGAAGTCAAGGAGGTAGATTGCCATCACAGTAGACTTCTTTGATAGAGATTTGTTGAGCCCCAGTGCTTCTGGCTCATGTGTTTGCTCATAGAAGGTCTCAAGAGCAATCACAATGGAAGCATAGCTCTTTTTCACTGCCTTGACACATTGTTCATGAGCTAACCAACGGGTGTCGGACGGTTTGGTGACCTTCAGTTCAGGTAGGTCAAGCACACGCTGTACACTCTTCAGGTGTTCTGCTCTTTTGGGAGAGTAGTGAAAAAAATTTCCATAGAGTGAGCAATGTCTTGTAAACATGCTCAATTCCAGGAGTGTGGTTTGCAGCTTGAACACAAGCAAGTTGGAGTAAGTGGCAATGGCAGTGAACATAGAGAGCTCGAGGAGAATTCTTCTTGAGTCTCGCCTGGACTCCAGTTATGACTCCAGAAAACGTTGCTGCTCCATCAAACCCCATTCCGACAAGCTTAGTAGGCTGAATACCCTTCTGCTTGAACCAGTCAGTCAAAGTGGTATAGATAGATGCAGCATCAGTTTTTTTCAATGGAATGGTGTCAAAAAAATGTTCAACGGGTTCTCCATTTTCCTCCCAACGAAAACAAAGAGAAAGCTCTTCAATTGTTGATATATCTGTGCATTCGTCAGCCATCACACTATAGAAAGGAGCCTTGCGAAGGCGTTTGAGCTGAGATTCTTCTACCCACAATCCCAGTGCCTCCAGAAAATCGGAAACAGAATCTGTAGAGGTGTAGGTAGCATTTCTTGCAGATTTTTCAGTAAATTGTTTTAAATCATCACCACAAGACACAATCAAATTAACCAGAGCAGCAAAATTGGTGGTGTGAGGAATGTGATTTCGTGCAAGGAAGTGAGTACATCGCAAAAGTGCCTTAATTCCCTTCCTGTTTCTGATCCTTTGCTCTTCTGTGACACTCCGCAGTTGCTCTAAAATGGATACTTCCTTCTTAGTAGCCAGCAATTCAGCTTCGGAACGGCGAATGTGAGTATCACTCTTTGCATGGGCACGCATCTTCTCAACCGCTTTTTTCCAATTTTTAAATGGCTTTGTAATCCATGCTCCACCTGTCTTTTGAGAAGGATGATGATCGTACTTTCGACAAGTTTTGCAGAATGCTCCGCGGTAATTTTCATCATATTCTAACCAAAGAAACTGCTTTTCCCACTTTTTGTTGTACTTCCGCTGGCCTGATTTTGTTCTATACTTCGACTTAGCTCTATAGTTAGCCGTGCTGGAAAGACTTCTTTTAGTTGGAGGTGGCTCTAGGCTTTGGCTATCAGAAGACAATGGCTCCTCATCTTCACTGCTACTACTAGTAGATGCTGGTGTAGAAGACTGCTTTGAAGTGCTTGCACTAAAGTAATGCCGAATATCCATCTTCTCAAGATTTCTTGAACTAACTAAGCTACTCAAGCACAGACTTATATAGGCTGACAGGGTTGTGCCAGCATTTGCAAGCACAACTGTTGTGGTTGTGCTTGCAAGTGCTGGCCTGGCAACTGTCTCCAGTTTGTGTACAGCTATTGCAGGTGCAAACAATCATAAAAAGGTGTCAATATGACATGTCAATTACATTACTTTTCACCCTTTTTTTGCAAGGTCACTGCTATTCAAGCTGGATCATGCAGGCACACACACACTTAAGCAGGCACACACACACTTAAGCAGGCACACACACACTTAAGCAGGCACACACACACTTAAGCAGGCACACACACACTTAAGCAGGCACACACACACTTAAGCAGGCACACACACATTAATAATTAATACAGGCACACACACAATTAATGCATGCACTCTGACACATGCATGCCCCCCCTTGCTAACAAAAATCTCTATTTTGCCCCCCCTTAGCAATTTTTCTAAAAAAATCCCTGATATGTCAGAGTCCAAAGAGGTCAATGCGTGTCCTTCCCCAGAGGCTACCTTAAAACGTAAACATTAGCCCGGGGCAAGAAATTGAGAAAAGACTTTGAAATAATCACAAGAAAAATAAAGACAAAGAGCTACGGAGACAGAAGGGGGAAGACATTCACAGTTAGGTCTTACAAACTTAGCAGAGTTTATGGTATTAGTGGCAGTGGTAAGTAATCTTGGATAATATGCTGGTAGCCATAGCTATACACCGTATGTAACATATTTGTTCTTGCTTGAAAATCCATTGTTGAATGGTCAAGCTACTAAGGAATACAATCTAATGCTTCGTCTACTAGAGCTCTGGTACAGTACAGCATTGTCAACAGGGAAGGCAGCAGCTAGCTTAAGAATCCTCTGGTTAAACAATCTTTACTCGTATCATCCTCAGTAATTTGATTGCTTATAAACACAAACACAACAACAAGGTGAGAGAGTGGTAACTATAAACACAAACACAACAACAAGGTGAGAGAGTGGTAACTATATACACAAACACAACAACAAGGTGAAAGAGTGGTAACTATAAACACAAACACAACAACAAGGTGAGAGAGTGGTAACTATAAACACAAACACAACAACAAGGTGAGAGAGTGGTAACTATATACACAAACACAACAACAAGGTGAGAGAGTGGTAACTATAAACACAAACACAACAACAAGGTGAGAGAGTGGTAACTATATACACAAACACAACAACAAGGTGAGAGAGTGGTAACTATATACACAAACACAACAACAAGGTGAGAGAGTGGTAACTATATACACAAACACAACAACAAGGTGAGAGAGTGGTAACTATAAACACAAACACAACAACAAGGTGAGAGAGTGGTAACTATAAACACAAACACAACAACAAGGTGAGAGAGTGGTAACTATAAACACAAACACAACAACAAGGTGAGAGAGTGGTAACTATATACACAAACACAACAACAAGGTGAGAGAGTGGTAACTATAAACACAAACACAACAACAAGGTGAGAGAGTGGTAACTATATACACAAACACAACAACAAGGTGAGAGAG
>WLWD01004515.1_pt1 | contig 31778 bp, 18 predicted proteins | sample 6712731 | NCBI WGS metagenome assembly WLWD01 (sample SAMN12718690, study PRJNA576275) | sponge metagenome | isolation source: marine sponge | host: Mycale hentscheli | place: New Zealand: South Island, Marlborough, Capsize Point | collected 2014-11-01
CTTCTGTGCAAAATTTCAGCGTTAGTAGATCGCGTTTTCATACACTAAACTTACTTTGTCTTTTGAAGCGGTCTGTGAATGAACTTATAAAAAAACGTCATCACAGAGTCACCATAACAACTCCCGCGAAATAGCTCCAGCCTAATAGTGTCGACCAATATGGCGGAGAGAATAGCTAACGCTATAAACCTTCTGGGTGCTGACAGCTTAAGTAAACTGATAACGTACTGTAAAAATGACGACAATGGCTTTTCAAAGCGCTACAGCATATCCAGTTATTGAACAAGAAGGCCAAAAGGCTAGAAATCTACAGAGAACGTGGTTTGAGTAAACAAACGGCCATTCTATTCCCCGCAAATGTGGGCATAACCGTGACGCGGAGAAATTTACGGACTTTAGGCGTCTCGTTTTAAAGAGATTTTTCTCGTAAAAACGAACGGTTAAGTGGTGAAAACGCGTGTAGTGTTTTTGTTTGTATATTTGCGGAGAAGCGGCGGAGGAAAATGCTTAAGGTCTCATCGTACTTCTTGATAAATTTTGGGCTAACTGAAGCTAAAAAATGTATTTTCATTTTTTTTTTGCAAATGGTCGATTTTCTGGGAGCGGTCACATTATGGTGATAACACAATATCTAGTTAGCTAGGTTGTTAATTTCATTTATCATCTGCATGCAGTATAAATGGATTTTATTATAATAGCAAATTTTTCTCTTTTTAACAGCCAATAATTGTTATTTATAACTTAACAATTATTAACAATTATTGACTGTTAAAAGGAGAAAAATTTGCTATTATTAGAATTATTTCAGCTGAGAATGACTGAATCATGGATTTTATTGAATTTTTAATGGATATGTATAATTATTTATATAATGTTTGAGTTATTATTATCACCATGTCTATAATTTATCTTGAAAAGATATCAGATGTTTTAATTACTGACTGTAGTCTACAAAATTAAGTTTAAGATGGTGGAAAGTTACAACATATTCTTGACTGTGTTATATATCACTTAGTAATACCTATATAACAATTTTTAGGTTAGAGCTGTAAATGGAGCTGGAGCTGGAACGTGGTCCAATCCAATACAAGTCTGCCAAGGTAAGGGATTAGTTTGTTCTTTTTCAGGGGAGAGACAGAAAAATCTGATTTCTTATTCTAGATAGTGTAATTGTTCAGTTGTTCGGTTCAAGTCTTACCTTCTCACTGACTATTTTTCATGTAGTGTTAATAACTGTATTTGTTTAGTTTTTTTTTGTGTGTGTCAATCTTAAAAACAGCTTTTGGATGTTAAATTTTATATTTTCAGGATAATTATGTTGATAAAATTTTGACTATGGTTTCAGATGCTTGTTCTCTACCATTCAATGTCAATGCCACAAGTTCATCATTAGTTCTGACATGGAATAGACCAGCCAGTGCATCTAGCAATACATACGCTATACAAGTCAGTAGTCCTGGAACTAATCCAATGTCATTGACTCACACCAATAATGGATCTTCCTTGACATACACAGTGGGTTCATTAAGATCTTTTACTTATTATACGATAACTATTATGAATGGAGGGAACCAATGTACCACCACAGCTTCAACTTCAGAAGGGGGTAAGAGAATCCTATTATTTTATAAAAGTGCTGAAACTGGGAAGTACTTAACAAAGAGGGGTGGGGCTCTTAACAACTCATGTCTACTGTAATTATATTATATGTGAACTTTTGAATGTAATGTAGTATAAGATAGCTGATATAATAGTGATTGGGAAACTCTCACTTCTTGCTGCTGCCTTACACTGTCCTCTCTATTCATAGGGCATGTCATATGTAGTCTCCTCCTTCTCTGCCTTCACTTTTGAAGTTTTTGCTGTTATTTACTCGCCTATGCCACCTACTTTTAGCTACAATAGTCACCATTTCCTTGTAATTCCATTTGTTTTCTTAATCACCTTCTACTGAAAGTGTCGATGCTTTACCTAGTCAGTTTGTGGTGATGCTTTACCTACTCAGTTTGTGTCGATGCTTTACCTACTCAGTTTGTGTCAATACCTACTCAGTTTATGTCGACCCTTTACCTACTTAGTTTGTGTCGATGCTTTACCTCCCAGTTTATGTTGATGCTTTACCTCCCAGTTCATGTCGATGCTTAACTACTCAGTTTATGTCGATGCTTTACCTACTCAGTTTATGTCGATGCTTTACCTACTCAGTTTGTGTCAATGCTTACCTACTGAGTTTGTGTCGATGCTTACCTACTGAGTTTGTGTCGATGCTTTACCTACTGAGTTTGTGTCGATGCTTTACCTACTGAGTTTGTGTCGATGCTTTTCCCACTCAGTTTGTGTCGATGTTTTACCTACTCAGTTTGTGTCGATGCTTTACCTACTCAGTTTGTGTCGATGCTTTACCTACTCAGTTTGTGTTGATGCTTTATGTACTCAGCCTGTGGCGACATTTTACCAACCTGACTCATCCAATGATTTATAATTATTAATAGCATAGGTCAAATGTAAGATTTTTAAACAGTTAAGTAGTTTAGACTTCTTATGTCCAATTTTATATAGACCCGTCAGTTCCCAGTAATTTCAGGACATACTGTGATGTGTTAACTTGGAGCACTCCTTCAGATGTCCAGGGTGAATTGACAGGCTATGAAGTCAACATTGAAATTGGAAAGAAACAGGAAACCAAGGTTATAGGACCAGAATCCTCCTCCTATCCTATTACAGATGATCAGAAGAAGATGGGAGCAAAGATACGAGTAAGCTGGCACATGAATATACAGTGAATTTAATTCCATACATGTATATGTATGGAATTGAATATTAACACAGTTTACCTAGTGAGCACTCATGGACACTTACACATTAACTTCCAAACGGTGATGAGTTAAATTTCACAATATGAATTGTGAGTGCCCACCTAATTTCTCATTGCTGACTAGAGTTGCATGAGTTCTATTCCATGCGATACAGATACAGAAATGGTATTATTTTGTGAGCATGTCAAGCATATAATGATTTTCTAAGCATTTATGGTATTTGACCTCAAGTTGTATTGACAATTTTTATACATGCTAATAGCTTTGGACATTTAACGTCTATTATTTGTACCAACTTTAAGTGAGTGAATTTTATGTATGGTGGTATAGGTCAGAGCAAGCAACACTAAAAATACTGGAGCATGGACCAGCTTCCACAACATAAATAGTAAGATGAAAGAATATTTTCATATTATGTACAGAAAACATTGAGTTATAAAGTATCACTTATCATTGACAATAATTTATAGATTAGTGTAATTCAGATAATTGTAACCTTGATTTGGTAGCTACTTCGTAATCTGAAAAGAGGCATGAAGATGTATTCATTGATCAATTTCTTATTAGTCTTACTTCTCATTAGTTGATGTTCAAGCTAGCTAGTTGCAATTTTCCAACTTAAATAATTCTACCCACTATATAGTCCTTTTTTCTTTTTTTTTTTATTGGTTTCTTAACTGTAATTCTTTCATTGTAATATATATGATTTTTTTATTTGGTTGAATTGGTGCCACTTAATTCTTTTCTTATCTGCAAGAACAGGAAAAAATTTTTTTTTTCAAGGAAGCCTTGAACCAGTGTCCCTCAGCTCCACAGTCAATGAATGACACTTACCACTGAACCTTGTGTCAATAACATTGATCTTGGAAGTCTGTGTTACCTTTTCTGTTGTCCCTCCTTCCCCCATTTTATTGGCTCTTGGAGTTCTCTGAGATTTAGCATGTTAAAATTTATATGTAGGCGCAAAAACCAATCCCCAATCCCATGTTCCCAATATAGCTAGCCCTTGCCCTGCCCATTCCCTCATTTTATAAAAACTCTCTGGAATCTGTTGATGCATCTTCTCCCGTATACTCCTAGTTTCATAAGTTTTGTAATATATATAATATATATTATTATAGATAGATAGATAGAAAGATAGATAGATAGACAGATAGATAGCTCTATATATTGGATGTTAAAACTACTTGTGGGGATTTGCAAATACATGTAGTTTAATTTATGTTCTATTCTTTTAGAATGTACTGGAGTAAATTCAAACTCAAATGAACAAAGCTCAAGTAAGTTTTGTTTTTACAAAATCGCTAAGTATAAACATTTCATTGAATTGTCAATATTTGGTTTCGTGACTTTCTATAAGCATACAAAATAAGATTAAATTTGGTTTGAGTGGCATTGGTCAGTTATATTCATGGACTAACAGACTAAAACTGTCTGGCTATCAGACTAAAACTGTCTGGCTATCTATTTTGAGTTAACTTTCAAAAAGTGACCAGTGTGTCATTCTATCTTTGTTGATACCATAGCTTAAACAGCTTCTTATAATGAAGAAAGAGAGTATGGTTAAGATTAAGGGATTCAATTTTTTTTAATGCTTAATTGTTTAAAAAAATCTATTCAGGTGTTCTGGGAAGCGTCAGCGCTGTTGATGTACTAATCATCATCATAGTAACAGCTGCTGTGTGCACAGCCATTTTTATCTTGATAGTTGTCTTGGTCTACATCTGTTACAAATGTCGCTCCAAGGGTAGCAGCTCCAGCAAGTCAAAGGATAACAGCTACAGTACAAGTACTGACGTCAAACTTAATAATTTGTACTAAGCAGATTTCTCATTTAATGTAGTAACTGTATGCCGTATAATGAATTTTTTGTACAATATTTTTATCATTCTGTTTCCATTATTTAAAAAAAAACAATTTTCACATTATCCAAGGGTGTCTGTCAAGTTGGATATATATATATAAAAAAAATTCACTAACTCCATGGATCAGTGTTGTTTCCTAAGCAATTTGCCCTAAAACTTTATCTTTTTGGGGAGAGGAGAGTTGGATATGCAACTCATAGCAGTCATTTACTCTTTCTTTACCACCACTGCCAGTAGACTCCCAATACTTCACAACACAACTAGGAACCTTCCTTCTCAGTGCAGTTCTTTACTCCCATTTATTCTTCCTTTACTACTGCAGGCATACTCGTTTAGATATTTTAGATCATTCCTAATACATCTAAGGTATTAACTATTTTGCTTCCAGAAACAACAGCATAATTCTGTATGCTATCGGCAAGGGCATATCTAGAAAATATTTCGTGGGGAGGCAAATGTTTAATAATTAATGTCAGTTGTGCATAGCATGGGCAAACTTTTATAAATGTATTTATTCCATGGTAGATATCTTCACAATGCTATATTTTAAGTATGTGACCTGAGATAACTCACGTTATCATATAATAGTGTCATCTCATGGCTATATTGGGCAAGCTCATTATACCCTTGCAGTTATAGCAACCAGCCTGGCTTACCAGTTTTCAGGGTTTTTACAGCTACTTTACTCTTGGAGCCTACACCCAACCAGGTTAGAGCAGCTGCTAAAATATTTGTGGGTGTGGGGGGCTAGAGAATTTACTGCCAACTTTACACCAACATATTTCACTCTCAGGTTATATTTTCACTCGCCTCTGGCTCATGAAAATAAATTAGCCTGCTCTTGGAATATTTCGCCATATCACAATCTGACTCATGTAATAAGTACTATAATATGCATATAATATACATTTATATAATAATACATAATATATATTTACATATATAACTCATGGCAGCAGCAAAATTGGTTTTATTTAAACCCAAAAAGGTAGCTATAATTAATAATTTTTGATTCTCCATAGAGCCTGAAATTGTTACCAAGCTTTTCACCACTGTATCTCAATAAAAGGTATGAATTATACTTATTAGGAGAGTTTTGGCTGCTTAGCTATTGATTATGTGATTTACTTCAACATGCCCCCCCTTTTTTTTTTTTTCTTCTCTCATGGCTAGCTACTACCAGTGTTGTTTTAGTTAACTAAAACTAAAACCAAACCCCTTAGTTTTGGGGGATTTGGTACGAATTACTAAAACTAAACTGTAGAGAACATGAAAAAAACTAAAACTAAATATTTTAGAAGACAGTAAATTCGTAATAACTAAAACTACCAGTGGCTAGAGTGGATGACAAAAACTAAAACCAAGCAATTTTTTTTTGTTGTAAACAATTCACCTTGAATTAAAAGGACTCAAATAGCCGGTCACGCATGCGTCTCGAACTGATGAGACGCATGTGTGACCGGCTATTTGAGTCCTTTGTCACTCATGCGCACATGAAATGAAAGGCGATCCACCGGAAGTCCGGGGCACAAACTAACACACGAAATTGCACACACTCAACTATGCACACGCTGCTCATAAGATATACACACACAATGACAATGTTCTCCTTGATCTTCTCTTTCTCTTTGTTCTTCTCTCTTCTTCTTCACTCTTGTGGCCACACCCACAAATCTTCAGGGAGAATTTGGGGAAAAAACTAAAACTAAGCATTCAAGATTTTTTTTTAGTATGAATGATATGATTGTTACAGCATGTGCATTATGTAATTTAAAAGAAAGACTAATCAATGTTTAAATGTTTATGATTCAAGTACTCTAGTAATTATTTCTGGACCTAACGTAGTGTTATAATATTGTTTCAGTTTGTCTTTCATTTCATCCCATAAACGTGCATCCAAATAAATTCTTTCAACATGAATGTCGGATAAAGTCCAGACAATGAAGTCGCAATAGCTAGCTTTGGTGATTCCTAGCTGCCCAATCACTTGATAATAATAGTCATGGTTCCTTTTCAACATAGGTTCATGATTCTCAATAGATAGGCAAAAATTTTACGTGATCGTCGTTTACCAGTGAGCGGGACCAAGGCTGAAAGTCATAATGCATATCGTCTATTGTGTTATCCTTGAGAGTGTCTCGTTCGCTTCGCTCGCCAATAAGTTTAGCAAAAATACTGAAGTGTCGTAGTGCGCAGGACAAAGACGGCTTGTGCTACAGCTTCCAAATTAGGAGAAGGCATCCCAAGGCCCTGTGCAACCTACTGATAGAATAAATAGTAAACGTGAGATACCCCGTCTAGGCCGACTTTCCCCAAACCGGTCACATCTGATTTTGCGTGATTCACCCCTAATACTGCCTCGCTAGCTATGCTCGCTCGCCAATAGCACATACCCGATTTAATTGTCCATCCCTAATAGTATCTCACTCGCTTCTCTCGCTCGACCACAAACAAATATCCCCGATTTTCAATTGTGACCCCCCTGGTGGTGTCTCGCTCGCTTCGCTCGCCAAATAGTCAAAAATGACCACTGGTTTAGCTACTACAAAAGCTGCCAAGCAACACTATAAAATATGTCGGTCAGTACGCCAGTCTGTCTGTCTGTCAGTCAGTCTGTCTGTCTGTCTGTCTGTCCATCTGTCTGTCTGTCTATCCATCTGTCCGTCTGTCTGTCTGTCTATCCATCTGCCTGCCTGTCCACTTGTCTGTCCCTCGTTATGCATTATTGTTGCTCTAGTTTAATTTATTTTAAAGATGTTTACCCTTTATAGAATGAGTGTGAATACAAAAGGAAAACCCTCTCTGGTTCTAGTCTTTCTTTTTCCATAGTAGTTGCAAAATTAAAACTGATAAATTAGGTACTTAAGAGAAGGTCTGAATATTCGTTAGAAGAGAACAGAATTGACTGTACTATGTTTGGTTTTGATTGTTCTGTTGAGTTACAATATGTGTGCATTACATTCTTTACTTGTGTTCAATAGAGTCACTTATTCTTTGCTATGGACTACCTGAGTGGTGGTGACCTCTTCTACCATGTCGTAAGGGTGCGGGGGTAGGACTAGAGAGAGCAAGGTAATGTCAGATAATGTAGACTGTCACATATATCAAACTATATCACTGTTTGAACAGATTTTATGCAGCAGAACTATCAGCAGCATTGCAGTTTCTCCACAAACATGGAATCATTAATTTTACAGGTAACCTGAACTTTATCCATATCAAAGCATATTGCTAAAGGCATAAATGTTGTCAAATTCTTCACATTAAAAATGTTTTACAGGAGAATTTTAATTCTTAACCATTTAAAATATATTCCTTTTAGGGATTTGAAAACTGAGAATGTGTTGCTGGATGCCGAGGGTCATTGTGTGTTGGCTGACTTTAGCCTGTGCTGTGAGAAAATCACCTCCAATGACTATGCGGGCACCGTGGAGTGCAGGTATGGTTGCTATAGCAAAATATTACCTATGAAATAGGATTAAGAAACTAAATAAAGCAAATCAGTAAAATATTTTTCCTATATTCTTATTGGTGAGCAAGCGAAGCGAGTGAGACACTATCAGGAGTAACTCAATTGAGAATTTGAGATATTCGTTTGTTTATATATATATGTGGACGTAAGTATGTCATTTTGTACTTTCACCCTCATGTTTTTGTGTTTGCTTTGTGATCTACCCCTCTCCATTCCTCCACTAAACAGAATCTTTCATGAGTTTAGTGATCCTGTAATGTTTACCCCTTTGTATTAGGTTGTTTCAAAAGACCACAAGACGCACTTAGGTCTTAAAACTTACTGTTAGAGTCAATACTGTGCAGTAATTATTTAGAACTTCTTGTTTTTTCAAGTCCCAAAATGTTATGGCGAAAAGTTACTATGGTTTTGAGACCTTTTACCAGATGTAATTTTAAAAAACTCGGCCGTTTATAGCATCTGTGAGTGCTTATTGTCAAAATGCTTGTTCTTTATACTTTGTTTTCCCGTTATTTTATTTTATTTTTTATTTCAGACAGTTGTGACAAGTGATGCTATGGCATTGAAGTCCCTTTACCATACATACTTAATTTAAAAACTCAAAGGATTTTTTTAAGTAGCTGGAGTGCTAGAAGTTAAAATTAATCACATTACTGTATTTTATGTAACCTAATTAGGGCGTTTCATTCGCCATTTGTGCTCCAGCACACCACTAGTTTAACATACAACTCCAAACATGCCATGTGAATTCATTTCAATGATATAGCATTAGCAGCATCAAAAATAGAATATAAATAGTACATCATAATAATATAAATATCTGGAGCTCATTATACTACTATAAATTAACAATTGCATGCAATTATATATAAAAATATTTATTTATGGTTTCGATGTTTCGTTAGGTCATCAAAAGGGAGATCTACTCATTTGCAGCTGATTGGTGGTCATTTGGCGTCTTGTGCTATGAAATGATATTTGGAAAGGTATGTGTGTCATCATTCATTGCTCTCTGTTTTGTTGTATTCAGCTGATATTGTATTTGTTGATGTAAGACTAAGAGTGAAATATCTTGCTATATCATCTCTGATGAGTGTACTGGTTCATTCTATGCTAGATATCTTCACTGCAGAAATTGCTAACTCAGCTGGTTAAGTTGGGTATAACATTCTGAATGTTATTAGTTTTAGGGGCTCCCCACATTTCCAGCTGATATATTGTAGCAGCTTGTCTTTGTGGAGAAAGGTAGCTGAAAAGCAAAACACACTGTAAGCATAAGCTATAGGTTGTTACTGTGTGTCTGAGGGTACTGGGCCTGCACAATAATACCATGAAGTATCTGGGTCCAGAACCAAAATTGTAGTATATTGTGAAGTTATCTAGCTTAGAATAAGTACGTATAATGAAGATATTATAAAGACACTGCAGTATTCAGAAAAAGAGTATTACATTTTGATAGACAAAGAATTTGAAGGGTATAACCGGACATTAGAAATGAAGGGGAAAATATGAAGGCGAGAAAAGGGAGATATTTTGGAATAGTATCTAATGTACAATAAACTATTTATTACATTGGTTGTATTTCACTGGCCTTCATCTTGTAAAAATACTTATATGTGTTTGTGAAATTGTCTCCCCATATTGTACGCTGACTTGTGCAATAAATATTTTATATAATTATATAATTATATTTTATATTATAATGTCGTACCTTTAACAATTATGGTTATGTAAAAGTTACCCTTCAATGGAAAAGTAAGCAAGAACTGGTCCAGTCTATACTGACATCCAAAGTGAACATCCCATGCAATACTAGCTTGCAGGTCACCATGTTCTTGAGTGCTGTAAGTTTCTTTTTGTTACGTCTTTGATATAATTGTCAAAATGATTGAAACTAATGTGTGCAGCTTTTAAACAGAAATCCCAAAGAGAGGCTCGGGTGTGTGGAAGATACACAACCGCTCAGAAAGCATCCATTTTTCTCGGGAATAGACTGGGAGAAGATTGACAAGAAACAATTACAACCTCCTTTCAAACCACAAGTGGTATGTTTATGTTTAGAATGCTTCCTTGTACCTGTGAGTGGATACGGGAGAAATATAAGAACTATTATGTTTACTTTAGAGTGACATTATGTAGCATAAAACAAAACTGTATACTACAGTTTTGTGTCATCTCTATATGCATTAATGATTTTGAAAAATCAATTAAGATTAAAAGCCAAACTAGCTGTAGTGGACCAAACTCTGGTGAAAGCTATTAATCAAGAAGTATTTAAAGGATTTACATCCTCCACTTCTGCTTTTACCAAACGCTTCTCTACCCTGGTCTAGGTAAGCTGGTGAAACTAGTTTGATGAGCGTGAGTATTATGTGTACATACCGGTAGCCAGGGGATGATTGGGGAGTTCAGTCAAACTCCCCTCCTTTTGAGTGACCGGAAGTAATAAATTAGCCACATTATATAACTTTGAATATTATCATCTGCTCGATTGTGCCGAACCTGTGATGGAATTCTCTGCTATTTCCTTAGATGTGCTTCATACTCTGTGTATGAATGGTCTAGTGTGAGTCCAAGTGACCTAATTAAAATTCAGCTCCTTGGCTACAAAACTTCACTCTCATAATGGTATGACTTGTTGGGGTCAAAAATTAATATATTTTATTACTCTCCAGTGATTTACCATACTGGCTATAATCAATTAGCTTGCAACTCTACCACCATTTTTGCACTTATAACATTATAATATGTATATCTCGTAGGAATGGGGATATTCACTCCTCTGCTAACTTGCATTTTTCTTAATTGCTCCTCAATGGAAGAAATTGCAATTTGTTATTTCCTTCTCTGTTGCTTACACTAGGGACGTCAAATTACTGAAAGTAAGTCATTTAACACTGTCACTACAACTTAATTATTTACAGTTTATTCCAGATGAGGTGTGAAGAATTAAAAACCAACATTCTGTATAAAGACATGATCACCATGGAAGCATAATTAATTATGAAATAAATTGTGGATATTGTTTGGTAAGATTGTTGTTTTTTTTGTTTTTTTTTGTTTTTTGTTTTTTTAGTAGCTAATAATATAGTCTTTATAATTATACATAATAGTTTTGAACCAGTGATGGTGTGAGCTGAGATTTTCTAAGGGTTACTCACTTACAATAAACAGACAAGGAGAAGTTGGTGCCTATGCTACAAAAGGTACAGTTAATATACCATTTAAATCAATAGAATGATTATGATGATAGCTAACCGAGTTTTACAGCTTTCAAATATTAGTGATAGTGGTAAGTGGTGACAAAATATTATGTATATAATATTATGTATTACATGAGCCAAGTATGACATGATTGAGATATTTTATGAGCAGGCTAATTTATTTTCAGGAGCCTAAAGTTAAATATCTTGCTATATCACATCTGCCAGAGTATTATTAGTTGTCTAATCTATGTTAGATACCTTCACTGTGGTAGTTTATACTAGGGGTGATAACTTAGCTGGTTAAAGTTGGTCAAGACTTCCTGATTGCTAATTTACAGGTGCCCTCTCACACTCCCTTGACTTAATTGGATAGTATTACAATGGAAAGTAGCTGTTATAACCCTGAGAACCAGACCAGTTGCTATAACTTATAGGTATTTGGGAGTAATGAGCTTATACTGTGTGATACCAGTATCAAAAGTGTGTATGTGTGTGCTTTGTCCAGATCCCAGTTGATAGGGTGCATTCAGTTACAATGCTGCAGTTCTTCCCAGATGAACTAGAAGCTGATTGTCCTGTGTGACCAACCCTCTAAAGCTTATGGGAAAGGACTTCAGTCCAGTGGTGCAATGGTGGGTCACAAACCTAAAAATACTATTGTGTAGTAGCATAAAATAAATATTATATATAATTATATTAAAAACAATAATTTGGGATAATAATCCAGCGGCGTCAGAACGGGTGCGGCCAAGCTGCCATGGCCGCACCAGTATTTTAACATAAAGGGGTGTGGTGTCTATTTTTTCCTACGCTTTGCCTGATCTCTTGGTAGTTGTCAAAGAAGTGCATGACAAGTTTAAAAAATTATGCCTTGAACTACTATAGTATGAAGTATTCATAGTTTTTTTCCCCAGATTAGTTTTATTAGTGATGTGCTTCAGCACGAATGGCAAGTGAGCTGGAACAATTACTTTTTTAAGTAGAACAATACCATTGCATAGGGTGTACAGCTATGACAAACAGCGTATTAACCAACACTACTATATCTACCAATTCAAATAGAAATGAACTCCAGTAGCTTAACTGTGTCTCACAACATTCAGATCATATCAGAGACATCCTAGTTCAAGTGGGTAAACCACAAAATTCCTGAAATTATATAATAAGAATCCATAAACCTAGGAATTCTGTTCAGGGCAATATGGGATGGGGTCAACCACCAAGTGAACACAAAAATGTGTGATTCAGAGTACAAAATGACATACTATGCCCAAACATACATAGCTATAAATAAAAAAATCCCTATTTTCAATTGCATTATTTGGGACCCCAGATAGTGTCTCGCTTGCTTCACTAGCTCACCTATAAATAATGAATATGAAGTATGCTAGTGTATACACTTTACATATTGCATTGGTATGAATAAGTCAAAATTAGGTGACCGGGATATTTGATAGCGTCATATGATAATTCTGACTTTCTCATTAACCCTCAGCACACATCGAGAGGGTTTTAGTAGTCGTCCTGCCTGTTTGTCCATTTGTCTGTTTGTCTGTCTGTCTGTCTGTCTGTCTGTCTGTCTGTCTGTGTGTTTGCCTGTCTGTCTGTCCGTCTGTCTGTCCATCTGTCTGTCTGTCAGTTTGTCAGTCTGTTACGCTCTGGCTTTGGAGATTTCTGACATTAACCTTTAAACCATTGATTTGGGTATGAACTTACTCAGAATGACTATTTAAATCTTGACCTTTCATTGTGCTACTTTTTTTAATTTTGTGGGATTTTTGAGAAAACACGAAGCTTAACTTTGCATAGGTACTAGCTTTGTTGATAATACCTCCTAACATCATGTCTTAATCGTGTGAGCAAATAATTTCTTGCTGCCTGCGGTAGTTTTGCTTTATACTAGGAAATTAACAGAATTCTGGAAGTGGAGTTTAGTGTTGCAAGTATAGACTGGTGAGTGTCTCTGACCTGTTCAGCTTCTACTCATAGGAAGAAAGCGTTCATTGCTTGAGCTATATTGATAGAATAGCCAATAAATTATTCCGTTGATTTGAAATGATTTTGTAATGGCTAGCTAGTGTACAGTAGCGCTGAGGGTTTGCACCTTTATTGCTTCATTAACATAGGAGTTGTAAATGATCTCAAATGAAAACATTTGGTACACAACTTTATTATTCTGATATAATTGTCATTGATGTTGTCTTACATAATCTTGTTTATTTTGTTCCCTAGCCATGCTGCACAAGTGTTATGATAACAGAGATGATGATGCCAACGAATGAGTCTGAGCTGTGTCCAGAAAGGAATGTGTCAAATGGAGAGCAATGGCACGTGACTATTAACTCTTACTGCCTACCTATGTATGCCTGACACTGGACTAATACAAATATGAATCAAGGATTTCTGACTAAATCAGTAATGTTTATATTTTCAATCCTTTCCTTGTTAAATATCATCGAGCATTTTTTATAGTTATTATCTCATTGGAGTGATGGTAGTTAGATTCACAACAATCACAAGGAATGGATTTTAAAACATGATAGATGTCAGGAATTTATGTCCACTATTTCAAATGTACTGGAAGTACCTTTATGTACTGCATATCGTATGTAAGTAATCATTCTTATTTTCAAATTATGCAATGAAATGCTTTTTAATAATTTTTAGGCTATTATGTAAATAATGATTGTCTTTGGACTATAACCAACATCCTGAGGAGGAACAAAAGCCACAAGACAGACTGGAGCATGCTGTAATTAACAACAATGGCAGAAATAATTTCTAGAAGGTACTCAAAAGTGACAGTGATTTACAGCTGTAAAGTACTCAAGTCCATAGGGATTTTTACATGTGACAGTTTCAGTACAGTCAGTCCACGATGCTTGCTCAGCTGTTGGGGCTGGTTTGAAGCATCAGAAAATGAACATTACCTTCAATCAACATATCTTACAACCAAGATTTAAATACTTGGTTGAATTTCTATTTTTTTGGTTGCTATGGAGAAATTTGTAATCAACGGAACTACTCTCTCTCTCTTTCTGGTGGTATGCTTGCAGGTAGTCAGAAGTGTTGGGAATCATGCTGTAGAGGACTGTTTTCAAATACACAAGACTGTCACAAAGGAGCAGACTGTTCGTAGTCTTCGTATCCTCCCACCAGAATATTCGTGACCACTTCCAGTAGTATTCAAATCTGCTGTCGCGTCTTCGGTCAGTTCAGTTGACAAGCTGTCTTCAAGGAAAGCCTGTTTACTCTCCAAAGATGACATTATGAAGGAGTTCCTGACAATTTTTGATGGACAGGTCCAAACAATGCTTGGTGAGGTATTCGAAACAAAAGATGCCAAAACATTTTGCATCAATAAACCTCATACAATCCCATATCCACTTATGGAGTCTACAAAGAAGGGACTATCTATAGAACTCCTTGAACCAAGGCATTATTTCTAAACAAACTGATCCTATTGACTTATATGCACCCATCATGGTGGCTCGCCAAGAAGAATTCAGAACACATTCGGCTGTGTGTTGACTTTTCTTCCCTCAATCACTACATCAAAAGAGAACACTTCCAGCCTACTCCCCTGGTACTTGCTGTAGTCAACACAGTGAGCACCAAAGCGAAAAATGTTTTACTGTATTCGATGCATTCAAGGGTTGCCACCCTAGACAGGCAGCTTCTCACCACATTTATTACTCCATTTAGATGGTACTAATTTCTGCATGCTCACTTTTGGCATCTCTTCCATCAGTGAGCATTATGATCATCGCATGTATGACACATTTCCAGGCCTCAGTGACTTCCACCAAGTTGTAGATTGTCATGTATGATGAGGATCTGATCAGCTATATTACCTATGTGCGCCTATTTCCGCAAAGATGTGAGGATCGAGGAATCTCACTTGGCAAGGATAATTTCCACTTTTACACAACGGAAGTGGTATTTACAGGATTCTGCCTTTCAGAAGATGGCTGTCGCATCAGTGATGATATTACTGGAGCTATTGATAACTTCCCTACCCCTTGTATTGGAACATACCTCAGATCTTTCTTTGGATTGGCCAATCAGTTGGCTGGTGGCACAAGCAATGTCAGTGCTACTCTTGCTCCACTTAGACCTCTTCTCAGTACAAAGAATGATTTCCTATCACACATCACATTCCGAATCATTTCTCCAGTTGAAGATTCTTATCTCTACCACTCTCATATTGGCAGACATTTGTGTGGTGCAGGGAGACAGCAAATCATTGCCTACAGGAACTTTGAGATTATGCCCAGGGTAACACAGTGTACCAGGATCTCTTGCATCTCATTTGTGATGGATTTCCATCCTCCCGTAAAGGTGACCTCCCACAACATCTGAAGTAGTTCTGGGGATTGTGACACTATCTTACTGTTGATGGTGACTTTATTGTTTGTATTTGCCAACTCTTCATCCCCACTGTGACTCCACCATCCTTGGATGTCCTTATGTGGCTTGGGTGTGGCACACTCTAAAAGGATAGGGCTCAGTTTTCTGTTTATTGGCCCGGGATAGATCAAGCCATTGAGGTGTATATGGCAGACTGCAAGTTCTGTCCGGATTCTCTTCCATCTCCTTGACTGTTCAGCAACAAGTGTTTATAGGAATGTAACATGAATAAGAACACATCCATGACATGAATTATTGAATATCATACTCCTCCCTCTCAAGATGGAGTGTGGGAGCTACAACATCTTAATTAAAGGAGTCATCTTCAATCAGCCGCAGTTGTCGATGGGATCCATGTCCAGTATGCTCGGATCTCCAGGGTAATAAGGTTTCTATCACTTAGCAGTGGGAGGAGAGAGGTGGCCTTCTAAAATGTGTTTCAGCTGAGGTCACTACAACAGAGAGAGCAGTCCTTTGACACATAAATTGGTGATTACGAAGTAAAACTCTACCAGATTGAGTTTGCACAAAAGATTGTCAATATGAGTCAACTTCTGTCACTACTCCATACACATCCCAAGCATTGGAGATAGGTTCTGAATAGCCACATGAGTTTCAGTTGCCAAAATATAGGGTGAGCAAGCTGGTCATAACGCAATTCAGACATTGGGTGCACTCTTTATCAAGCGGGCACACAGGGGACATACCATTTCATTATACAAGGAGTGTTTTGATAATGAAGGAGAGACCTTGCCAGATTATCACAATCAAGTGAACGACCTATCCAGGCTGCCTTGATGAGCTTCTTCATAGACTTGACCGTAGCCTCGGCTTTTACTTTGCTGATTTTAGGAAAGATAATACTTGTTGGAGATGAACTGTGGTCCACCATTAGATTACACAATATCTGGAGCCACCATGCAACAGAAGAAACCACAAAGAACATCAATGACATGAAAAGCAGTGGTCACAGTTCCCATATAGGGCAAATATGTGACCAGTCCATGAGGAATTTGATAATCACTAAAAGGTATTGTCCTCCATCATTGCACAGTCCTTTGCCAGTACTTGAAATGGTTGAGAGGGATATGGCTTAGTGATGACTCGTTTACAAAAATGATATGATAGTTTTGCTTCATTTCATTCAGTGCCTTATAAGTTCAAAGTGATGAGAATGGTTTGGCAATATCTAGCAATTAAGATCTTAACATTTCTCACAACAACATAAAGCATGTTAAAGCAACCTAGAGTTAATACAGATCATATACTCTGACTTCAGCTGCAGAGGAAATACGATGAGTGATCCTCTCAAATATCACATTAGGGTTTACTAGGTGAGGAAGCCTTCGTGACTATGTAACTTATGAACAATTTAGTCCTCAAGCAATTCTTAGTCCGTGTTCACATGTCACACTTATCAATACTCTATTGTGGTATCAGTGTATAATATATTTTGCACTATTGAGATGGAAATTATAAAGATTTGTTATAGGCAATATTTGCGATATCTAATGATGTGATGTTGTACAGTAGAACCTCTGATAGTGGACACCCGAGAGCAACCTACCACTATTATTAGTAAACTTTTGCTTGCCCCTTCCTATAGATAATGTAGAGTTGCCACCTACTAAAGCAAACTCTTAATTGAGTACTGAAAGCCCTAATCCTAAATTGTTCTCAGTTAGGAGGTTTAATGTACTCACATCTCCTCTAAATTAGTTTAAGTGAAGTACTGTACTATGAAGGAGGGAGAGTCTATGGAAGCTGGGGAAGGATGCACCTGAGTCAATTGAAATTCATTCTGAACTCAACAACAGCAGATATCATGTCAATCTTTTTCTCCCTATAGTATGTCCAAGTTGAGTTGGCGCGGTAAAAACCGTTAATAACTTTTGAACGGAAGTAGCTACGCTTCCGGGGTTTGTACCATTCGAATGCTCGTGCCGAAGCGGTCCAGAAAATTCCCTTTAAAAACTTCTGAGCCAGCGGGAAAGTGCAGTTTCAAAACTCAATAGAAAAGTCTATGGGAATAAATAAAACCACACGTTTCCCGCGCTACACGCGGCGGGATTTAGTCACGCGCTCAAACCGGGCCAAACACGTGCGCAGTGCCTCAGAGACAATTGTAAACAAAAAGCTGTCATAGTTTGGTGACTTCGTTTCTACCCTTCTGCTTGATATTCTGGTTCATTTTAGGCTCAGGAATTTGTTGCTATTCAAGGCTACTTAACAAGAGCAAGCTACAATGTGAGGTACGTTTGTATCACGGGTTGCTTGTCCACTCAGATTTTCTTACCTGTTTAAATAGGGCCTATTTATTTAGAAACTCAGTCAATTTACTGTTTGCTGACCAAGATAATAAGATATACAATCCATCATAGACTCTATATGCCACTATTAATGCTTTAGCTGTCCATTACTCCTCATGTCTATATAGGTACAGTTCTCTATGGTTATGGCGATGCTATTTACCACCCTCCAAATTCAACTGCTGCTTGTATCTGCCACAATTTCATGTCATCATAAAATTATATAATATATATATTGTACATGTCATTATAAAATTATGGTAATTGTCATTTTTTTTTGTATAATTTAAAAAAAGTTGAAATTTAACAAGTAGATATAAAATATAGTAAAATCATGATATGAATGATTCAGTGTGAAGGACAAAGTAATACTGGAATGTGTGTGGCCATAGCTAAAGTGTAGGTGATGTGCTGGATTCTTCACATTACTGTTGAGTACTTCAGAAATTCGTCACACCAAGAAATAAGAATAGAGTTTAAATACACGCTTTCACACAACAATCAGACTTACTTGAGGAGGCATTCAGCCGCGGTCCTGTGCTTCTTTCCTCTAAGCTTTGTAGCTCCAGATAACCCTCCGCAACCTTCAACCAGTTTTAGCGCACAACTAGAAGGTCGTACAAACTATAAACTACGAGTGATTAGTTATAACTGGGCATATATTGAATACAGCCGCGGAAGAAACTGCTTTAGCTTCTTTTTCATTTCAACAAGTAAACTTACGGTAATAATGCGCACCTTGGACCCGCCCCGTTTTTACTGTGGGCGTCGACGTTTTCGCGCGTTTGAGCTACTACTGTCATGTGACCTTAATTGGTCTCAGGTTTCGTCAAGTGCATTCCTCTTTTGCCACATTTGTGGTCGCGCCAACTCAACGTGGACATACTATAGTCACTTGACTACGGAGTACTTGTGGTCACTTATAGCTCCAGGTGTGTGCCTACTATTCCATTTAACTATGAGGTCCACCTGTGCGTGTGTGTGTGTGTGTGTGTGTGTGTGTTTGTTATAATGTGGATTTCATCCAATGTTTGGGACTTTTATTGAGTTATTTTCATTGTGTCAGAACCTAGGCATCAATAATGTTGCCACCAACACAGATATAGCTGGTGTTGTGTGAGTGTGACCTCTTAGGACTGGCCCAGTACTGAGTAGATATGGCATGCATGTTAGGAACTGCGTGGTATTGTGTTTGCTTATAAACATTTCAAAACCTTCATTTTTGGCTGGGAATTGCTTGTACATTGAGTTCTACAACGAGCCATTCCTGCTATGAGCCCCTCCCTCACACTGTATTTTAAAAAAGAACCCAGCTATTACAACAATACAAGTTGTGCAAAAAAGGGGGGAAAAAAGAAACACACACACACACACACATACTAGCCTACCAGTATAAATGCATGTTGTGTATGCTGTTGCTAATTTATGAAGAATCCAGCATGCACAGTTTTAGGAATTATCTATTACCTTGGTGTGCCATCGGTTATAAGCTGACGATACAGCAAGAAATGCTCTACCTGTACACGACCTTGGGATTAGGGCATGCAACATCTCTACCATGATGTATCCTAGCTAACGGCGAGCTGAAGATGCTGTACTAAGAGATTGATCACCGAGACAGTATTCTTTAAGGTTGAATCTTAATCTTGATGTGTGATTCACTTTTGTGTTACGTCAATTCAGAGTGAAATGGCACAAGTGGCAATGAAGCATGAAAAAACATTGCAGACTCAGAGAACACACACATTAGGGGAGGTACTTAATTAAAAACAATAACAATGCCCCATTCTTTGTCCTTAGCTTCCTTGAACCCTTCAATATTACATTTCTCTTGATAGCACCAAAACAAGTCTACCTCCTAAATTGGATACTAGCTATGCCCCTCACCTGGTACAGTCAGCATGCCTGCCTGACGCCAGATGTGCAGCACATTTTCCTGATGGAATGCATGCTCAGCTGGGCAGGACCAATGTCCACTGTACGGACGCCAAGATTCGCAGACATCATTGGACCAATGGTAGATCCACAAGCACTGTCATTACGAACAACAACCTCCTACACAACAACTATAATACAAATTACAATAACTGATCATGAAATATTAAAAGAGTACAACAAAGAGACATGGATATATCACTAACGACTATTACAGCTTTCTGAGCTTGACATAACTATATATATCTAGTCAAAAAGAGGATACTGATCATGAAGAATGCCTAGTCAAACCTAATCCAACCATCGCTATCACAAAAGGGTAATCTGAATTAATTCATCATCGTTATCCTTTTTGTGTCACTACAGCTTCTTAACTTTGCTACACTGGTGACACTTGAATAACAATAAGTAATAAAAAATTAAATTTTTTTTTGTATTTATATTGCAAAAATTGTGCCAGTGATGATGAGCAAGCAGCCCTGCAAACAAATCATACGAAATCAAAATTTGTCCCATGAAAAAATGCCCTAAATATGTGATGACAGGCAATTCAAAGTTTTGCCCAGTGTAACTTCTGTTGTATCAAACTTAAAGCCATTCTGACTACTTTAATAACCAATGACTCTTGAACAAGCTCTCAGCTATAAAAAAAAAAATTGGCCCATGTTAATTTTGTAGTTTTAGCCAACAGATATGAAAGTTCTACTTACCTCAGCTTCCCCCGAGTAGTAGTGGTAAAAACAAAACAACAAAAAGCTAGTTGTGTACTTGAGCACAAATGGCGAGTGAGTATCCCAGTACATAAGCCGAAGTACTGTTGGATGACTAATTTTAACTACTATAACTCCCTAGCTACTAAAAACGGTCGAGTTTTTAAACTACGTAATTACGGTAAAGGGTTTCCATTGCCATAATAACCACTCACTGCAACTGTTTCACTTAAAAAGAAAAAAAAATGATGAGTTTAGTCAATACTCAATATATTTTACATCATAAACACCACTATTCAAAAAATTAAGATAAACATATCCATGTCATTCCTTTTAAAGCTCTTCCAACATTTGCATGTACTACTACACTGAGACTACTGTCAGTGTTTGTAAACAAGCTAATCAACCTGCGTTACTATGGCATGATCTTACATAAGTCATACAACAACTGTTTAAATAACTTCATAGTGCTGTAACAACTTGAATATCTGTAACTATTTCTTAGAGAGAAACAAAAATTCTTTTACTATATTATTCCATGATGACGTATAATGATAATTTAATTATTATAAATATACAATAATCAAAATTGTTCATTTGTATCGTGAGAAAACACATTTTAAATTGCTACTGGGGTTTAAAGTGTACACCTCCTCCTCCACACCTTTGTGACTCTATTACATAAAGTAGTTTATGATAATTTACAGGTGATAATTGTAGCGTGTTTCCTGCTTTCAAGTGCATAATCCCACCTCAAGTTTATTTACTGCATCCATCTTGCTTCTCACTGCTTGAATACCTAATTAGATTTATAATTGAAGGAATATGGGAATTCTCACCATGTATCACATTCAATATATACTCAGATATTCAGCATTTCACTGATCAATACCACTTCACACCACAATAATTACTCAAAGTGTTGCATAGTTCACTAGTGAAGTACAAATGACTTACCACAAAGATCTATTTACCATTTGTCGCACCAAAAAATAGTTATATAAGCTTTCAGATCTTAGTGAAGACAAGGTACTCTTGGAGAATTCAAACAATGTTGGCTTAGGGATAAGTCAACTTGTTAAAACAAGTTTACAAATGTGGGTAATGTTTACTCCATCTAATGCAAAAATAGGTTATGTCAAAACACAAGCTCTACACACTCACACAGATACAAGTACACACATACAGACTCACACACATACATACACATGTGTGTTCCATTGGAAGCACTGAAGATACCTGTATAATATAATAATAGGATATATATACTGGGTAAAGTAGTCAAGGATAAAGTTGCACTATAAGCTGCTATAACTGTCTGACATGTTCATTCACTTTACTTGCTTTAATATTACTGCATGCTTTAGGGTATACAAAAGTACTAGAGAAACTGTAAGGTGGCTATAATATTACACTGTTAAAAATGGGGAATTTGGTGAACTTAGTTTTGGTGTTAAATAGGAGGCGCTGCCTGAACACCCCAATTTAAAGCTTTATATTGTCTCAATATATAGTTAGTCGTTAGTAAAATATATTTTAAATGAAGAAACTAGAGGATATAAGCTATCAATTATACATGCTCATTTTGATATATGATGCATTGGTGTGTAAGTTATAAGGGCTCAAAGTGGGGTGTCCAGACAGCGCTTCCTTGTAAACACCCCGTTTTAACAGAGTATCCACATCATAAGAATTGTACTAGCAGCTTAATCAGTATGTAGAACCATGCAGAACCTGAGCTACTTAAAGTAATGTTCTTCCTGAGCACAACATGTCAGAAACATCAAGCTGTTTATCTCTCATGTCCTTTAACTTCCTTAACTGAAAGGAAGCAACACATAAACACATGCACACACATGCACACACATGCACACACATGCACATACATACACACGTACAGATAGATTAGCAGTCAACATGCAACTACCAAATCCCATGGTAAACTGCTGTTTCCAGTATATTTTTAACGACACCATCATTAATTAAAAAAATTAAAAATGCAAATGAAACAAAACAACAACAACAACAAAAAACAAACAAACAAAAAAACGTGTACTGTGGGGCCCGGACGGTGGCAGGAAGTCAAGAACTGACAGGAAGCAAGGAACTGAACTCATTGAACTGCATTTCGTGTGCAATGATAGTTAGCTGTAGTTTGTATATTTGTGTGTTTAGGCGGGATCCAAGGGTGACCAATGAGGCGCCTGCACATAACTAGCTAGCTAGACTTTAAATACTGGAGGATTAGTGAACTCCAGGCCTTTCGTTGTAACTCAGTTATTTGTACGTATGCTGTATGTGTGTGGATAAGACTTAAAAGTCTTAAAACTACTGTACTACTGGGGAGCTGCGGGCAGCACTGAGTAATACTTGAGGACTGGTGGCAGTGGAAATACCCTCTGCCTGGGAATAAGATCGCTGATTTTCGGGCAGAGCATCACATGTACTATACACAATAACCTGTGCCAAGGAACAAAGTAAGCATGACGTGCTTTATATACCATATCAATAAGGACATGCTCTCTCCAGGTGATATTCCATTTTTGGAAAGATCAACAAGAAAACTGTCAAGGTCAGCAACAACTCAACCACCACTACTGACCACAAAAACTCCTGTGAATAATTGTTAGCTCACACATGATTATGATGCGACAAAAGGGGGTATTACCCACAAAAGCTAGTACCTATGCTGAACTAATAGCTTGCATTTTCGCGAAAATTCGCCAGAAATTATAAGCAGCTTGTCAAAGCGAGTTCTGAACTAGATTATTCAGAAACAGCTCCAAACTAAGAGAGGGGAATTGTAGAACCAACACAAAATCCCTACAGTGCACCGTTACTATAAGGCAGGATTGGGTCCCCTGAATCTCACAATCAAGTTAATATCTCAATTGTTTTATGAGACTTTACAGATTTCGATATACTGAAAAGACTGAGAAATAAGAGAAAGTGATATAGTTATAATAGGAGAGGAGGTAGGGTGATTAAGCATAAAGGTGATAAGTGTTAGTTGTATGAGGGTGAGAGGAGCTAATAATTATGTTTATATAGATGAGAAAAGGTGGCAGTTAAGTGAATAGAAGTGATGTAAACATTAGAAAACACACACACAAACATCTAGGTTCAGTAATTTGGGGCAGGCGTGTCCACAGCTTCAATACTTGGTGTGAAAGGCATCTGGAAATGTCTTTGTGCAATCTGTTGGATGGGTGCTTCTAAAGACATGTATCTACATACTAGCCCCGTTTCACCAATTCCCCTTCCATCCTCTCCATCCTTCTTTACACACACACACACACACACACCAAATGAAAATGAAAGAAAATGAAATGTACTGAGAGATAAGGGGGGGGGGGGGGTTAACTCAGCTATGTCATTAGTTTCATTATGATCTTGTCAGATGCAGTGGTTCAAAAAGACATATCTGAGAGAAAAGTAGTCACTCAAATCCTCTATAATAGCTCACTACCAGTGCCTCAATACACAAACAGCTGGGTGTAACTTACTGTGAGTAGCACAGTAGAATAATCAAGTCTAGCACATATCACTGCCATGTGTGTGTATGTGTTGTATCAAAATTGATTTGAATGTTGCTAGTTCATTCTAGGATACATACATAACAGTACTCTAGAGGGTACGATTCCTAAACACAACTTAATATTTACTACCAAACTGTTTAGACAATCAACTTTCTTACACTCAGCAGACATAATTGTTCCTGTTCCAATACCCAGGAGAAGGCGAATTGATATTCTACATAAGTTATTAAGTACAAGTTGCATGTTTTTATGCAATATCTAAAAGATCAATGTACTCACTCAATTATCATTGTATATATAGACTATTAAGATGCCATCATGTCAACCTGTACGAATTTATCTCATTAGAATTAAGTAATTCAGCAGAGCGAGCGAAGTGAGCGAAGCTGTATACTAATTAGTTCGGGATATGTCTTTATTTCAATTTGTGTAGGCGTGCATGGACCCTTTATGTAACCTTAGGCATGCATTTACCCTTTTTTCTGCTAAGGCTCCTGCGCATGCTAGGAAGTACGAGGACAATCTTCAACAACATTTTACCGCCGGGATTTCTTGAACCCAATATGAATGATAAATAGGTAAAATAAGCGAGGTAGGCTAAAAATTCAAAAAAAATGGGCTTAAAAAGCTTCCCAAACAGGAAGAATGAGAATAACAAAACAAAATGAAAAAGACGGGCTCAAGAAGAGCTAAAGAAGCTGCTACCATAGAGCAGGTAAGATATGTAGTATGTTATCAAAACTACATTAAAATTGATGTAAATAGTAGCCCCAAGGACAAATAATATAGCGAAGTGCTTATAAAATAAGTATAATAACTGCCAAGAGTAAAATATTGGTATGGAATAAAAACAGAATCACAGCCAACATGGGTGCTAATTGAAAATCTAATTTGTTGTTTTAACTTACTGTCCATTATATAGACAATTAATGAGGAGAATATTTCCATTACCAGAATGTTAAGAACCACCTGATCCTGATGTGTACTCCTGTGCCAGAGTTAACTAAATGTGACGATTAAAAGATTACAGAATATCCGTAGAATAATTACAAAATTATTATTATATAGTTTCCAGTGTTGTTTTGGCATAGATTTCTGACTTCTTTAGGTTTTAGTTCATGCAAAAAAAAAAGGATCTTGATTGCATTATGTGTTTACCTGATTCATCTATTCCGAATCATTGCTCTTAAATTTACTACTTTTGTATTACGTGTAACAAAAATAGGACTTCCATCTGAATTCTTTCCGACTGGCAGCAACACCCCATTTCTGTAATTAGAGCAAAGTTTTGTGAAGCCATCCAAAATTTTGATGCCATGTTCAATGTTGTACAGGATTCCCTGATAGATGTGAGCACAATGTTGCAATCATGTGTACTCTCTTTATTACATGCACTTACATGAAACTGTGACATGAACAACTGTGACATGAGATGAGTTCCACTACATGCTTCCCCTGCCCTGTGATACAGCCCTGTAAAAAGACAACTGAGAAGAAACATTGAGGTGGAAGTTATTGTTGGCAAAGTCTTTGCAGATTGAAGCCATATTGCAGGTGTACCGTGTTGGAAACATGTCAGTTACATTGTACTCACACACTCTACTGAACATGGAAAAATAACCATTGGAGATAAGACTGAGTAGTCTGGAATATGTTTGAACTATATTGGCTATTGAGTATGATATTCTGGTATGCAGTTCAATTTAGGAATTTCAAGCTATTCCAACTGTTCCAAAGCTATACTAGATGCACATGTCAACTAATTTATTCATTTATTTATTTCATTTATTATTTAATTTTTATTATCTTACTGTATAAAGGTTTAGGTAGTTAGAGAACAATAAAGATGCTCATAAGTCTAATAATAGAAAAATTTCCTATTATTATAATTACTTCAGCCGAGAATGACTGGAATCATAACAAGAGCTTTATTAACACTGGGTAGTGTAATATTGAAATGGTATATTTCAATTATTATTAAATAAAGTTACAGAAAAGCTATACCTAAGGTAATTCTATGTAGCAATTTATTTTAAGTATTGATCCTGACTTATAATGACATTAGTGGTACTTGGGGAGGGGGAGTTTTTTTTTGTTTTGTTTTTTAATTTCTTATAATAATTATTGTTAATCAATATTATCAACCCTAAACTCTAATAGTTCAAGAAGTTAATGTGTTTTAAGGGATTTAGGAGAGTAAGATATCTTGAACTTGGGTTGAGCGCTATCATTTCTTAATTACCTCCATTATTCATTCTTTCAGTTTTTGCTATATTTTTTGGACAGTAGCCAGGATTTGTGAGTTTATAGAGCTCACTACTGTTGACATTCCTCACTCTAACTTATCGCCTTTATAGGTATGATGGGGTTACCTTGGAGGTCTCTTTTGCGTTTTTAGATGGCCCTATTTATTGTGGCAGGCCAATTGTTCACACACATTCTGTGGCAGTCAGCTCACGAAGGCCAATCAGATCACACTGTGCGACGCAACATAGCCTGTCCAATCTATTTGAGCGAATTTTTTTTTGTGGAATGCGTTTGAGCTAATGGCTAGTGAACCATTATTGAACCTCAGTTTTATACGGTCATCAGTTAAAACAACAGCGAAAAAAATGTACTTCGGGAGTACGTGCGTTGGTATAAATAATTGGAAAACTTTTCTTATTAATATCCCTATTTTTGATAGCTTGCTAAAGGCTTAAGAATAAATCGTAATGACTTTGAGAATAAGCGTAATAGCCACTATTTTAGCTATTCCTCTAGTGTCTTCTCTACTGCCTATTAGAATTCCTTCTGTTTCATCAGAGTCCTGTGCAAGTCTCGACGAGCAATTTGATCAGACGGGTATCCTTAAGAACGAAGTCAATGCAGCGTTACTGAAGCTGCACGGTCCACCGTGCACTTGCGGCATTACTGAACAGTGGTCAAGAATCGCTTACTTGAACATGTCGGACACAACTCAGCAATGTCCAACCAATTGGACTCTATCAGCTCAAGTGAGAGGTTGCGGGAGAAAAACTCAGGGAAGGTTTTCCTGTGATTCTGTATTCTACCCGGCTAACAAGACCTACACTCGAGTATGCGGTAGAGTAAACGCTTACCAAGCTGGAGCAACAGATGCGTTTGATAGTTACATATCCGTTGGGCAAACCACTTTAGATTCTGCTTATATTGATGGGATTTCTGTGACCCACGGAATCCCAGGAAATCGTGTGCACATTTGGTCTTTTGTTGTAGCGCTTTATGAAGAGGACCCTAACTACCAACCGACCTATAACTGTCCCTGTATAAATAACAAAATTCAATGGCCTTACCAAGAACCTCCGTTTGTAAATAAGAGCTATTATTGCGGTGCTGGAAATACTGGTCCTGGGTACAACACAGATGGCCAGGTTTACCCAAACAACGATGTTCTCTGGGATGGAGAAGGATGCGGTCCCCACAATGAATGTTGTCAGTTTAATCATCCTCCGTGGTTTTGCATCGCTCTTCCTCAACCTACATCAGATGATTTGGAGTTACGGCTTTGTATGGGAGAGGATCATGAAGAAGATGCTATCGTCACCTTGGTTGACATTTACGTGCAATAGCACACAAAAAATTTGGTTATGACCTAAATTGCGTTTCAACAGCATAAATTTTGGACGGCTACATGTATAAACTACACTGTATAATATGTTGTGTTTTCAACTGTGATTGTAAATATAAGATATCTTCAGGCTTTTGTATTTATAAAAAAATTCAGCAGAGTTTTAAAATTAATAGTAATAATTATAAATTCCAAAATAATTTGTTAAAAGAGTCATATCCGTAGATAAATTTAGAAGTTTACAGAAAAATGGAAATTTTTTATTCTTATATGTCTTGATGGTGAAGTATTAAGTAACTGCATTTTTTTTAATCTTTGGAAGATGTCATAAAAATGTGGCTAAAAAGGTTCATTAAGAATTTTGGCAAATTGGAATAGCTTATGTTTTTGTCCTTGCCAAAGCTGGATTACATAGAGAGTGTTTGGTAACAACTTTAAGGCTTAAGTCAAAGTAAAGGTCTCTCTGCCCCCAGAATCCTCCTTTGCATGCAAATTCCCTTCAAATTTGTAGAATTAACTACATTAATTATAATTAGGGAAACACACAAATGCACTGAACAGAATTACAGAAATGAGAGGACTGTTGTGGTTGCCTGCAGCCTGGATAACAGGAAAAGGAAATACCACCTGTGATACAAGAAACTACTCATAACTAATTAGTGCATGAATAGAATGTTAATTAACCGTATGAATGGTTGAATAGCTAATGGACGTGTGTAGGTAATGACTATGGTATCCTATTGTAGCAGCTTGAAATAAGAGTTTGTACACATGATGACCTTGGTCATAACATATAAGTATAAGTACTGATCAACTTTTAAACATTACATCACAATTCAGTCTTGAAGTAAAAGGACAGTGAGGCCTAAGAATAACTGCCCAAACATAAAAACTGTTTCAGGTTATAATGGCCAAGGCTGTAAAAAAAACACTTAATTCATATTCACAAGCTAAAGTATACTATTAACAAAAAGCTAAAATTGAATGCCATGCAATTCACATTAGCTATTACTATGACTAAACAGCAATTATAGCATTATGTTAATTATAGTGATGGACAGAATACTTGCTTAGTTGATAAAGTTGACGGTATAATAATTCGACAGAGTATGTGGAACCTAATCAAATAATGCACAATGACGATGAAGATGCCATACAGATTATAGATATATCAGAGGTGTTGTTGGATGCCCCACTTTGTTGGACACATGATTAATCACATGACCCACTCTGTTGGGCAAGTGATTGATCAATAAAGGAGACTACTGTGGAATTAAGATTTTTCCTGTCATTCGTTTCTGCAATATTTGGACTTAAACTTGGTCCTATTTATTTGTCTCTACTTACTGAAATCTTATTTCTTGGAGCAGGTTTTGTTTGTGGATGTGAATTTAGTGTCAGATGCAGAATATGATAGAAGACACTGGAGGTATCTGGGGTACTGGATTCACCATTATAGACTCACTAGTACTACTGGTCATATCGAATCATGAACTACCTTATTGTTGCTATAGCAAAACTACTCTGACCAGAACAACAGGTTTCAGCACGACATCTCATAAACCACACCCAAGTAAATATGATTTCAGTAGCATTAAAAAATTAAATAAAGCAAAAAAAATTAGGTCCAAATATTGGAAAAACTAACAACAGGAAAAATCTTTATGTTTGGGGACTCTTGGAAACCGATATCGCTATACTTTACATGAGAAAAACAAAAAATTAATGTCACCACAGTCTCCTTTTAAAACAGAGAAGCACAAAATTTTTTAAGCACAGGGCTTACTTTGATGCAAAGATTTAGCCAATAAATTAGACTAATTTTGTGCAAGCATACTAGCATTTAATTAATTGGGAGTTAATGTGTTTAGACTGCTAAACATTAACAATGGAATTTAACGCTATGAATGATACAAACTATAAAGTAGCAAAAAATACTTAAAATGAAGTGACATTCTAGTACTAAAAATCTCTGATGTGTTCTATTGTAATACTGTTTCATAAGTACTACAGAACTTTCGTTAATGTTGTTTTGACTGATTGTATTATTAGCAAGAGCTATTACTTCAGCTTCATACTGATCCTTGTCTCTATCACTCCGTTCTCCGCATAAAACCCTGCAGAGAAGAAGCGAACATATTTCTCTCCTACTTTATCTGTCATACTCTTGATAGCCTTTCCAATCCTAGTCACTGGGTTATTTGTTAGTAGTTTATAATTGGAAACAGTTCCTGCGAAGGTGATCACAGTGCTCATCACTTTTTTTTCGATATCACTCTCAAGTAGCTCCATGGTTTTACCTGCTACAGTGTCTTTTGGCTTGTTAAAGCCTGTGTGTACATCAGCAGTAATTACATAGATGACATTGTTGTTTATAGTCGAGAGTGGTCTAGTCATTTGTGTCATTTGAAAGGTGTTATTCCTGTTTAGGACCTGCTGGGCTCACGATAAAGTTGAAAAAATGTATCTTTGGTAGGAAACATTTGCTGTACTTAGGTCATGTAATTGGTAGTGGTGTCCTAGCTGTGCCTGAGATGAGGGATTAAAACCCTCTCCGAGTTTGCACGTCCTGTTACTAAAAAGCAGCTTAGGTCCTTTCTAGGTGTCTTATCCTACTACAGAAAGTTTATACCCGGGGTTTGCTGATTGTTCGAGCAAACTCTCACTGGCTACCTGGTCTGGAGTGGTACTGCAAGTTCCGTGAGTTGAAGCATTTGTTGTGTCAATGTTGTATGTTGGTCATTCCTTCCCCAGAAGATTCTTTCATATTGTATACGGATGCTTCCCGTAGTGGAGTAGGCGGGTGTCTGCACGTCATTGGAGAGGAAAAGGAGCTTCCTGTTGGATTTTTTCTCTCGCCAATTGAAGTCAGCTGAGAATAATTACTCTGTCTCGGAGTTAGAGAGTCTGGCAATCGTCGCCTCACTGAAGCACTTCGAGTACTGCATCTAGTTGTCGTTGTTACTGATCACGAGCCATGTCTTGCGCTCATGGAGGGTACTTCACTGAATAAATGCCTCCTACAATTTGCCTTATCTCTGCAACAGTTCCTGGTCACAATTGTGCACAGGCCTGGCAAGAGTCATTTGAATGACGATAGAATGAGCAGGCAGGCATGGACAGAAACAGATGAGGAAGCAGCCCCAGTGTGATGTTTCAGCTTCTCCTTCTAGTCGAATCTTGGTGGAGGGAGATGTAGGAGGAGAGGATAGAGTGTTGGAGACAGAGACAGAGACGAGAGAGAATGAGAAAGAGATGAAGTCAAAGAAGAACAAAGAGAAGAGGAATGAATGAACATTGATGTTGTGTCATTGAAAAACAGTTGTGTGTGTAATTATTTATTAGCATAGTGAATCACAGTGTGTGCTTGTAATCTTTAGTGTATTCGCATATTATTTGTGCACATGCATGTCTTCTGACATATAAGCCAGGACATGCATGCGTATCGTCAGTTCCCCCTATATTCCCATTCTGTTAGTTACAGATTAATACTCTGTCAAAGGGTGCGGAGGGCGAACTCTGGTGGCAGCAGGTCACCAGAGCGTATGAGTAAGTGTGTGTCAGATAACTTCTCCTCTACTTCTGGCGACTTACCTTCAGGCTTATAGCCTTTACCGATTGAGCCAATCCAGGTTCTCGGTGGCCTGTGACCGCTAACTCACAGTGAGGTTGATTGTTTTTAGTTGGATCTGATACTAACAGAGAACTCAGGAACACACTGCAACCTGCAAATCCTGCAGAAGATGAGATTCCTGAGATAACTCTATCTACAACATCAAAGATAAGCCAGAAAAAATTGAGTGAACTTGTAACTTGTAAAATGAATGAAACAGTCAACATTAAGGTTATTACCAAAGTTCATAGGAACATTACATATTGACAATAATAAATATTAAAATAAAAACAATAACAATGTAAACAACTACA
>WLWD01004669.1_pt1 | contig 31774 bp, 17 predicted proteins | sample 6712731 | NCBI WGS metagenome assembly WLWD01 (sample SAMN12718690, study PRJNA576275) | sponge metagenome | isolation source: marine sponge | host: Mycale hentscheli | place: New Zealand: South Island, Marlborough, Capsize Point | collected 2014-11-01
ATAGCTTTTAAGCTTTTAAACATTCACTGCAATATGTATCCTTACAAGTATTCATGCAGTGACTTATATCAATCAAAAGTTTAGGCTAATTATTGGTCTGGTTTCATAGAGTGTAGCGGCTAGGCCCTATGATAGTAAATTTTTATTTAGTATGTGTCACATTTGTACTAGTACCATCATTTTCTCCGTATTTTAAGCACGTAATGATTGCATTTTCATTCGTCTAAAAGGGAAAATAAAATTATACTATAAAGTTGAAAATCGCTGACAAAGATGGCCACGGCTGTTGACTTTATTTATTGGATGAATCATTTGAATGTTCTATGAGTCTACATTGTTGATTTGAGTTGTTTTTTTTAACTTTGGAATGTAGAAATAGTGCTATAGAGAAGTGATAGCTATAACTAATAAATAATTAGTTCACTTTTATGCCTAACATTCTTTATTAAATTTGTAGAATGAAATATTACATTTATATATTATAGAAAAAGTAACCTCCTCCACTAAATGGAAAGTATCTGAAATTATACATTCTTCAGAGTTGAGAAATAAAGACAGACTAATAGCAAAGAAACTACGAAAAGGTAATATTATAAATAAAAGTTGTAGACATGATTTAATGTATCAGATATTATAAAAGGTGAAACTAGAATAATACATTTATAACTATACATTATATCTCAGTTTAATCTATGAAACATAATGAAATGTTTTTCATTCTGAGTGATGTTATTGGTGAGCAGGTGAAGCAAGTGAGTCACTATTGATAGCTAACAATATTATGTGAATGCATATAAACATGAACTTTTCGTGAGGGTGCCTAAATTCGTTCGTATAGTGTCTAAAAATACAAATTAATTGGGTCTAGGGTGATGCACTGAAGCCATTTATTTATCAATGGATTAATTGATGCTTGCTTCTTCTGCACTTAAACTACAGTAAAAATGTTACTGCACCATATTAAAGTGTTACTGCTAGAATAAGCTAAGTGCATTTTTATTTAATTATGACTCCTCTCCCGATGGGGAGGTGTTTCCAATTGACACCAAAAAGGTGTTCTGACAGCACATAATTGGTGGTGTGTTGAGTACGAGACTGCAGCAATTGGTACTACTCAATATTAATGTGAAGGTTTTGGAAGTCGTGGGTTGTCGTATCTCAGTGGTTAAAGCACTAGTGGCTAAAGCCAGTGGTCCTGGGTTCGATTCCCCGGCGACAACTAAAATTGCATCACATTTTTCCTTTACTTTTTTCCAGACCCAGAAAGTTTCAATCAAACTATCATCTTTCAACAACTACAATTATTTTGGCCTTTGCCAAAAAATGTAGCATTTTTACTTGACCATTTGAATTATAGTATTGTAGTAAAAGTTGAAGTTATATGAGATTTATCAACAAAATTTTCTTTGTTATAATTGAATCAGATGCATATCTTTTGCTATTTTTTGTTAAAAAAAACAATACTTCAAAGTCTTTAGTAATTAACGCATGCTAACTTTATATGTATTATAATGTGTTATACAGTGCAATTATTATACACAGACAACAGAATAATAAAAAATATGCAACAATAAAATGCAATTATGAGCCTTAATCTTTGTACTGTATTGAGGATATTAAATTTTAATTTGGCATACTGTAATAGTTGGAACATAATCGCATTGCTACTGGTAGATTTAAAGTACTCAACTCCTGGAGTCTACAGCCCTTAGGTTTGCGTGCACGAAATTTACCAGTAGCTACACACATGCTCTAACTATTTTAGATTGCGTTTACGCAACTTTATTTACCAGCATTTTTCTGAAATGGCAGTGTCAGGCAACTTTTTAGTGTGGATATCACTCAAAGCACATGACTCTAGTTTAAGTCATTTTGAAGGTGGTAAAATAACTCCATGTTGCTGGTCCCCCCAAATTGACTTAGCTTAGAAGAAATAAGAATGCTCTCTCTAAAAAACATCCCTAAGAATACTAAATGGGTTGTTACGCTTGGATAGAAAGCAACATCCTACACCCTAGCAAAAGTGTCAGATAGAGATTATAGATCATCAAGATCCAGAGACACTAAATCATTGGTTAAAATATTCACTGTGAGTGAATGGAGAACAATAATGTCCCTAAATATAACACAACAAGAACAGGGAAAAACTCATGAACGATTTATTTCAACTCCTGGGACCGATGGCCCTCGGGCTAGCGTGCACTAAATTTACCAGTAGCTATGCACACACCCTAACTATTTCAGATCCTGTTTACACTGGTGGAAAGAAAATGTTGTTACTTTACACTATATTTTGCTTTTACTCAAGCCCCTAAATGTTTACCTTTTCTATATGTTGTAGTATAAACATGAAGAAAAATAACGTTCAATATATTAAGTACATATATTTAAGAGATTTGTGGTTGACACAAAAACTCTAATCAATTTAAACTAGATTTATATTGGACATAATAGTTATTTAGTTATCTAGTTAACACTTTCTACCATTATTCAATTTGTTGATGTTTGTAGATTTTGGGGATCCTATGTATTCTTTAGAAAAAGAAACTGTTTTGGTATCAGCACATGAGCCAGACTTTGAACGCCCTCTCAAAGATTTTATAACTTACCTGAAAAAAGTTGAGTTCATTATCTCTGTATTGGGTGAAAAAGAATACAGGGCCGCTATTTGCAATATGCAAAATCCTATAGGTGAAGAAGTTCAAGAAATGAAAGTTACATTATTGAATGATAACATCAACATGGTAGTTGGGTCTTTTGCTAACTCACCAATAGTGGTTGTGAAATCTGCTAATGCTATAAAGTTAAGACATGATTTGGAAGCAGCACTAGATTTCTGCTCAAACGCTAAATATATTCTATGTATTGGCACAGGTTATGCATTTCAAAAGAAGGATGTACAGCTTGGTGAGGTTTTTATATCATCTAGTATTTCACTTATTGAACAGTATGATGTAACACAACTGGGAGATTCTGCCGATATTGATATTCAAGATGCAAAGTCTGTTGGTATAAGTGATCTGCTTAAAAGAATATTTTGCAGCAATATTAATTCAGTGGAGGACTTTTATCTTAGTGAAAAGCGTATTGCTAGGTATCACTGTTCCAATATCATTTCAGGAATTGATTTTGGTGATGCCAACTTTCAAAATGCTGACAAAGTCACTATTAATCCTCAAGCAATAGGAGGAGATTATTCTCTAAATGAAATATTTCAGTTACAAGAAAGTGGCAAAATTAGTGGTTTTATTGTGATAAAGTCAGTCACCAAGTATGCTGATGGCAGTTGTTATAACAATTGGGACTTTACCGGAGCAATGGCTGCATTTCACTTTGCAAAAAAGAAAATGATACCTTACATACGTAAGTGTCAATGTCACAATCTTTTAGCTGCATACTTCACAATCAGTGTAGTTTATGTAGTAAACAGTAGAGTAAATTTAGTGTTCATCTATTGCATGATACGTCACCAGATTTATTTAAAACAACTGATTAATGCATTTATACATAATTCTAATTCACAATAGATTTGACAAAGTGACTGTTAAAATCAGTAATATTTTTTAATATTTTGATTTCTTTTTTAGATCATAAGAATGCAGTATAAAATTATCTTGAGTCAATCAAGTCTCCTGAAAATACTTTGAATGTTGCAGTAGCAAAACTACTATTTCTTGGTCCATCATTACAAGGAAAGACGGTGACACGAATGCGACTAACAAAAATTATTAGAAATCTTTCATGGGACCCATCTGATGACATGTCCAATACTGGAATTTCTGAACAAACTACTGTTATTACATGCAAAAATGTATATCGAGGTGTGATTTTAGATGAAGAAGGAGACGATTGGAAAGTTGTCGAAGACATTGAACAAGAGGTGGAGATGTTCATTAATACTGAATCAACACAAAAAAGCACATTGGATTCTAGTGTTGAGAGCTCTGAACAATATATTCTGGATGAAACATTAAAGACTAAAGACTATCCTGAGCAAAAAAAATTAGATTCATCAGTTGAAGTTATTTCTAGCTCACCTGCTCCATCAGTACATCCAGAAACGGAAACACATGTTAATGTACCTAGTAACGAATTGTCAGCTGAGGATAACCAAATAAGTCCTGAAATTATTTCTCAGTGTCTTCAAATGAAAAAGCCATACAGTCTTAGTGAAATTAAGCGGGATTTGAACTATGGGTGCATAATATATCTTCAAGACACCGGAGGTCAACCTGAGCTAATGGACTGTTTACCAGCACTAACCATAGGGCCTGCATTATATTTGCTATTTTGCAAGCTTAATACCAACCTTGATGATCATTACACTATAGGCTATCGAGGCACAGATGGAAAGACTTCATCACTATTGTCACATTTTACTATAAAGGAAACATTGCTTTCAGCTTTAGCAAGCATATCCTCCATGCAGTATTCCTCATCTGATGATTGCGCTGACATAGAACAGCAATTTGAAAATCGACAACAATGTGTGTACATTATTGGAACACACCGAGATAAAGTAAAAGAAGATTCCTCCATTGATGAATATGAGAAAAATTTAAAGGAAGTTATTGATTCTACATTTTTCTACAAAAAAAGTTTGATTAAGGAATGGTATCAAGATGATTTTCCTGCAAACAGCACTTTAAGAGATTCTTCGATGCGACTTGTGTACCCACTGGACAATCAAAATGGAGGGAGTGACGAAATACAGTGCTTGAGAAGAGCCTTGTCACAAAAAATAAATCAGTATGCTAAAAAGGTTATTCCTAGTCAATGGTTAATACTTGGTATTGTGTTACGTAGAAGACCTGAAGTTATGTTAACTTTGGAAACTTGTTTCACATATGGAAGATATTTAAACATGAATAAAAGCCAGACTGAAGATGCTCTCCATTTTCTTCACTACAATTTGGGTATATGTATGCATTTTTCTAATGTTAAAGGACTAAAAAATATCGTAATAAATAAGACGCAAGCAATCTATCAGAGTTTAACTAAAATCATTGAGGCTGCATTTAAACCAGGAATAGTACTTGAAGCAGCTGCTTTTGAGTTTAAAAACAAAGGACAATTTACATTAGAATATTTTTCTCGTAATAAAGTAAACACTCCTCTACCACTGGAGGTATTAGTCATTGTGCTGGAACATCTAAACATAATTGCTCCCATTCCATCAGCAAATAAAGAGGAAACTACATTTTTCATGCCTTGTATTTTGCCAAATGCATCCGATACAGAAATCATGAGGTATGAAGAAGAGAATAAAATACCACATGAAGTTTCACCCTTATATATTCGGTATGATTCTGGATTTGTACCTATGGGAGTATTTTCTGCTACAGTTGCTAATCTTATTCAACAAAGCTCAAAAATAGTAAGTCTTAAAATTTAAGCCATATTTTCTATGTTCACTTTCTTTATTTTTTTAAAATTCTTACTGCAAATACATTAAGCATTAATAACATCATTAAATTTGTACTTGAATATTATATAGATTAGTCTCCTACTCTTTGATAACAGACCACCTTTTAATATGTACCTAATGAACGACACCTTCAATTGTGAATCTGATTCCATCTGAAAATATTTTTCCAGAGCCTGCAATCTTCAATGGTTTATTTCAGTAATTTTGCATTTGGGGTTTCTGTTTCAGCTACTAATGATTGGCTTATCTCCCCTCCAACTTGCATGCTAAACTTACTGAATTTGCTATCTAAAATTAGTGAGCAGAAATATTCAAATGACAAGGTGAAACAATATACATAGTCCAGGATAATATTGGAATATCTGATTGCTGTGTAACTGTTCTTCTTGGTAGACTCACATAGCCAGATGCTTTACCATTTTATAACCACTATGTGGAGAAAGGAAGAGTCTTGCATTGGAAATTAATTATTTGCAATTTTCCAGACTTCCTTGCTAATCACAGATACTAAGCAAATGATTTTATATTACTTGCAATATTATGCTCTATAGCATAAAACCATAAAAATACGATATAATTGATTGCAATTAATAGTCCTGATCTATTCATTTTAAATTATTGTACCATCTGTAACATGCTATCAAAAATTTTCCAATAATCACCGTGGGCCTTAGTCCTTCAAAATTGTACTGATGACCAATATTTAGGGATATGGCTCGTGGCCTATGGAACCTGGTGTGCACGAAACTATGACTTTGCATTTAAGGGCTACAAAATAATAAGTCATGTAACTGCTTATGATTTGTAGCTTCTTTTGATGAGTAAGACCCAATTGTTACATTTAGTAAATGAATTCTTGTTATAACAGCAAAATTTATATTTGTTTCATTTTTTTAGAGAGGAGTATATATCCGATTGAGGTCCGTTCAAATGCGACGAAATTACATACAATTTATATACAGTAAAGATCATGATGTCTTAAATCATGATGTCTTAATTTTGATTCACAAGCCAGAGTATATAAAGGTTCAAATCCACAGAACCAGTGATTATGAGCAAAAGTTCCATGAGTTATGTCCTAGAATCATGGAACTGGTAGCTACTACAATAAGGAATGTTTCGGGATCCATGTTGCACTCTCTCTACACAGATACTTCAAAGGATCAATATAAACATTATTTTGAGAATTATTGCTTTGCTTTTGAATGTTATGAACATGGACAATCAGACCATCTCTGTACTGTGAGCAAGAATGATCTGAACCCAAGATATATGAATTGTGTAAAAGAAAATGTATCATTAAAAATGAAGCCTGAACACCAAGTTTGGTATGGCAAGGTAAGCACTTTTTATTACCCATGATTTTTAGCTAATACATGCTCGTATTAACTGTGTTATAGGAAATTGACACTTCTCCTAGCAAAATTGGCACAGGTAAATGACAATAAGGATTGTGTATCAGATAATTTCTGCTATGTTAAGTTAAAGTTTGTTAACCGCAGTGCTCATGCACGAGAGGGTTACAGTACTCAGTTTGTATGTCAGTCAGTCAGTCATTCTGTCATACAACAAAAGCGGATCTCAAAGATGGCAGCCTCCCAAAGATTGAAAAAAACATTAAAATGTTTCAATGGATATTATAAGTCCTTTTAATGTGTCAGAAAGTTTAGTTTCAACTTATTTTTTCAGCAAAAGCTAGTTTTTTTAGGCCACACGATCGTTGTTGTTAACACCCCCTATATTCACGCCATCAAGTGAGCAAATAATTTATTTGCTGACCGTGGTAGCTTTGCATTACAATATTTGAGTGCTCGGAGTTTCCCATATGAGTGTCACTTGATTATTAAGCTTCTCTTATGAAGACCACATCTTCTGTTTCATTGCGCATAAGTTATTTTAAGAGTCAGAGCTATCTTTAACAGGAAGCTAATAATCGGAGAAATTCAGGCAGTGGAGACGACCCCCGTCTCTACTCTTCAACTATACGCGATATCTTGTTGATTCACAGCAGACTGGTTTCTTGTTCTGGAACTCCGACTTTATGTACACCTGCTAGTGGGTCTTCACTACATGGCATAATGCATATAGTTGTTGAAATTGAAATGTTCTAGCTTGACCAACCCATTCCATGATGACAAGAGAAAATAGTGCTGTTGGGTTCACTGTACTAAGTTAAGGTGTTTAGGTCTGCTCCAAGGCTACACATAGATTGCTTTTCAAGCCAGCAACTTATATGGTCAACAGTTTCATTACTTTTGAGACACTTTACAAATTTACATAATTAGTGGCGGGGGCGAAAAAAGGGATGCATGTACCATATAAATGAGTGAAAATAAATGAATAAACACCACGAAATCTCAATTGTGCTACCGCTGTAAGTATCTCGCTCACTTTGCTTGCTCGCCAATAATACATACCCAATTTTCAATTGTCCAGCCCCAATAGTATCGCACTCATTTCGCTTGCTCGATAATTAAAACTTAACAAGAACACATTACAACAGCTTATGCTGTTTAATGATAATGTGTTTTACTTAATCAGTCCCTTTATCTCATGGCTACTATGCTAAATAAATTCTAAGTGCTATGTAAATAAAGTATAAGCTATATATAAACTAACAACTGCCCCTCTGTCTTACTCCCTAAATACCAGCCCTGATATAAAGTAAATGAGTAATTCCTAATCCTAAATTGAACAGTAAGTGTTGCTAAATGTTTACTTCTAATGTCTAGATCATTCTTTTACCATGAGCAATCTTGAACTTCTAAAGTGGACCGACTCTACTGGCAAGAAGCCTAGAATTCAAATAATCTCAAAACTTAGTCCCAAATGGAGGGACATCAGTGACCTACTTGGATTCAGTCCTGCTCTCACCCAACAAATAGAACTCAACTGCAGCAGAGTACAAGATCGTTGCAAAGTAGTCATGCGTTTATGGCTCAGCAGTAAAGAAGGAGCATGTCGTTATCCCACCACATGGGAAGGTCTTATTGCACTATTAGAGGATATTGAATTATCAAGTTTAGCTTCAGACATTGGAGAAGTAGTGTGCAAAAAAACAAAGTAAACCATTAGAATTTCACATTTTGTGATAAGTTGTGCTGAATGCACACTGGTTGCCTACTATTATTTTTATTGATACTTAAAACTTTTTTTTTGATTAACTTTTTAGCTGTTGTTGTTGTAGTTGTTTTTGTTTACATTAGCTTTGTGTTCCTCACATGTTTGATTGGATTATCAATTATTATTTTATAGATATTAACATGCAATATTAGTTGTATACAAAGAGAGAAATTAATGATGTCCATATTGTTGGAACACTAGGTCAAACATGGCAGGGAATTCATCTGTGTTAACAAAATGATTCTCTAAACATTACTATTATGAACCGTCAGTGCGCATGTGCGAGAGAGTTATAATATTCTGTTTATCATTAATTCCCTAAGTTTTTGTGTAGTGTGCATATCACAAAGTCGAAATGTTCTTGTGGCTACTTTTTTTCTACCTAGCCAAGGTTAATACTAAAGCCAGATAATACCATGAAGTCCTCAGGAAGTCCTCAGGAAGTCGTAAAAACCGTATTGCTGAGTATCAAGCTCATAAAACTGCTTTAGAAAGTATGGATCAGTCCCAGGTGTGTATAAAAGCTTGTTCTAACCATTCATACCTATAAAAACGCCATCGAAATAACTGAAGAATCCCAGAGGTGCAAGCAGGCCAGTTTAAAATGCCCTAGCAAGACAAGTTAAAAGTTATATTCATAAATAGAACTAAACTATTACTGTTATAAGCTGAAGGAGTGTTGGAAGACTGCACTCAACATAGTTACTGACAAGCATTTGCACTCTGCATAATTACTGAGTTTTCATGTTTGATTTTAGCATGTTCTTTTCTGTCAGCTCATCGTACTATGTACCTTTGGTGTACAAAATACAAATTCCTAGCCAAATACCTGAACCGATAATAAAACTGCTCTGTAGGGATTGGGAAGGGGGAAATAAATAAGGCCTGGACAACTGAGCAAAGTATTTGATGTCATAAATTCTGCATTGGCAAACTTTCAAGCTACATAAAACACTAGAGACATGAAATTTACTTAGAAAATGTTTAAAAAAAAAACATCTTGGGACACAACACAGGACCTTCTGAACAAATAACTAATAAAGAATTCACTTGGAATACTAAAATATGTATCAACTCTAACTCTAATTACCCACATTCATTTAAACTCTCCATCCTTCTTACACACTCATGGAAACATAGTCTATCACACTGTCTCTTCATTAGACACTTATTGTTAACTTTGATTTCATCTTCTTGTAATTCATCATTCGCTATTGTTGATAATTCTATTAAAGTTACTCCCTTTGAGATTTCCAGGGAGCCTTTAGAAACACTTAGTGGGAAGAGAAGTTTCCAGTCAGGAGTTTTGTTCTTTTCTAGGGCAATTTATTGTTCTAGTAGTACAATTGTGTATTGAACATAATTATATAGTAAGGTATCACCTTTGCCGACCGAAATACATTTACAAAAGATCGTTTTACTTAAACATATATATAATATGTATATATATTAGCCATTAGAACTGAGAAAAATTGCTATTGTGTCTTTCTGTTCGCTGAAAAAATTAATTTCAACAGTTCCATGAGCTCTTTGTGCACATGTGAACACTAAGCATTTAATAAACTTTATTGAGTCAGACTTGTTTGCAGGCAATTATATAAGATCTTTCAGCAGTGGTAGCAAAGTTGAACAATCAACTTGTACACTGCAGCGAGTAGCATGTGGTGTGTGTCTAGCTAATCATTCATGCTGCTTTGCCACTGTCAAAGAAAATTGTGCTACATGTACATTAATTGAAAATTCACCCCAACACATGATGGGTGATTAATGAGCTATAAACAATGTTCTCTTCATAAGGTCAATTTTCGCTTAGTCTGTTTATTGTCAACTAATACTGAGTTGGTCTAAATGTGGGGGGACTTGGCACCACTTTCTATAATAATAGTGAGGGGATTTATCTCACCTGTGGTATTTATAAAACACATGAACTGATTTCATACAATTCACTTATCGTCATGCATTGTGTAATGATTATTCTATATTTAGACTGATCACCATCATGATAATTTTTGTTGGGTATAATTTTTGTTGGGTATAATTTTTGTTGTACATCATGATGGTGATCTGACCTGCAGTGATACCAGGCATGAAGAGCAAGTTCATCAGGAGCAGTGGGTGAATCAGTGCCACAATGACAGTGAGGTAAATGTAATCGTTAATTAGCTAATAAGATAATAATGCAGTGTATTGACCACGAAGACAATTTACCATAAAAATACATTTGCTATGGGAAATTTGGGCACAATGCGGCGTGTGTAAACGTCGGTAAATCAATTGAATTTTTTTTAAGTATTAAATAAGCCGACTAGAGTGAACGGTTACGTCTTTTATATCGGAACAACTGAAGCTATGATGATAAAACTTGGAGAAATCAATATCTAGATGCCAACAACTCTTATAAGTGAAAAAAAAATTTTTTTGATGGTCACATTTAAGCAAACAAAATGTTATGTTGGGCAATATTTTGTCATATATAACTATACTTTCATACGAGGAGGGGGGTATTCTAGCGAAAATTTCCTTCCTGGCAAAAATATTTTTAACTGCACAGCATTAATGCATGAGCAGTACAATGAAGAATATTACTCGTCTGATTTGTTGCATTTACACTCATTAAGTCAACAGATTTGTCTCCAGTATCAAATAATATAAGTGGTAATAATTACCACTTCAGTTTGATATTTCTCACTCAATTAAACTTGGCAGGTAGATGATACTCAGTCTATGAATGTTGACGAGCCTGATGAGTCATGTTTGCAAGAGCCACAAGAATGGAGTGATCAGTGATCTGAAGTAAGATTTTATTACGAATGTGGTGTGCTCCAATTTGTTTGTTTATTTAACTGAATTTTTTTTCCAAAACACAAAATCAAAAGAAAAAAGCTGAATTAACAATGTAACCACTGTAGCTAATTACGTGGATGTGGAAAATTGTTACTGCACTGAATTATCATGGGGAGAGTGAAATAGGATGACTTTACATTTAATAGTACTCAGCAGAGTGGGAAAACTATGTGGCAATTGTCAATAATAGTTAGTCACAGTTTATTGTGAGAATTTTTGTGTCAGGTTAGGGGTTAGGTAATTCACTTGTACTCTGATTAATTGCACCACTATGTGTCAGTTGACTGTTAGCACACGTGCTGTTGTCATTAATTAATTCTGTCACTCTTCTGTCAACCGTGGTTCTTGCTGATGGACATCACTAGGCACTGAAAGTCTTGGAAAGTCTTGTGAAATTTCATTAATATTTATAAGGCAAAGTCCCTTTAAACTGTCAGAATTTTCATTTTGAATATTCCTCTAGGGCAAAAAAAGTTTAATTTTGCCTGTGTAGGTTAATTGGAGTAGCTAGTCACGTGACCCTCCCACTTTAAGGCCCAGTTGATAGGCCTTGATAAATTATATGCTAGAATAATATTTAGCATAATAGGTAACCAAGAGCAGAATAACATAATAGATAACAAAACAACAACAACAACAACAACGAAAAGGAATGATACAACTTGCTTTTTAAAGTTACTGTATTATTTAGAAATTTGTGTTTATACCATTTTTTTTTGCTACCAATAAAATTTCAAGGACACTATTTTCATGCTCTTTTGCTTTTACATAAGTATGAGTATTAGTACGGGTAACCATGCTGTTTATATCTAATAGCACAGGCTACCTGTGCTATCACTCATTAATAGTAGGCTAGCTTTTTAAAAAGTCATTTGCAATTGTAGCTACACTGTATCGTTCACTCACTATCTCCTTATTTCAGGATAGATTCTACTGGAACTTCGTTTTCAGTGTACATCTCCTCCTAATCTGTTGAAAAACATTCTGTCTAATATGGGCAGAGCTTCTGTGATAAAGAATGACATTGTCTCCAAATAGAAACTACTCGAACTGTATGTTTCCAAGGTTAACGCTGCACGCATGCATACTTACCCGTACTATTTCACTTAACTACTGTGGTATTTCACTTAGCTACCATGGTATTTCACTTAATTTCCACTTATTTACCATGCTATTTCAATTAGTTACGTGCTATTTCACTTTCACCGTGCGATTTCAATTGAGCAGCGATTTTTCCCACATTTTTAATGGGCAACTTACCCATCGTACCATTATAATCAAACAACCCTTTATTCTCTCATCCACTTTAGCAACTTTTTAGTAGTAGTTTCCACATCTGCTTCAACATCTAAAATTTTGTTCTTAGAATATATTGAAATTATTCCATGGTAGAGTGCACAAGAGGCACCACATGTAAGCTAATGCAATTTATAATTAATTTTAATTAACATGCTACTTTCATGGTTCTCAATGGAGTTTCCTTTTGGCCTATGGAGACAGTCAACAGTAAAGGCAGTCATTATATTTTTGTTTCATTTTGTATTGGACATAATCTTTGTATTATATTCTGGTAATTTCTAGATCTATAAAATGGTAAATCTATATACCATTATTTTAACCAATAGCTTTGCTGTTCAATAAAAAAATGTGCATTTGCGAAACAGTATGCATGAGCATCAGTGGAATAACTCGTGCATCTGTTAGTGATACCAACAATACTAATCTGGTGCCACTAATGGTTCCACATTTACACCATTGCATTGCAATTCAATTAAAAAGGTGGTTTAATTATTTTTGTACTTTCTGAGTAAGTGGAACTTTTCAAGGAAGAATACTAGTCAAGTAGTAAATGGGTTTGGGGGTGAGGGGGGGGGGGGGGGAGTTGAGAAAAATAATTACCTCATCTAAAATCCGAATGTGGTCACTATTATAACCTTCATGTGGGAAGATTTTTTTTAATGCTTGAATTTATAGCTACTCTACCATTGAAGTGCAATTTTTTGAATCTTGGGTGAAAAAAATAGCTTGTTTAACCATTGAATTCATTCTGAAATGAACCAAGTATTGTGCTATTAATTTAATGCAATTATGTGTTTATTTAGTTAAGCAACGGTGGAGACTCATCTCGTGATTGGCTGTCAATAACATCATTGGTGAACCTGTGGCATCCATCTCTCATTAACACTGACCTCGAAGGATCATCTGATGACAGTTTGGTGAGTGAGGCAAGTGAGTCTTGTAGCAGCCTTTCATTACCATGTGATGATGGCATCCAACATCTAGAGAAAGCAACACCTGAAGCATCTTTTGATTCTGCAAAAATAGTCCAGACCTTTGCTAAACAACCTTCTTCTCTGAATTCTGGGTACAAGCTGGTTTTTGACAACATAGACAAGAATGTTAAGCCACGATACATGAGATGTGATGCCCAGACCCAGTCTCTGCATTATGTGCAGGTATATATGGAGTAAAAGACAGAATTGACTATTCATCATTTACATCAGAACAAAAGACTGAGATAGAAGTATTTTCCATTCTTCCAAATTCAGAAGATTATGATGCGGTCAAGAAAAATTTTACTGTATTGATTTCCAGAATAATGCACAAGCATTTTTTGGTGATGACTTCAAGAAACTCATTTCACAACATATTCGTCACGAATACAGTGCTGAAATGAGTACAAAGTCTGAAGTGGTAAGTGCAATATTTATGTAAGTCAGTCAGGTAAAGTATACGTGCTGAATTCAATGCCGGAACAACCAGGTATTACATAGTTCTAAGAAGTGACAACATTTACATGATCTGTGTGTATAACATCTTGTAAGGACTAATACTAACTCACATAATATTCTGTTTTTAATTCTTTTTTGATTATTTATTTTAATTTTGTATTTGTGTTATGTTTGCCATTTCATCACATATAACTGTATTACATTTTGTTTGTTTTGTGTGTGTGTTTGTTTGTTTTTTTTGTTTTTTTTATTTGCACAGGCTATTTGGAATCTTCTGTTCAAGACAAGGTCATCTATGGAAAGAGGTACTCTGTACCAATTGTGGAACTTGATTGACCGCAGAAATGTGACGACTAACGTCAAGTCTGACATTAATGCTGCTGAAGACTTTCTAGAATCTGTCGTGGAGGGTTGTATAGTTGCTGCAGTGATGAACATGAAATCACTAGATGACTTCCCTGATGAAGATATTGTACCGCCCAACACCTGGATGGAAGAGGACTCGATTCGTGCAGCAACTATAGAGAAGGTCTCCAAATGTGTTGTAGACAGCTATGTAGATCTGGAAACTGTGTTCAAGGAATCGGATGAAGCTACTGAACCTGGCACTTCATATGACTATACATGCGAAGTTATTAGTCTTGGGCTTTTGTTTCTTGGATTCAAAGATGCCATCAGAGAAGGTGACGGGGACAGAGTTTTATGTGTGTGGAAATATCTTATGCTTATATGGAAGGCCACCGGACACAAAAACTACTCCATTGAAGCCTTCACTATGCTGACCTAATACCACCTACTATTGCCAAAGAATTGGCTGCACAGCTCAAGTGGTCCCGATTTATCAACATTCGCGGGAAGTCTGGTCATAACATTAGCTGTGACCTTCATATGGAACATTTAAATCATATTGTGAAGACCGCAATTGAAGGTTTAGGGGAAAATGAAGAAAGCAATAGTCAGGGCAGGTAGGGCTGTTGGATGGCTTCATGAATTCTTTTGACAAGGAAATTGGAGTATGTAAACCCAGTGGAAAACACTCAGAGAAGTCCAGAGACAGAGACTTGGTCAAGATTGTTGACGAACTTCTGCTTCAAGATGGACAAATTTTTAATAAGGACACGACCTACCAGCACAAGTCGTTCACCAGTGTAAGGAAAAATATTATTAAAAATCTGAGAGAAAAGAAAGTGAAAGAGTGGATTATAGAAAGACTTCCAACTGCACTTTTAGAATTATAGTATATCACACCCTTGGTGCTATTGTTACTGTTGTTGTTTTTCTGTTGTTTTATAAATTCACCCCACCAAAGTTAATGGCCAAATATCTAAATTAATTAAATTAAAATAATAATAAATTACTGTAACTTTACGTCTTTAATTTGAAAGTATTAATCAAATTGATATTGGTATAGTTTACTCTCACAGCATAAACGGACATTGAATGTAGTGACAATTTCCACATTTACATGTTGACCTACAGACATCACAATAAATACATGCTATAAACTCAGTATAGGAAGTAAAGAAGTCTCACTAGGTGGAAACTCACGATATAAAATAGAGTGTCTGCAAACTAACTTGTTCTGACAGTACTCTATCATTTGTTCTGAAGTGAATCGCCTGTCTAAGTCACGTGGTTGTTTGATTAATGATATAGCTTGTTTTCCATCCCTTCCAGCCCTGCCACTTTCTTGTACATAGGTTTCAGCGTCCTGTGGAAGACCCCAGTGAATAACTTGGTGAATATCTGGGCAATTTATGCCCAAACCAAATGCCCCAGTAGCAATTAACACCCTTAATGGAGATTCGCTTGAAAATTGTTTATAATCTTCTTCTTCACTGATGAGTGTGTACAGTGAGTGAACATGTCCACAACTTTACATAATCTGGTGAATCTGGCGGTTCTAGCCAATGATCTCCAAGGGTTATTTTTAAAAATTGATGTATATTTATTACATCTCTATAGCTGCGGCAAAAAATGAGTGTTCTATCCATTTTCTTGTTTTTCACTAAAGCCTCACAGATAGCCTTAAATGAAGAAGCAATACCATTAGAAGGCTTGTCACCTACACAATATATTATAATGTTATGAAAGTATCACCCCTAATATGTCAAACAAAAAAAAAACATTAAAGACTAAGATGATATCGATATCTTACCATTTCTTCACGCAGTGTGCCTCATCCACAATCATTCCAACCAAGTTTTCCCTAAAGATATTGGTAGATAAAATGTGCTTCCAGGTTGTACCACTGAACAGTGCCTCTGGACTCATCAGTATCACTTGGAACTTTCCTTCTCTCTGATCCTTTGTTTGTCTTTGTCATCTCACATCAATTACATACACTGCTGAAGTTCCAAAAGAATATATAGTAGCCACTTGATCTTCAATTAATGCGATTAATGGAGATATAACCAGGATCATTGACTTCTTTTCCACACCACGTATAATGTCAAACACACAAGGAAGCAGGATATAGCATAAGGATTTTCCAAACCCTGTTGGAAGGGAGATGAAGACATCTTTTCCTTTGGTAAATTGGAGAATACTATCCTCTTGTTCTTGTTTTAGCCTGTATCCAAACCCAGAGGTTACTTCACCAACTTTCAATTGCGGACATTTCACTATTCCACTCCACACACTCTGAACTTTACGAAAATAGTGCACGCGAATGATTTAGCTCAATGGAATGTAAACAAACCGCTGCAAATGTCCAGATTAATTGCATTCCAGCATTACCAAACGCATACGGGGTCACCAGACCCTCCCAATGTTTTGAGAGGGTCTGACCGCGCCAGACTACACTTGTACTAAGTGTACATGTGTACTGTATGTATGAAAAAAAGTGTTCAATACTTAACTTACACAGTACAAATTTCTTGCTTAAAATAGAATATTTAATGAAGTAAAAGTACTGGGATTTTGTGGCTTTTAGTGCATGATTTGGCGAGCGAGCGAAGCGAGCGAGCAACTCTAAGATGTAGTCTATGGAAATCCTGAATACGTGGTCGTTTAAACGCGTGCGCGCATACGTGGTGTGGTTTAAATTTTTTTTTCACGCATGCGTGCAAATATCGCAAAATGAAAATGTCGTTTAAACTGAATACGTGGTCTTTTAAACGCGCGCGCATTCCAGAACTGCGGCCCTCGACATCCACGTAATCAGCCCTCTCCAGGAGCAGCTGGTCGCTGAGGCTGCTTTCACCCCAGGTCATGCCCTCCAAGTGGGAGTCCAGCGGAAACTGGCCTCCAACCTCCCTTCATGTCGCTCAGCTGGCATTGAGTGCATCCCTGTAGTTGCAGAGACTCTGGGCGGCCTGGCTCATGACACCATAACCATGTTAAAGACATTTGTAGAGCTATTTCTGACCGAGGCTATGGTATAGATCTTCACTCCACCACCAGGCACCTCTTTCACAGCCTAGCCATTTCACTTTGGGTGGGAACTCTACGTTATGGCTCCACCGGTTCCCCACCCTCCCTCCTTCCCGAGATGGGGTGGTGTAGCCCCTTTTATTTATTTATTTGTACCATTTCTTGCTTTGCCTTTGCTACTACTGTCATGTGACCTTAAAAAAAGAACTTCGCTCGCTCGCCCAACCAATGCTACACGAGCATTTTCTAGTAGTGTAGTAATTTAACATTCCGCCTTCCCACTGACTTTTAGTAACATGACAATTCAGTAGTCTGGCGTTGCAGACCCTTTACCTAGCGTTTGACTGTTCGATAGCTGATCTTTACAGGCGTGGACGGTAGTCTGGCGGAGCCGACCCTTTACCTTCCCCCGCCCACCTTCAAAGAAGGTAAAGGGTCGCCTCCGCCAGACTTGTACGTGGACGGAGTTTTCCTTCCGGGATAGTAGTCTCGCGTAGCCAGACCCTTTACCAACCGTAACCGCCGGTTAGGGTTGGTAAAGGGTCTGGCTACGCGAGACTACAGGGATAGTGATTGAAGAGCTGCGGGTGTGCTAGCAAAACAGACGATTCTCTTACAGTTGAAAAATGCGGGAAGTCGTGAAATCTATTGAACAAGGTATGTCTCGTGAGAGGTTGGCGTGAAAAACAAGTTGGAATGGGAAGCCTGTAGCTAATTTTTTTCTGGGGATAGAAAACAGTTCATTCTCGGTTGGATTAATTAGAACTTATATAGAACTAGCTATTTTGGTAAAGACTAGTTTTTTTTAACAAGGAACAAAGTGAGGTATCACACTGTCAGGCATTATATATTGTAGTGGGCATTATTCAGAAACTTCTTCAGCAGAATTCATACTGTAGTGGAGATTACACATTGTATAATTAGTAGAGGTTTATATTGCAGTGCTGAACAGTTTTATAGTTTACAATTTGATTCTTTTTCTGAAGATTGAGATAATACTGCACAATATTCAATGTGGTTTTAGTTGTCTCAACTAGCTAGTAGTTAAAAATAAGTTGGAGTGCCCGAGAGATATATTTTATTATTTTATTATTATTATTATTATTATTATTATTATTATTATTACTACTACTACTAGCTAGTGGTGTGTTTGAGCACAAATGGCGAGCGAGCCTTAAACTAACACTATTGTCAAAAGATTGATTTTAACAAGTAATACTCAAGCTACTAAAATAAAGTCGAGTTTTTAAATTACGTATATATGGTATAGGGGATTCAATGCCATAGTAACCGCTCCCTGCAACTGTTTGAATTGAAAAAGAAGAACAAAATCAAGTTACTTTATTTAAACTTTTTCTTTGTGATTCTTAGTAGTAGTTGTAACGCACAATACTGTCACACAACTGACATATCTACGCAAGACTTACCTTCGTGGTTAGTCTAGTGGACAATGATTTTTCATAGGGCTTATAACTGTGACAAATAGCATATTAACTTACCACTGCCACTAACTCAAATAGAAATGGAGCTCCCATAAGTTTTTGAGTTTTAACTGCACCCGCAAAAGAATTCAAATCAGTAAATAATTCACTTTTTAGGGTGATACGGGTAATGATCGCTAAACCGGAGGATTCCTTTTAGTGAAGTTTGGGACGGGGTCGAACACGGAGCGAACACAAAAATACCCGAGGGTCAAAGTACAAAATGACATATGTACATCCACACATATATACAAACAAATAAACATCCCCGATTTTTAATTGTGTTGCTCCTGAGAATATCTCGCTTGCTTCGCTCTCTCGCCAATTATTGTTGTTATTATTTATTTATTTATTTTTTTTATTCTTACCTTATTTTGTTATTCGGTGCACTCCTGACCATGAGAAAGTGATAAATTTGCATGATAGTAGATGTATATTGGGGGAGTGGTCGAGGTGGGTACATCAGTGGAAATGCTCATGTGTGAAGTATTATTTTTTTGGCATGACTAGAGTTCTGGTAGTAGTATGGTAGAACTAGAATAGGAGGAATATACATTGTAAATCAAGGAGTGTCAGGTGATGAGCTTTCCACTGGGAGGTGCAAACATTCAAACTCTGTTGCAAAGGAATAATTTACTCGATTATGTTTTGTGTAGGATCTAGTGCTACACATAAGTATAGTTTATTAGCAGGTGGTAAATAGTGTATAGCGCATTGTTTACTGTTAAATTTAATGTTGATCAAACACAAGAAGTGTTCACTTCGTTCCTATTCCACTGCCTTCAAGTGTGACCGTCTACAGGAAAACCGGGCACAACGCGGCATGCGTAAATATCGAGAAAAGATCGATTGACTTCGTAAAAATGTATTGTTTCAAGCCGACGGAAGGGAACGGTTAGGTCTATTATAGCGGGAACGACTTAAGCTACGACGATAAAACTTGGAGAGCTCAATATCTGGACGCCGACAACTCTGTAAGTGCAAAAAAAATTTTTCGAAGGGTGCCGCGTTGTGCCCGGTTTTCCTGTAGACGGTCACAAATATAGACAGTGGAGATAGAGAAATTACATTAAGTGAAGTTTACAAGAAGAATTTATAGCTATTCCAATAAATATTTCTCCATGCCAGTCAGCTCTGGACTGAATGAAGTGAATGTTCACAAAAAGAAAACAACGTACCAGTTAAAAAAAAATGTTTTCCTTTTGTAGCTAATAGTGATAGCTATATACATATCTTAATTATTTGTGCATCTCACTATGTTTCAAAAACAAATTATTTTGCATTCAAACAGTTGAAGTAGTTCTTAGGTTTTTGGAAGGGTATCAGTGTTTAATTCATAAAGGGGAGAACACTAAGACACACACACACACACCCCTTTTTATTTTATTTATTTATTTATTTATTTATTTTATTTTATTTATTTTTTACCCACAAAAGCTTCCTCAATATTACATAAGATCAATCATTGATAGTCTTTTTGCTTTTTTACTCGTCTTCACATTCCAAGTGCGTACAATGTTTTTTGTTGTCTTGTATGTGCTGCGTATTTCCCCTCAGGGTAGATGAGAGCTTCCTGGACCAAGTGAGGATGTATTTAGAGAAGGACGTATCTCAGGACATTGATACTATGACCACACCCACTCCGAACCTCGGGCAGCTCAAACTACTCTTCCAGAAGGACTGTGCACAGCTGCACAAGTGAGTTAGTCTATTGATTAAAATCTGGTGTCAATTTGATGTTGTGGAAATTGTGTACTCATGTATGTACATGTTTATAGCATTACTATTATTTTTTATGTGTTGGTTTTAGTTATATATTTCCACTTCTCCGTGTTTTTCTCACAGGCAACTGAACAAGGTCATAGCTCAGTTGGATCTATTGAAGTCTTTATTTGATCGTGCTGGAAGAGCCAATCATGGCCACGCCCACTCCACACCTCAGGCAGCTCAAACTTCTCTTACAGATGAACTGTGCACAGCTGCACAGGTGAGTGGGTGTGATAGGTCTATTGGTTAAGGTTCTGGTATAGGGTCACCTCATGAATATTCATTAATATTTAAAGTACGGAATTTTGTATCATTCATATTATTTTTTGAGCTGTAATTCACAACAGTAGAAGTTTACTGCAAAAATAGTAACATGAATTGATGATCGATGAGTTTACATTAATGGGGGGGGGGGGGGGAAATGCTACAAAGACTTGAGTGTCTGTGTCGGACAATATGGTCTACGGCATCAGGCCAAGCTTAAAGTAATGCTTTACCAAGTAGACAAATACTTACTGGAGGGCCCTCCGTAGAGATTTACAAGCCGTGCGCAACAGTATTTACTTGAAAATACATTGTCCACTAGACTACCGCTAAGGTAAGTCTGTGTAGGTGCATGTCCAGTTGTGTCAAAACATTGTGTGTTACAACCACTACTTAGCTAAAGAATATCACAAAGAAAACGTTTAAATAACGTGTATTGTTTTGTTGTTGTTTTTTCCCTTCAATTCAAGCAGTTGCAGAGAGTTGTTACTATGGCACTGAAATCCCTTTACCGTGTATGCGAAATTTAAAAACTGGACCTTATTTTCAGTAGCTTCAGTGATAGAAGTCAAAATCATATAAAAATAGTATAGTCTTTAGGCTCACTCGCCATTTGTGTTCAAGCACATCACTAGTTATATTTAATTGTACTGTATTACATTTATTATTATTATCAATATTATTATTATTACTAGTGGTGCGCTCGAATAGCGCAAATGCATGGCGAGCGAGTAGACTCTAAATAGGACAGAAATCACATCTAACTGTAGTGCACAGTGTAACCCTTTCCATTCTCAGTTAGCATCAGAGAATCTGAAGTCTCTGATCCCAGACTACTGAAGTGGACCCATGCATTGTAGCCCTCTTCTCTGGTTTAGCAGCTAGTCTACCAACCTTCATGCTAGGTGTGGTCACTAATAATATTTTTACAGGAAAAAAGAATGGAGTCAGTGAATATTAGAGCCTGGTGGCTGTTTGATCATTTCATGAAAATATGGCAAAACTTATCTTATTCTAGTTAAAGCATTTGTGTCAAATCGTAATGTGTATCAAACAATGAAACACATTGAATGCCAATGGCTGGGAGAATAAACTGCAGAAATTCAGCTTGCTTGAAATTTTTTAGTAGGTTGATGGCTTAAAATCATGGGAGTAGCTGCACTTCCACTGTCTGGTACTACTGCCACAGGTGAAGGTGGTATAGGTGGTTCATTGCTAATGTTAATCGGAATGGCTGCAGTTTCATTTGCTGACAAGAATTCAAGTTCATATGTATCTGCTGGTGAAGTTGGTAGAGCAGGTTGATTGCTGAGGAAGATGGGACCTGCTACTACTTTGCTGACTAATATTGCTTCAGGTGTGGATAGCGAAGCTTGTGTGTCAAGTGAGATTGGGTTAGCTGCACTTTTACTGTCTGGTACTACTACAGCCATAGGTGAAGATGGTACAGCTAATTTATTGCTAATGGTATTTGTAATGGCTGCAGTTTCATTTGCTGACACGAGTTCAAGTTCATATGTATGTGCTGGTGTAGTTGGTAGAGCAGGTGGATTGCTGAGGATGATGGGACCTGCTACCACTTTGCTGATTAATATTGCTTCAGGTGAAGATGGCGAAGCTGGTGTGTCAAGTGATATTGGATTATTGGAATCAGAGGCTGGAAACTCGGTTTCACAATTCCTTCTGCAATTACTGCAAGTTGCAACAGAGAGAACTACTTCAAAATGATTAGTTGGGTTACGAATGTATCCCCCTTTTGCTAACAACTTCTTCAGAGAGTAATGGTTCCATTAGCCGTGGGTGGATTCGCAGCCAAGTTCCATCTGTGCTGGTTTCGTTTGGAACATAAGAGTATATATCAGCCTTCAGAAGGCTTGATGTAGCAAGCATTTCTGTTTCTGTTGCCCAAACTCCACCATTCTCCACTGAGTTGTGAGAGATGTACTGGTCGACTCCAATACCCAGGTGCCCTGTCAGATTATCGCCAATGGTTATCATATGACTGACAATAGCTCTGCGCACAACAAGATGCTCATCCTCAGATCCAGTAAGAATGTAGCAAATGGACCTGTAGAAGCAGTTCCCATCTCCCGATATTCTCTGGATGGTAACTGGACGCTTGAGGCACATTTTGGAGCCACCTTGTGCAACCCCATTCTCACCATGGTATGTCAGATTCAGTGATTCACATACACTCCTTCTCCATGCTTCGTCCACTGGATAAAATTTGTACACACAGTTAGGCCTCAAATCTGTCCCATAGATCATGACTTCAGCAGTTTTCCTTCCACTCAATATTGTAGCTGCAGTTTCACTGTCTGGTACTATTGCCACATGTGAAGATGGTATAACTGGTTCATTGCTACTGGCACTTGGAATGGCTGCAGTTTCATTTGCCGACACGAATTCAAGTTCATATGTATGTGATGGTGAAGTTGGTAGAGCAGGTTGATTGCTGAGGATGATGGGATTTGATACTACTTTGCTGAATAATATTGCTTCACTCCTGAAATCTGTCTCACAGATCACAACTTCAGTAGTTTTCTTTCCACTCATCTGATTCAACCTAGCATCCTCCTCACGTCTTTCATTTGCTAAGATTTTTCACACGCTGGTAAGGAAAAGGGGGAACAAAGAGCAAGTCTGAGAGGCATTGGACGCGAGAGCAAGCAACAAAAGTTGAACCCGAAGAAAACTCTTTCTTACCCACGTCAATAACCACCTTTTCTAAGGTCAAACCTTGTGATTTATGGATAGTGACAGCCCATGCTAATCTCAGTGGAAGCTGAAGACGTGAACACTGCTTAGCAGTTGAAAACCATATCCTCTGAAGTGGACAGATTGGTACTGTTCCATCAGACAGAGTTGGACCAGTGTAAAAATCAAACTTCACCGTGACTGCAATTGGCAAGTCAGGTGGGCAATGTTCTCTTGCATAGCATATGCTTACAACACTTCCTAGAGCACCATTGACCAATCCTACCTCAACCCAGATATTGGCAGACAGCATTACACGTGCCCCTTGTGCAAGACAGACTACAGGCTCCAGTCCTCCAGCTTCATCAGCACTGACTCTGGATGCTTCAGGACCAGTGTGTGCAGCCCTGATGACGGCTATTGGCTGACCATTTGCACGTAGTTTGCTGGCATTGTGTTCAGCTACAGCTTCAACCGTGGGATAAAGGCGTAGTGCTCTTTCAAATGCTGTTGTATCCCCCAGTTCTGCTGGAGTTTGCTTCATAAACTCTTTCCAGTCCTCCTGAGGCAACTCTCCATTCCTCAGACGCATAAGAATGTCACGGAAGAGTTCCTGATTGGGATTTCTTCCAGCCTGTCTCATCACAATGTTCAAGACTATAGCACAATCAAACATATGGTAATTTGCACTACCCAGATCGAACAGCTCAGTTCGAGGTGAAGTGGTGTACAGAGGTAGATCCATGACTGGTGGTAGCTGGCCCCAATCACCTATGAGCAGACAGGAACATCCTCCAAACGACTCTTCAGATCTGTGAGGAAAGGCTTGCCTCAGGCGACGATCAACTTGGCCAAACAGCTTCCTTCCTACCATGGACATCTCATCGATAATGAGATAATCTATATTTTTCAGAGTCTGCTGAATAGTGTGAAGACGGCTACCATCGAGAGGCTTGAAATCTCCCCTGACAGGAATGCTCAACAGAGAATGGATAGTGTAGCCATTTACATTGAACGCTTCCACACCGGTTGGAGCTGCAACCACAAGATGGTCCTGCAGAAGTTGCTTGATGCATTGAATGTGGTAAGACTTTCCAGTTCCTGCAGTACCAGATACCACCATCCTGAGAGGAGCTGAGTTTTTTAAAGTTCTTTTCTCAAAGTGCTCTCGTACAATGCTGTATGCTTCAAGCTGCTTTCCTTGGAGGTTGTTTGAGTTGACACTCAAGTGAGCTGTCTCTGGAGGTGTGTATAGTTTACGTTGCTTCAACACAAATGATGGAATTTCCAGAAAATTAGGATATGCTGTTGCTGAAAGTGACCAATCAAAGTCTTGCTGATCTACTGCATATTGAGGAAAATCTGGCTTCTGTCGGCAGATGAGCATCCAGTCTTGTATGGTTAATACTGACTTGTTGTCATCGAGCTCATTATCATCACATTCCTGCCACAATAATTACAATATATTAACAATTGAACAGCAGGCAATTCATTTTAAGCTTACCTCCTCAGTATTTGAGTTGTTGTTTTCCCTTTCAGCAGCTTCTAGACGAAGGATGTCATCTGCAAGGGTTGCCGGAACGGTGTTTGATTGAAGATAGATGAGATACGCATCTGCATGCGTGCAACAGGTACCAAGAAGTTGTTCAATTTTTCTGAAAGGCTGATATAGCATGAGCTTTTGCCTGCAGTATTGCTCATAGTTTGGACCTTGAGGATCGGGAGAGATGCACGGACGCACTATGACCACGACATGTTTTTTCCTGCAGGTTAAACCTTCACCAACCATCCTCGAAGTTTTGAATCTCTGAACAAACTGCAAAAGAGTCATATTGGCAAATTCTGGTGTAACTGGACGAGCACAGTAGTGCTCAATAGGTGAATCGACTGTGACACACTTTCTTCAAAATGATCCTTAAGCTGCCGTGAATAATCCAAGCTCAGTACAACAAAGTCACGGGAAGCTCTAAACATTGGAAGCTGTAGGAGGAGATGGCATGTCTCCTGGGCAGAGAAATCTCTTTCTCCTACACTGCTGATCATCACCTTTTGCACAACTTTCAATGCACTGGCATCATCACCCTTGAGGCTCTTCAGCACATTCCCATAGACAGATTTCAATGCCTTGGATCGAGGTTCTGGCTTGGTAGCATACTTTGCACAGTAGTTAATGACTCTCCTGCGTGACACAATCATTTGCATGTCAACATTAGCTCTCCATGCAGACAGCTGCACTGGATTGTAGCTGTTAAGGAGAGAATCATTTCGTTGTGTAAGCATGGTAGGTTCACCATCGTCACTCGTTACTATCCTTGTCACTGGCTGCAAGTCTTTGGGATACTTGAATCTACACTGGAGCTGACCATCTTTTTTCTTCTTCAAACAGTATGCTGTGGAGCACCGAGTGTGGCGTTGGCAAGTTGCAATTAGCTCAACCAAATCAATGTGAAGATCATGTACGTCGGCATACCACTTGTTGCAAACATGAGGCTTGATCTTTGGGAGTGGAGCATTGTGTGCATCACTTCCATCAGGAGATATTGCAGGGTTGTCTGTGCTGACAAGATTGTCTCCATAGCTGAGGATCTTCTCTACTGCATCCAAGAATTCTGCATCATCTTTGGTAGAAAGCAACTTCTCGACATCTGGTGCTTCTCTAAACCATGCCACACCATGCACATGTGGGCTTCCACGATGCTGCCACTCAAATCTAAACCAGTAATCTACCGCCCCAAGAACATTGACGTAGAAGGCTTCAACAAATTTGCTTATGCGGTGAAAGAAAAACCAGTCGGCAATGGCAGGATTCTCAGATAGTGCCCTGCTGCGATGAGTAGTACTACTATGTTGCTGGTTACTGGGACAGATCAAGCGGGACAGTTCAGGCCACTGGCTGTCAGCAGCACTGTGTGTGAAAAACACAGTTGGCATTCCCGGTGTGTCTACCATTGAAATCAAATTTCTCCTTTGCTTGAACCAGTACTGGCTGGTCCCACGCAGAGAATTAGCAAAGTGCAGGACCCTGTTTGCAAAGCGCTCACCCGCGCATCCTACCATGTCTTTCAGTTCATCAAGAGTGAGTTTGCCATCTTTAGGGTGTTTCCTGATATAGATCCGGCCAGTTTGAAGTGCACGCCATCGCATTTCGGTATTGAGTGCAAAGTATCTAAAGCGAGGATGTTTGCCAAATTGGCCATCTCCATACATCATAAGGCGCTTAAAGTAATTTCCAGCAGTGGCTGTGCAAGGGCGGGGGGCAACAAAGTCACCAGCACCTGTAGGAAACAGAGTTGGAAATGCGCATGTGATATATCCTTCCGTTTGAAACTCGTTGACTGGAGTATCTCCACGCTTTGGCCACGGCACAGTTTGCTTTTGAAGGTTTGAGGATCGCTGTTCCACACTTTTCTTGATGGTAAAGAAATGGTTATTTATTGATGTTTGAATAGTAGTCATAGATATTGTTAAAGAGAGTTTAATTATATAAAGTACCTGTAGTTGTGGTGATGCAGAACCAGGATGCATATTGTTTTCAGCAGAATAAAGTTTATAGTCTGGTGGCTTAGTGAAATTACCGTTTTTTGGCGGACAAAAGGATCAAATTTTGCATGAATTTTTCTTTCAACTTCATAAATATTATTAGCCTAGGAGCCCCACCCAAAAGTTTTAATTAAGCCCACTAATTAAAAGTGGCCGCCAGAGCATTTATTGTTATTTATGCTTTAAATATTCTGTTTTTAGAAGCAATATTATTATGCAAGAATTATTGTATAGCTAGTTAACATGTTAATTTCAAGTTTAAAACATAGATTGATAATATGGCTGCATTAGCAACTACACAGTGGTGAGCAGCATACATTAACTTTGGCACAATTATATATACTGTAATCTCCTTTGCAGGCACACTTAAAAAAACTTCTGGTATGCTAAGCCAGACCAGTTCTCAACACTGTGCAGCAGCAATTTTTGACCAAAATTCACTTGGATTTGAAATTACTTGGTGGGGTTGAGTGCAAGAAGTCCATATTCCAGCCTGGTATTTACTTACTATGTTAATGTTTAGGCTCTTACAGCTAAACAATTCCTCTCTGGCCCCATCACTGAACTCAAACTGATCTCATCCTATAGCACAACTGTTAATCTTTCTATCTTTTGAAAGTGATTGCAGCTGCAAGGTACATAGCTAATGCTGCTTGCTTCCAGAAAGTGATATTTATAACTGAGGTCTAATTTCACCAGGGTTTGCACTATAGGAAACTGAAAAAGGCTGATTCCAGTTCCATAAAATGACTTTACTGCAGTTGTTGAGTTGGGGTTATGGTCAGAATTATCCAGAGCACCAACATTGAATAATCTATCTGTAAGACAGGCCAGGGCCACAACTCCTTCTTTTTATTGTTCAGATACTGCTGCAGCTATCATACTTTCAATTTGTCAACTTTGTCATATGAAATACAAATTCACATGTGATAAGTTGTTCAATGAGTTTCTTGCTCCAAGCCATGTGGTGAACGTTTAGACCAATGTAAATGGGAAGAGGTGGCTCAAGATCAGAGGAATGCCTTGTTTCATGGTACAAGATTCAGAAGCTTTCTTACATGCTAAAATGACTTGACCTACAGTTAGTCATACCTGAGTTTCACATCGCCCTTGGTCTTTCAAATCATTGAAAATTAAAGGAATATGATATATGAGGCTTGAAGGACGAGACTCCTGTAGGAAATTAGATGGAAAGGAACCATTGAACTTGAAAGGGCTGATCAATAATTATTGTAGCAGCCTTGGCTAAAATGGTAGCATCTTCAGAAAACGTCCCCTTCTGTAAAGCCTCCCTAAGCATATCTTGGACAGCCTTATGGAATGTGATTATGGTATTTCTGCCATCAAACTGTTCTTGGGCTTCTGGGAATTGTTCCAACAGTCGTTCCTTCAACTTGATTTTATTGTACTCCTTAGAGATATCAAAATCATGAAAACGACTGACCTAGAGGGAATACTGACCTAGAGGGAATACTGACCTAGAGGGAATACTGACCTGAGGGAATACTGACCTAGAGGGAATACTGACCTAGAGGGAATACTGACCTGAGGGAATACTGACCTAGAGGGAATACTGACCTAGAGGGAATACTGACCTAGAGGGAATACTGACCTGAGGGAATACTGACCTAGAGGGAATACTGACCTAGACGGAATACTGACCTAGAGGGAATACTGACCTGAGGGAATACTGACCTAGAGGGAATACTGACCTAGAGGGAATACTGACATTTGAACATTGAAGTTCCAGAACTAAAGGCTTTCCCAATGTAGCTAACCAACTCCACAAATACTCTGGAAAGGTTTATATTATTTTCCCCAGTGTGGACCTTCTCTTCTCTGATCGACTTCTGACGGTTTCTCAAACTCGTAAGGCACTTAAAAGTGATATTTAGCTACCTTTGCTATAAGGTCTCCACCACCAGTATGAACCAGAAGCTTAGTGTCCTGTAACACTTATTATTCATCGTATGTTGCTATCGGCAGCAAAAGTAGAAACTTGTGGAGATTACTTTCTTCAGACGTTTTTCACAAAAAAAAATGCAGTTGTTAACTTTTACTATACTTGTTGGGGGGTCTCTCTTCGTTGTAGTCATCTACACTCTTGGAGTTATGTTTCCTTGCTTTGTTCTGTTTGGAACTATTAAACTTTAAATGATGAGATTTGTGCCAAGATGCACTTGACAACAAAATCTAATGCACTTGTACTGCCACTAAAAGAAACACATGCAGGAAGGGCATCAGGTCCCTCAGCTCAGCTATGTTGCCTAAAAATCCTTCTCCACATTTTCGCAACTGCTTGTACATTGGTCATCGTCATGTGTCATTAATCCTGCCGACAAATGACACATCGTTTCCAATCTAACTCCATGTAATACTCCTTGCATGAACCTAGCCCGACACCAAAGGATGGTTATATAATGGCTTAGTTTTTACTACTTCACACTTTAATTGTGAGTGTTTTCCCTATAAGTGACAATTTTTCACACTTGTTATTACTTTGATTCACCAAACTCCAAACAGTTGTCCGATTATTTTTGATTGGCAGCCATCTTGCTTTACGAACGCATTTCATGAGGACTCCTAGGCTAAAATTCTTTAGTAGGCCCTAAGGAACAACCATGCAAAATTTTATGCTTTTGTCCAATGGAAACTGGTAAACTTGCATAATGACCCTAAGCCACCTGACTATTAGGAGTAATATTGTCACGAGAGCAACGCAGGCATTGAGATGTATGTGTACTAAATTTGACCCCTGGAAATTTCTCCATGCAAGTGGAGCAAGTATGGCATTCAATTAATGACATGTCCTGATGAAACCTTGCCATCTTTTTCTGGACATTTTCCTGCTCCAGTAATGCTTGGTGTGCTCCAGGATATGTGGCTTGCCATACAGCCCTGCTTCTTTCAAAATTTTCCAGTCTTTCAGTTCTCTCTTCCAAGTTCTCCGTAGCAAGACGTTCTTTCTGTAAAGTGCTTAACTTATGTAGCCTAGCAGCTCTCTCCTCAGATGTTTGTGTAGCTAGATGTTGTTTCAGGGAGGTAGTCAAGTTTTGCAGCCTAGAGGCTTTCTTCTCTGGTGTTTCCATAGCTAGACGTTGCTTCTGTGAAGTACTCAACTTTTGCAGCCTAGAGGATCGCTCCAGTGGTGTCTCTGTAGCCAGATGTTGTTTCTTTGAAGTGCTTAATTGTTCAAGTCTGGCATCTCTTGCCTCTGGTGTTTCAGAAGCACGACGTTTTTGCTGCTGAGTAGACATTTTTACCAATCTTGCACCTCTTTGTTGGGGAGTTTCATCAGCTCTTCTAGCTCTATCTCGTTGTCGTCTTTTTGCTAGCCTTATATTCTTCTCCTCTTCACTTCCATTCTTTCTTCTATCCCTGTCTTTTTGGTTTCTTCTGTCTAATCTTGCCCTTTTGTTTCCTGCACTGATTAATTCAATAGGACGTTTTCTATTGTTGTCTAAAATTTCTTTTTCCATTTTTAACAGGAAATCAAACACAAACACCTAGTAAATATATAAATATAGGTAGCTAAAGATGATTTGTGAAGGAAATCGCTAAATAATAGCAATGATTAGGCATGAAGAGTTAACAATAACAGAATTACCAGAATAAACTTTGAAAGCAGTGGCAAAGAAGCGCAACTTGACAAAGACTTCACAATTGTTTTAAGAATAGAGTAGCTATAAACTTTTTCAAAGTTGCATAAGGCAGTGCAGCAGGATTCTCCGCGCTCGTTAATTGAAAAATACTGGAACTGTGAACGCTTTACCTAACTTACGTAATTAGAAGCGCAGGCGAAATTTTTTGACGTACGTATACATACATATATATATATATCTGAAATCTCAATTGAACACGACTGATAGTCAGCTTCGCTCGCTCGCTGAATTATTATTATTATTATTATTATTATTATTAATACTATCATTATTATTGCCACTTCATTCTATACTGTGGCATTTAGTGGACTGAAATTTCAGTTGTGCTGTACTTCTCTTGACTACTTTTTTCTCAAACTCTGTTTTTCCACATGATTTAATACTTCTGTTCTTAGCTTTTCTATTCCATCTCTTTTTCAGCTCTTCTCTTCATTCTTCTACAACTTGATTAATTATAATTAATTAATTATCCATTGAATGGCCTGTTCCTCAGTGGTTGCAAGTGATTAATGTATATTTAATGCAGATGGGAGACTAACGTGGCTGCAGTATGGGGGCAGATGTCCACTGGTGGTGGACACAGTGCCCTAGAGGAAACCATGAGCATCATGGAAGTTCCTGTCATAATGAGGAGTAGTTTCATAGACACAGAGAGGGTGATTGGAGAGATGTGGAAGCAGGAGCTACTGCAGTCAATGGCTGAAGCAGGGCGAGAGGAAAGACAGCTAGCGATAGAGCATGGAGAATACCATGAGGGGGTTCCTGCTATAATAGTGGTAGTGGATGGTGGCTGGAGCAAGAGATCCCACAAGCATTCTTATAATGCTAACTCTGGTGTGGGTATTATTTTGGGACATGCAA
>WLWD01002225.1_pt1 | contig 31751 bp, 31 predicted proteins | sample 6712731 | NCBI WGS metagenome assembly WLWD01 (sample SAMN12718690, study PRJNA576275) | sponge metagenome | isolation source: marine sponge | host: Mycale hentscheli | place: New Zealand: South Island, Marlborough, Capsize Point | collected 2014-11-01
AACGCACTAGAAATACCAGTACGTGCATGCACTAGAAATACCAGTACGTGAGTGCACGCACTAGAAATACCAGTACGTGCGTTACCAGTCACGTGCGTGCACGCACTAGAAATACAAGTTTGTGCATGCACAGATTAGAAATAATAGTATGTGCGTGCATGCACTAGAAATACTTGTAAGTGCATAGGTATACAAACTTTAATGAACACTTAAAATTACTGCTTGGATTAACAACAGACTTACTTACCTTTATCTTTTCCTTATAATTCCTACTTCCATGGTACCTCACTAGATAAGCAGGTAGCAGCAGCAATATTCTCAAAGCTAAAAGAAAAGAAATAAAAATACAGCTAAAATGGCTACCAGCAACAACCCCGAAATAAGGAAAGACTTCCTACCCTTTCTAAAAGCTGTTTCCGTAACAAGATAGCCTATCACTACCAACATAGAACTACAGACAGGCTCACTCACCTTTGCGCAGTAAACAAGAAGACTAAGAGAAGACAGTAGTAGAGCTTTCGTTGTGCTCGGCGGATTACGCGTGGTGTAATAAGCAATAGTATACGGATTGCGGTTGAATACGGAATTAACGCGGGCACGCCATTTCTGTGTATTATCATCAGCAGGGCCATCGAGAATCGCTGCGGCACTTCTGACTCCACCCCAACTACCAGTCACCTGTTTGGCCGCGTGGCAATTGCTTTATGGCGGGGCAATGCATCGCTGTGGCTCCACCGTCTCCCCACCATACCCCCCTCCCTGGACGGTGTAGCCTGAACTTTTTGTATATTTATTGTCTTTTTCTTTTAACCAGTTGATCTCGGAAACGGTTCGCGCAGTGGCTCTAAAACTTGGAGGAGTTCATAAATAAAAACAACAACAATAATAAGTGCTTCACCGCAAAAGTTATCCACACTTACAGTGAGTTATAATTGGAGTACTCGCTGATGGCTGAATATCACAAGTACTGGCTGGGGACAGGTCTGCTGAAAGACATAACAATTCTCATATACAATTAGCCATACTGGCGCAAATCTGAGCACCTACCAGAATTCTAATTGCTGTACAGTATATATACAATTAATATTTGAACCATTTTCATGATTATTCACCATACTTGCATCAAGTGGGACACTCCCACAATGTTATGGTGGGATTGTCCCACCAACTTCATAATGGTGTGACATCACACTGATGTCAAGTGGGACAATCCCACCATAGAGTGGGAGTGTCCCACCACCAGCATCATGGTGTGACATCACACCTAAGGTGGGAAACATGTTTGGTGGGATATGGCCACCACTTTTTTTACAGTGTAGGCTACTAATGATATACATACGTCCACATATATATACAAACAAACAAAAAAAACATCCCATTGTTTAATTAGGTTACCCCTGATAGTGTCTCGCTTGCTTCGCTCGCTCACCAATAATCTATTACAGGAAAATGATATAAGAAACAAGCACTATATTTGCCACATTATAGGCTATGTGTGTGTACATGTATGTTAAATGCATGTTTTCATGAAGATCTACATAATAGTACGCTGTAGTCAGTAATGACGACTACAACGAAGAGATATGTGTTCACGAATAATTAAATAGTGAGCCTCGTTAGTAAGGTGTCTGTTCATGATTCAACTTTTTACCATGATTGCACTATTATCTAACCTCATCTCACACAATGGTTTTTGGTCCACATGAAGAGGTCAAACCAGTTACTATTCTAGTTGTCTCTCTCTCTTTTTCTCTTGTTATGTTTTGTATAATCAATGATAGTTTGTCTTCATTTGACTCTTTGTTTTGAGGAAAGTACTTAGCTAGCTTGCTACTTTGAGTAGATCAGGGATAAGTTAGCAATTATAGTCCTGGATTTTGGTATTCAGGAGACGTTTGACAGGAAAGAACTCTACAGTGTCACAACAAACAAAAATTGTATAAAATCATTACATTCAATAGAAGGCAATTCAAGAATCAAAGACTATTCCTCCCCAAACGCTAGAGATATTGGCAAGGAAAAGATGATGAAAGTTTTAAAAGGGAAACAATAGTTTCGCAACAATAGATAGACAGAGAAACTGAGAAAATAATATAGGAGAAAGGAATCCATATCTCAGGAAGAAAGAGAGCTGGAGAGGGAGACTGATGTAGCTAAACCAAGGGGTAGGGAATAGTAAATAGGTAAAAACAATACCCTATGCTAGTGCATACCGGATTTGCAAAAGGTACACATCAAGCACCACTGTGTGGTGGGAATTTGCTAGTAAATTTTTTTTCTTCATATTTTATGTATTAGAGATAAATAATTTTAACACTTGTGGAAGTAATGAGATTATTAATTTAAGTATGTATTTTGTGATAGACATCTGAAGAAAAGGCGGCAGCAGACAACACTGAGTTAATGACTACAAATGAGAGGTTGGAAAACGAGAATCGACAATTTCGAGCCGACAACACAGAGATAATGACAGCATTTGAAAGAGTGGAAAATGAGAATCAGCAGTTACGAGCAGACTTACAGATAGTCCAGCAAGAAAGTGAACGACTGAAACAAGAAAATGTAGACAAACAATCAGTGATGGAAGTACTGGAACAGGATAGAAGAGACCAACAAATAGCCCTGGACAGACTGCAACAAGACTACAAAATAGCATTGAAGAAACTTGAACGTCAGACAGAAAACAAGAAACCTCTGCGTTTTCTGGAGGCTAAAGTGACAAAGGTAAAACTAGTAATAATAAAGAGAATAAGTTACTAGAATACTAAGGATGTCTTGCAAAAAATTATATGTAGCAATATACACAATAGTATAAACATGAAGTAATTGGACCACTAATTTTAAAGGCAATGATGAGCATGTACAGTACATTAATGTTACAAGAGATAATGGAGTAACAACACAGGCTTGCTTTAATATTACCTTCTTTTTTATTGTCCTTTTTCCCTTTGACTTCTTTGAGGTTAAACAAATTATAGTTCATTATGAGTATTTTCAAGTTTTACTTTAGAAATAGCTGTTTATATCTTTAACTTTAGTTGCTTCGGAGGCAATTAACTCTCAGCATCATTTGTGACAGGATTTTAGTTGTAGTAGCTTCTGTGTTATTCTTTTGGCCTTGAGTTGAGGGTTTGCACTTTAAGTTCTTATTTTATTTAAAGTTGCTTACAATCTATCTGCAGTGATGTAGGATGATGTTTCGGTATGGGTTGGCTCAAAGGATATGTGTTTGTTGTTTTCTGGTGTTCATGTTAGGAATAACATTATTGTAGACTGTGCCTAAAAAATTACGTCACTGATCTAGTTGAAGAACAATATATATATAAGGAAACAGTTCCATGGCATACTAGAATTGTATAGTATTGGATGTTTACACAATAGCAGTGGTTGTTGCTTTGGCAGAAAAAAACAAAACAAAACAACAACAACAATTCATGATATATAATTTATTAACATCATAATAAATTATATTTAAAATTATTATTAGTAAGTAGCTAATTGACCAGTATGTAAACAGAACCTTGACAACTGTGATGCTAAACTTTATTTCAAACTATATAAACAATTATGAGCAATGAATACATAAAGTGATATAGTTGCTATGTTTGTTGTACAATGTTGTTGTTGTTTAGACATTTCCTCTCCAGTTAGACTGGAGGCGTGGTCCTGACATGCCAGTGGCTATGAGTGGATGCATCCAATCAGTACAGATAAATGATACAGTGTATGTTGGAGGAGGATGGACTGGCAGAGATGAGGATGACTACATAGTGATGGCCTACAACACACTGTCCTGCCAGTGGCATACTCTACCTCCATACAGTACCATGGGGTTTGCTATGACTACCATCAACAACAAACTTGTTCTGGTGGGAGGAAGAAATAGAGATAGCTCTGATAGCAGTGAGCTAGGAGAGTGGCAGCCTGACAGCAACCAGTGGACACACCCCTTCCCTCCTATGTCAACACATCCCAGGTATCCTTCAGCTACTTCATATAAACATTGGCTGGTGGTGGCTGGTGGTTACCATGGAGACTGTTCACTAACTGTTGAGGTACTTGATGTATCCAACATGCATTGGTCTACTGGACCATCTACACCAACACCATGGAACAGAATGAAGTCTACTACAATAGGAGATACCTGGTACCTCATGGGGGGATGTTTTGGGAATCTGTGCCTGAGTAGTCCTGCTGTCTATAGTGTATCTCTGGAGGCTCTTGTTTCACACTCCTCATCAGACAGTTCCAACATATGGAACAAACTACCTTCACTCAACTGTACATTATCCTGTCCACTCAACATTGGAGGATCTCTACTGGCAGTCGGTGGTGAGGACATGAAGAGTAAGAAGCCAGTGTCCACCATCCGGCGCTATGTCCCTGAGACTAATACCTGGGTCCATGCAGGACAACTACCACATGCAGTATACCACTGTACCTGTATCATGACATCAGACAAGGTCCATGTTATGGGAGGAGATGATGGAAAGAAAAGACTTAAAGTATTGTTTACATCACTATAATATAGTGAATACTTTCTTTTTTTTTCAGATATAATTTTTATAAAAAAATTGCAAGAAAATTGAATAAAAGCACTGACTGTTTGGACTAGTATAGCCATTGAAATAATAACCCAAGAAACCCTTTACCAGGATGCAGACATTCTAATAGCATGCAGGAAGTTGCTAATCAGCTGTAAGAAAAGAGTCGCCTATGTGTATTATGAATAAGTACTGCGGAAGCTGTTACAATACCGGTCAGACCATGAAAAATGAAACAGACACTTACTTGTACCGGGCCTAGCAACAACATCCATTGTACGAGTACTAAGAGAGCGGAGTTGTTTGTAGACTATGCAAAGAGATGTAGCCCAAAGAATTGATAATTTGAAAATGGCGTTAGAAATGGAACCTTCCCAGTGGGGAACGGACAACGTTTTTGACGAGTCTTCCATTTCTCCGTCGTATTCCTCTCGGAGAAGTAAGCTGGGTAGCTCTAACCTTGAAGTCTTCATCGAAGAAGAGCACTTGGACGGAGGGGCATTGACAACGTCTAGTCCTGGAGTTTTGACTGTGAGCACAGCTACTGCTAGTTCTGGGAGTGCTACCAGTCCTGAGCACGTATCTAATGGTAATGGTGCAGTAAGTATGAGAAGAGGAAACAGCCAGTCTGCTACCAACTTGGGGTTGCATGGTGAAGCTTCTAGTGAGTTACTCTAACACACAAATGTGGAGTATAAGTTGGAATGATATAGCTTAGGATGTTTGGAGTAACCTATTGAATTAATTTAATAGCCAGGTGTCACTTTATGTTTTAGAATTGCTGCCAGTCACAAAATTTTATTATTGTATTCATTACGTAAAGATATCACTGGTGATTGATTACACACCAGTTTCAGTGGTGTCCAGCACAAGTTTTTAATTCTTTCCTTGTTTCATTCTTTATTGAGTGGAATTTTCATTGCCCCTATTTGGGAAAGGCATGTTTAGAAGCATTGTTGATGAGGCCATTGGATTGCTGTTTTATATTTTATGTGTTTCATTGGAATTGTTCATGGGAGTATTGGAATGAGATACATAATTATTGATATGGAAATAGTTAGAATTCTTTTGAGATCACACTTTACTGTGTTCAGTTGGGATCCATTTCAACTTCATACGTATGCCATTGTGGCCTCCTTGTTGATGCCAGTGTAGTATAATTCTTGAAACTTTCTCACCTAAACGTGTCTGGAAAAAAGCAAAGAAAAAAAGTGAAAAAAACTTTCTTTTTTTTTCCTTTTCTTTTTTCCAGACCCCATGAGGTGAGAAAGTTTCAATCTAGTTTGTATGAAGGGTCAGAACTTGATAATTATTATTTTGTGTGATTTTCACTGAAGTTTAATTTGGTGCTGATATTAATTGTCAAGTCATTTATTTTCGATGTCCTCTTGCTTCCCTGGTGGGTAGGTGTGTTAGTTTTAGAGACAAAGAGGATATTTCAGGTTTGGCTTGATACTCTACCATCCACTTAGAGATAGTGTTGGTAATGGAGTTTGCCCTTTATAGTTGTTCACCTTATCAGGTTGTCAAGTGAGGTGTTAATTGAGAGTTGTGGCATGGCAGTGCATAATTAATATGGGACTATGGGGTGTGAATTTGTGTGAAACCAAGTAGGTAAGGTGTATTCTATGATAAAGGGAGACCGTTGTATATCCTCAATATGATGGTTTGACATACAATCTGATCTGGTCCTCCCAGGATGGACTGGTGTAGGTGTTAATGAGGTGTGAACTCATCATGTTATCAATTTTAAGTTCGTGTGTACATCGACTTGAAAATTAGATCGAAACTCTCTCACCTAAAGGGGTCTGGAAACAAGCTAAGGAAAAATGTGAAAAAAATCTTAGTTGCGACTACTTAGATATTTTAGCATTTTTTCTTTGCTTGTTTCTTACCCCTTTAGGTGAAAGAGTTTCAATCTAATTTTTATGAAGGGTCAGAACTTGATAATTGACTTAAAAAATTGGATTTATTATTATTATTTTCTTAATTATCAATAATACTGTTGACTTCATCTGATATAAATGTGTATATCAAATTCTAACTCCTTGACAGATTAATTATTAAAAAAACAACAACTCTAATTGATCTTTTTTTTATAAAGTATTTGGTTACAATGAATAATGGAGTGGATTTGTTACAATGTATCATATATATGTGCACAATCTATAACTGTTTCTCTAAGTTGTGGTAATAAAAGATTACTTCTTAGGTTTATTTAGTCGGGTAGTGTTTATTTCGCTAATGGGTGGTCAAGTTAACTGTTTCATTTTCAGGAAATATGTATATGGTCTCTCAAGGGTGGAGCTGTCTGCTACAAAAAGCTGCTGGCATCCACACATATTTCGCTAATGGGTGGTTAAGTTAACTTTCATTTTCAGGAATTATGTATCTGGTCTCTCAAGGCTGGAGCTGTCTGCTACAAAAAGCTGCTGGCATCCACACATCTTCCCTAAAGACACAAAGAGCTCCTCCCACACCACGAGTGGAGGTATCACGCAACACTGCAAATGCATCATTATCAATTATGTGACTTTGAATCATTTTCTACACCATATTGATGATGTGGTCATTTTTTCTGATAGTTGGGAAACTCATCTTGTTCATTTGAGAACTGTCCTTATTCGGCTTAAAGAAAGCAATCTAACTTTAAAGTCAGAAGTGTATGTGGGGATGTACAGCATTTGAATACCTTGGCTTTGTGGTTGGTAACGGTCGATTGTCAATCCCAGAGAGTCATGTGGAAGAATTCAAGAGCTTTACCCGACCAACAACTCAATCTCTCAACTTCGTTCATTTTAGGATTATTAAATTATTATCGTAAATTTATCCCTCATTTTTCTGATTCGTGTAGCTCACTCACATGTATGACAAAACCTTCACAACCTAAGAAATTGTGCTGGATGACTGAAACTGATCATGCCTTTCATTCTGTTATTTCTGCATTTACTGTTTTGGTTGTACCATTACAGTTTGCATCAATAGCTGGAATACTGCTGGAGCGTTTCTAACTCCGAACAGCGTCCACTTATACTGGTACTTGCCAAAAACAGTTAAAAAAGCAGTATATTTTCTAGAGTCAGGGCTTATAGGAACCTGATGAAATCCTTTCATCAAGTCCAGCTTGGAAAGGATTTTAGCCTTATCAAGTTTTGCACATACTTCCTCAGAAGACAGCATCACAAAAGGAACAGGCACTGTGACCTCATTCAGCTTGCGATTCACCCACTAAACGTACACTTCCATCCTTTTTCAGAACAGGTATAAGAGGGCTATTCCACTCAGACATAGATGGTTCAATAAAATCAAAGTCCAATAATACAAGTAATTCACTTTTTACGGAAGGCTCAAGAGCTTTGGGTATAGCATATGATGGACCCCACACTGGAACATCAATGGTAACACGGATATTAAAGGTAGTGGTTGAAGTTAGACCAGGTTTATTAGAAAAAATTGTTTTAGCATATTCAGAGAACGTGTCAAGTTCTTGACATTGGGACTCAGATAGCTTGGGACCTTTCAAGGAAGCTGGCACAAATGGCACATCAACAGAGTCATCACCATCACCATCAACCACCTTAACAATAATGATGAATAGAATTGTTGCTATCACGGAACTTCTTTAAATGGTTCAAATGAATAACCTTGGGATGAGATTTTCCTTGACAAGAGACAATTTTATTATTGACATCAAAACATGATTGCGAGCCTGGGATTTTACGCATAACTAATTCTCCCACATCAAAGGATCGAAATTTTTTCCTGTCTGATCTTGCCCTCTTATTGGAGTTGGCGTCATTCATTTTGGACTTCAAGGAATGAATGGTCATTGACATGTTGTGATGAAGTGGAATGCATGAGCATTTACAAGAACATTGTCAGGATGAATCCAGTATGATTTTAATGTGGAAAGAATATGTGGAGTGGGTTTCATAAAAGCAACTCAAAAGGGGTGTGACCATGCCTGGAGTGAGGCAAATTTCTCAGGAAGTACAAAACAAGGTCTAAAACCAATGGCCAGTCATGCTGATTAGAGATAGTCTTTCTTAATACAGCTTTGAGGGTTGAATGGAGCCTTTCAAGTTGGCCGTTACTCTCAGGGTGATAAGGAGAAGTTCGCACACGGCAAATAGCAAATTTTTCGTATAGTTGTGACAAAACTCGAGACAGAAAATTAGATCCCTGATCTGATAAGATGGCAGAAGGTGGGCCAGTAAATGAAAACAATTTTAGTAAGTTCATAGCCGTTTCTTCAGATGTGATAAGCAAAAACAAAACTAATTGCGAGGTCAATTGCAGTAAGAATGAACCTGTATCCACGTTTAGACTTTACTAAAGGTCCAGCAACATCAACTGCAATTTTGTCGAAACGTTCAACGATAATCTCTGGAGGAATGAGAGGAGCCTTGGGTGGAAATGCTTTTGAAAACTTCTGGCATGCATTACAGGAACCCACATATTTCTTTACATTCTCATTACAAGCCTGGCCAAGTAAATTGCCATTAATCAAGGCCTTGTGGCACCAATGCCAAAATGGCCTGATAGGTCATGAGCAGCATGTAAAACTTTCTCCATGAGTGATTTGGGTACAACAACTGCATGGGCAACTCGACCATTTGTGGTTGTCAGACACATGAGAACTCCCTCAACCGAAACACTTTTTTTTTCATTGTTCTGTGCCCACTTCCAAATGTGCGCAATTGACTCATCCTTAGTTTGCATATGAATTAAATTAAGCCGGACTTTGTAATTCCATCAAAGCTGATGACAGGAATAGAACAACTATTCAAAGAAGTACTAGCTGGAGAGCTATCAGAGATGCTAGCATTTGCGATTGCACCTTGAGAAGTGCATTGTCAAGAGCAGCTAAACTAGAGCAGTGAGATTCAGAGTTATCAATAGGGGAACGACACTCAGAAGTCACATTAGCTTGAAATTTACTAGAAGCTGACAAGCAAGTATCATCATTAGGAACTATATCAGACTCACAAGGAAGGACAGGAGTAATTTCATCTGATGGTTCATCATCAGATAGAAGGGAATCAATATCAGACAAAGAAATCGGTAGACCTTCATCAGCTTGTTGCTGTGCATTACGCTCGCTGCCTTCAACAGCTAGCACAGTAGTCTGAGCTTGAGTCAATAGCACACTGTGGGACTGGGCAATAGCAATTGATAGTAATTCATGAAATGTATTACCTAAGTCACAGCCAATCAAATACTTTGCTGGTAATTTGTCATACACAGCAAACAAACAATTACCAGAAATATCATAAGACTTGAAGGGTAAACAAATACTTAAGGACCTTAGGCTTAACTAAATCTGCAGATATCACACTTACATCAGCACCCGTATCTAATCGCAAGGTACATGGGAAACCATTAATATCCATTCAACACACCATTAAACTTTCTAGGTGCTCCATCTTTAACATTAAGGCAATCAGGAAGTGTTTCAGTGCACAAACGTCACTGACTATGTAGCTAACTGATTTGTCATTATCTTTCTTTTGATTAATTGAGGGACCAGAATTAGTTGAACAACTAGAGGTACTAGCTGGCGGTTTGTTTTCAGCAGTCCGCTGAGAAACTGATGGAGTTGAAACAGAGTTTGTTCGGCGCTCAGGGCACCGGTCAGCATAGTGACCTTCATTTAAAACAAGTAACTGGAAAGGTTGTCTCAGAAGTTCCAGAATCTATGCTAGTTCTATGGGACTGAAAATGTGTCTCACTGTTGTATGAATTGCTGGAAGGAAATTTTCGTCGGTTGTGAAATTTGTCTGCAGTTATACGCTCATGTTCATGACGGTAAGTTTGATAATGTCTATCCACATTCTGAGGTTTGCCATTGTATTGCCAGTAAGCGAGCACTCGATCATCAGCAGTTTTAGATTCAGAGGTAAAAACAAAGGCTTGACCTTCATGAGATAAGGTAGAAAGAACAGAACAAGAGGAAATAGCACTAGCTACAGCTTTTAAATCAGAACCAGCTAGATGATTGAGTTCTAAACACTTCCTCAATATAATAAATATACGATGGGCTGACAACTGTGACCACTTGGAAGCGCTTAAACTACCCCCAGGCCGAAAATGGGAAAGGAAAGTATCCAGGCACTCATGGATATTAAACCCACCAGCATCCAATAATACTGCTTTCAAACCACACATATTTACCAAGACAACTATCAACATGGGCATGATAAGTATTAAGATGAGACCCTGTCAAAACATGCTCAAGCAAGGGAACCCACTGAAATGATTCTACATCCTTGTTCACCATGATTCTCTCGAACCTGATCATTGCAGAGTAAAGGTACTCTCCTGGTTGCATTGGCAGAAGAGTTTTGGCAATGCGATCCGCCTTCTCCTCTAGTCGATTTGCCCTAGCGAGCTGGTTCTTCCTCTTAGTTTCTTTGGCAAGTTTCTCTCCCTGGGACTTCTGACGTTCAATTTTGTTTGTAATCTGCTGCTGTAATAAAGACAACTGTTTCTCAAATCCTTCATGTTCCTTTCGTTCTTTTTCCTCCATTGTCTCTCTTTCAATTTGCTCTAGCTGTTTTTCCTTCTTTCTTCTCTTCTCTTTAAGTTTTCTACGCTTTTCTTTGGCTTTCTTCTCATCTATGGTCTGTTTCATCATCAGGGCAAGAAGCTGCTCAATAGAAGGCCTTGACTTGTCAATTGCTACTTCCTCATCCTCCCCAGAGTCTTCATATGAATCACTAGTCAAAGCAAGCAGTTCTCTCCTGTCCATTTCTGAGTCTTTAGATGGTGTAGTTGCTACTTCTGAGCTTTTTGTTGGCTCTTTTGTGCCATCTTATGTTTCTGTTGGCTTTTCTGTGCCTTCTGCTGTTCTCTCTCTGTCAAGTGCTTGTTTTCTTGAAGTATCGATCTGTGATCTCTTGGTCTTGCTCCTAGTATGGTCCGAAATAACTTCAGATTTCTCCACTTTACAAAAAACAACAACAACACAAGTAGTAATACAACTTACAGAAATTGTCAGTTGCAACAGTGTAGATACACAAAAAATAATAAATAACAAGAATAATAAGAAATATGCACCAAACCGCTGACAAAAAAAAAGAAACAAAAAATATTTTCCGCTGAAACACCAGATATAGATAAACAAGGAAAAATATGAAAAGAATTTATAAAAAAATATGAAAAAAAAAAATCAAGACGAACACAAAAAGTTCTTTCCCGTAGCGCCGTAACAGGCAATGGATTCATCTCACTCATCCGTCGAAGACTTGTAGATCCGACCGCTGCTTTCAGATGTGGTGTGACATGTAGAGACGAAATAAAATAACGCCGCCACCAGAGTTCGGAATGTGCAACAGGATTCTCAGCGATCAAACCGAGTTACTTCAAACTCTCGACCCAAGCTAGAGTTTTAATTCTAAGCAGAGAGGAGTAGGTATCTCACAAGATGTCAAATAATGCTTCCACAATCCCAACTGAACTTTATAAGTTGGGTTGGCCAATATAAAACCAACCAGGAATTGTGTGTGATGAGAGCATACAAGAGTGGTGTGTTAGAGTACATAAGTAGCAAAGGGAGTGAATAGAGTGAAATGTGAGATGCATGAATAGTGAATGGCAAGGTACGCTAATCATAGTTAATAATCTAATATGTTCCTGAAGGTATAGTCATTGTTCTCTGTAGTGAGCATGTGGGGAAGGGTATTTCACCACAGTGGTCATGTCAACTGTATCATTTTCAGGAATTATGTATTGGTTATTGTAAAGTTATAATGAGATTAACATTAAATTGTTCCATGCACTCTGTAAGAATTGATGGAGGGATGTAAGAAGTTTGGTGCTTTCTCTATCTTCGTTTTCTGCTTTTCAGTTCTCTTATAATTCCATTATTTACCACTAGCAAGGAAGAATCCACAGAAACCACAGTGAGTAGCTGTTGCTTGTGAGGCTTCTCTGTACAGTGTAAGGCTCATAAAACAGCACATACTATGTCATACAGCCAGAGTCATACTGACCATTTACAGATAGATACCTTATATGAAACACATCATACAACTATAGTTTCCTTTCAGGGTTCCATATTTTAATATTCCTATAGCATATGTTTCAACTTTATTGAATCGTTGCTACTCTGGCATTTTCAGTACTACTACATCCTACAAATGGGCTCTTTATGCACATAAACACACATGTGCACACACACAGGCATGCAAATAATATACAGAGTCTATATCATCTCAATCAGACTTTTCTGACCATATTATGTATAAAAGTAAAAAGTGTTTGTTTGCTGTCTGGTTGTCGTAGCTTAGTGGCAGAACGCTTGTGTGTTATACAAGCAATCCTGGATTCAATTTCCGATGGTGACCAAATATTTTTAATTCTGTATCATTTAAAACAGACTATGAACGAGAGAGAACTCATCTAATGAGTAAAATAAGGCTGGGAGAAAAATTTGAAGTGATAAATTAGAGGAGTAAAAAAATTCAACGAATAATACGAATCTTTGAATAAAGAGAAATTTTGTAGGTCTGTTGAGAGTGAGACTGTAGCATACCATGTGGGCTGGTTTGGAAAACGGTCGAGACACTATTCCAATAGCTCGCACCTGGAGACAGCAAAGGTATGCTGCCACCAGAATCTCAGCTCTTAAACTATCCCTGGCTAACCAAGTACCCACCCGCAGGTTGGATAATGAGGATAGATTAAATTACTTTAATGAAGAGACTGCACACACAACGAATTGAATGATACAACTGAGACTCAAGCACATGGCACAAAACTCAACTATATATACAACACAATGACTCCACCTACTTAGCACAAAATAATGCACACTTCCTTCTCTGATACAAATGTAACACACACACATACATACAACTGCTTTACAGCACTAACCACACATACACACTAATTTGTTCAGTACACACAAAAGACAATGACAAAACTCATGCACACATAATGACAACGTCTCTATCTTCTTATTTATCTTCCTCTCCTTCTCTTTCTCTATTTCATGTGGGCTGGCCCACATCTCCCCCCCGCCGTCTTTGCTGATGGCCTCCATCAGCACAATCTTCTTCTCCATCTCTCTCGTAACAACGACTCAGACAGTCGGCCACAATGTTCTCCTTTCCACTACGATACTCCACGCTGAACTTGAACTCAGTCAGCTTCATAGACCAATTATGTAGTCTGCAGTTCTCCTGCTTAGCTGTCATCAAAGTAACTAGAGCTCGGTGGTCTGTCACCACAGTAAATCTCCTGTTGTACAGATAAAACCCAAAATGTCTGATAGATTCGTAAAGAGCGAGTCCCTCCAACTCCTGGGCACTATATCGACACTGAGCACCCTTCAATTGTCTCGAGAAGAACGCAACTGGTAGCAACTCGTCATTTCTCCTCACAAACAGCACTGCTCCAATCCCTGTAGCACTTGCATCACTTTCAACAACAAACACATCCGACACACATGGTACAATTAAACATACACTAGAACTTAACTGATCATGTAGACCCCTGAAGGCGTCCATCATCTGGCTTGTCCACTCCACCACCCCTGCCGCATTCCTGGATGTTGAGGGCGTGAGAGCAGAGGACCAGCGGTGATACTCCTTGATAAATTTCCTATAGAAGCCAATCAACCCCAAGAAAGCCCTTAACTGCTTCTTAGTCCTTGGAAGTGGGTGTTCTCTGATTGCCTTCACCCTAGCTTCCGGTACATTGATAACTCCTCCTATAACATGACCTAAAAACTCCAATTTCACCCTACCAAAACTGCACTTCTTCCTCTTAACCGTAAGCCCCGCCTCTTTCAACACCTCAAATAACATACCCAAATGCACCTTATGCTCCGCCCAACTACCTGATACAACCAAAATATCATCAATATACACTCGTGTAAACTCTGTACACCCTATCAGCACAGTGTCCATTAGCCTCTGGAACACTGATGGGGCATTGGTCAGCCCAAAAGGCATACGCCTAAACCTAAATTTCCCAAAGGGACAAACGAAGCAGGTTTTGTCCCTGTCCTCCACTGCTACCTCCACCTGATGGAATCCCTTTGACAAATCAACCTTGGATAACACCTTCCCCATACCAACTATCTCAATCATCTCCTCAAACCCCGGAATGTAGTACGGCTCCTTCACAGTAAGTGAGTTGAGCCGCCTATAATCCACACACAACCTCACTCCTCCATCCTGTTTCCTCACCGGCACCAAGGGTGACGCCCACGGCCCATCACACCTCTCTATCACCCCACACTTCTCCAAACTGCTCAACTCCTTTCTAACCTCCTCCCTGATCCCAATCGAAACTGAGTAGGGGGCCTGCCTAAACGGTGGGTGATCCCCAGTCTCAATCTTCATCATAACTCTCTTGGTATTCCCTGGTAAGTCAGAAAACACATCCTCATACCTGCCCAACAGTTCCTCCAGTTCACCCTGATAAAAACCCTCACATTCCCCACTTAACACATTCCTCTGCCCCTCCACTTCCTCTATCACAACATCCAATCTTGCAACCCTCACTTTCTCACAATACTTCTTCAAGCAACTCAAGTGCACAACCTTACAGTGTTTCTTCATCCCTTCCTTGCAAATCTTATAATTAACTTCACCCACACGCTCCAACACCACATAAGGCCCTTCCCACGAATCTGCCAACTTGCAACTCAACCCCGGTATTCTATACAACACCTTTGACCCAACTGCAAACTCCCTCAACTTTGCCCCCCTATTCATCAATGCCAACCTGCTCTCCTTCCCCTTAGCCATCTTCAACTCGGCACAATCCCTCATTAACTCCAAACGCTCCGCCATATTGTTCACCCACTCACGCACACCCAACTTCCCACATTCCATCTCATATAACCCATGGTACAATGCTTCCATAGGAGTCCTGACTCTAAACCCATAAACCAATTCGAATGGGCTAAAACCTGAATCGGCATGGGGCATCTGCCGAAGCACAAACAACACAAAGTTCACCTGCCCCACCCAATCTAACTGAGCTTCCTTACACTTCCCTAAAATGGCCTTGAAAGTACCATGCATACGCTCCACTGCACCATTCGTTTGAGGATGGTACGGGGAGGTCTGCACTTTCTCTATTCCAATCAATGCACACAACTCTTTCACCAACCTGGAACAAAATTAACTGCCTTGGTCCGTCAATATTCGCTCAGGTATAGAAGTCCTCACAAAAATGGACCACAGCCCCTCAGCAACCGACCGGCTGTTATGGTCCTGAGTGGCACAGCCTCAGGCCACCTAGTAGCCAAACAAACATAAGTTAACAAATACCGACACGCCCCTTTACCCTTGGGCAATGGCCCCACAATATCCACGGCTACATCTTCAAAAGGCTCGGTCAGCACCGGCCTCTCAACCACCGGAGCCTTCCTGGGCCTCTGTTTGCTCTTCTGCTGATACAATTGACACCCTCTACAATGTGCACCGATGTCTCTGTGCATCCCAGGCCAAATGAAGTGCCTGCCCATCATAGCTAACACCTTGTCCGCCGCCAAATGGCCAGTCTTCTCATGTGCCAAGGTCAACACCTTACCTCTCCACCCACTAGGCACCACCAACACATCACGGAATTCATCCCAAGTAACATACATAGACTTAACCAAACTTCCACCCTTCCAAGAAAATCCTCTTTCACCTCTGTCACCCAATTCCCTCCATTCCTTCAAACTATTGTCCACCTCTACAGCCTCCCTAAAACTCTCACCATCATTTCCTGCCCCAACTGGTCCAATTCTACCAGCCAACTCAATCAACTCACTATCCTTTCCCATAACTGGTACTCGGCCCTCGAATGCAGTAGGTACTGCCTCTTGCTCACCACTACCATTACTGTTATCACCTCCACCCATTTCCTCAGAAGTATCCAAACTCAAGTCCTCATCCACACAACTCAACCCATCGGCCGAAGCATCCTGCTCATCACCCAACTCTTGTAACTCCTCCTCATCCAAAACACACCATACAGACTCATCCCTCAATTCATTATCTCCACCACCTACACCACCACTGCCCACAGAACTCATCCCCGTTAACACAATGTCATCCTCCACTTTGTCCAGCTAATCGTTAGCGGTCCTAATTAGCAAAAAGAGTGGGAGGCACTCTAGCTAATAGTTATAACCTACAATAGAAACTAAGTAATAAGAATGCTGAGACTAAAAGAAGTCCAGATTAGTGAAAAATTCTAATTATTAAGAAGATATACAACAAGTTTTTAAGATTAGTTTTTTGAAATATTTCATGAATTTTAATAAGCATATGACTGTAAAACAAAGTTTCATTACACAGGCTTACATAATGAATCATTTCAATAAATATTTCTTTAAAGGCAAGTCTAGTGGGTGGTTCAATCATTATCAGGGCGGACATCTTCAATATATTTCCACATAGTTTTAGTATTGGGAAGTTGCAAAATAGCTGTACTAATGCTAATGCGCAATCTCTCACATAAAATTATTACAAAATTTGCAGCCTTGTATTGTACAATTCTTATAGCTACAGTTTACAAATAATTGTTCTTCCCCGTAGTCAAGGGTGAACTGTAACAGTGTGACCAAACTATGGCCAGTTCTTTACCTCATGCGGTTGATTTGATTGAAATAGACTAATCACTAAATCCATCAGACACCTGTGCATTCCCAAAGACAAAGTTTGGCAAGGTGAATCCCATTTGACACTTTTTCCAGCCTAGCAGGTTTATCAGATGGCCATGGCATTACTACGACCAGTATCAAGATTAATCATTTTGTTTTTATTAGGTGATAATAGTTACAGAATTTTTTACATAAGGGTATGCAAAAGTGTTTGTCAAAAATTCTTGAAAATAACATTTTTTGCACGACAAGTACTATCAATGAGATATAACTGGGTTTAGGATGAAGTGTATGGTGGTTGTGAGTGTGACCAAAACTTTCAGCCATCACCAGAAATAATGGAAGAAATATATCTGCTGCTGTCAGAGACCTTGGTTGGCCAAGTCTACCATGCTTTTCTCATACTTTAAACTGGGTGTTGAAAAGGTGTTGAAGTTGCCTCAAGTTGTAAAGGCTATTGCTCGTTGTAAGAGGATTGCCACACACTTTCATCATTCTAGCAAATCATCTTACATTCTGAAGCAGAAGCAAAACAGTCTTGGACATAAGGAACTCTGCATTATCCAAGAAGTTCCCACTCGCTGGAACTCTTCTTATTACATGGTTCAGGGTATCCTGCAACAACAACAGCCTTTGTGTGCTACACTCCTGGAAATTCATACAACCGATTTGATGCCAACTGAGTCAGAGTTCAAAACACTGGAAGAGTTTACTCTCGCAGTAAAACCACGTGTTGACATCACTGAAGCAATTGGTGCAGAAAAGTGGGTCACTGTTTCCATGATGCGACCGATTCTTACCAAGTTGTTGGAAACACACTTTGTTGCGACAGCAAGTGACAGTCCCCTGGTAAAAGCTATCAAGAAGATAATGCTGGATGACATGTCAGATCGGTACACAGGGGATAATCTCAAATTATTAACAAAGGCAGCTCTTTTGGACCCTCGCTTCAAAAGCTTGAAATTCCTTCCAGAATCTGAGCGAAAGACTACAATTGCTGAGTTAGAGTCAGATTTCGATTTGATCTCTTCAAATGCTGAGTGCAGTAGTGCAACTGAACCTGCAGCAAAGAGACAAAAAGGAGAATTTAAGTTGATGGAATTAATTGGGGAAAAATGTAGCTGTTCTTATGTCCTAACGTTGTTCAAAATTTCGGACACACAATGACCTGCTCTTTGCTGGCAGAACCAGTAATTACATATTAATGAGCATAAAAATATCCTGCATCATAATTGTCAGCAATATTGGAAATGTGACTATTAGTCATTTGCACATGTTGGTCTGTGTATTTCTACTTGATTTTCTTATCCAACATTTGAGTCATCTTTGGCTTGAAGTAGCTAACAAAAAGCTGACAGAGAGATTACATTCTACTAAATTCTATTCTGAGAGAATCTCTTGTAACTCGTGTGCTATGTTAGCAGCGGAGTGTGTCACAGGAAACTCTTTAGTTTGTAGTAGATAATGCTTCATTGTAAAAGAATTGTCAATGAAGTGAATTGTAGCCCCAGTATAGGCGTGGTTAGCTCGTGAAGTCCATATATCAGTAGTGAGAGCAAATGATACACTCTGGGATACTTCATTCTTGATTTTTTGATGTTCAGCATCATACATCTCAGGTAAATACTTTGTTGTGATGGTTTTGCTTGAAGGAGGATCGTAACGTGGCTTAAACGTCTTCAACAAGTGCCGAAACCCACTATCATCTACTGTATCCAAGGGTTGCATGTCTTTTGCTACAAAATAGCAAACAGATTCTGTCAGTTTGTTCCATTTTGTAGAGAAGTGGGGATTTTTTGGACAGAGCTTAAAGTTTCAGTCAGAGTAGGTTGAGTTGGTGGTGGCTGATTTCTTTTGTCCAAAGCTGGCAGAGCAGAGTACGTATTTCTGTGATGCTTTTTCAGGTGGAAGTGGAGGTTAGTAGTGTTTCCAGAATACTTTATGGAAGTAGAGCACAGTTTAAAATAAACCTTCTTTCCTGATTCTTTTTTTCTAGAATAAAGTAGCTCCAGATGGCACTTTTTGACCCTTCCAGAGGGTGTAACTCAGCTGTGGGTGTTGCCATGTAGAAAAGTGTCTCCCAACTACACAAACAGCTGAACAGTGCTAGAAGGCAGTCTTACTACACTGAGGCCCCCCCTGAGTGCTAGGCTCCCGTGTTTTTAAGCCAGCTAATATCAAGGTACAGTGATAGTAACTATCACCTTGAACTATCGTGATAGTTCAAATATCAATACTACTATCGCCAAGCACTGGTATTCTTGAGCAACTTAAAAACTATCATACTGCATCAGAATTCACAAAAATATAAATTATAATCTACCAACCTTGAATTTAAAGGGAAGAGAAACTGCATTCACTGCTTAACATATTAAAATTCTTCAATTCCTGAATCCAAATTTTCCCCCCCAAATGTCTGGTAAGGTTCTCAAAAATGAACTTTTTTACAGCAGAGCATGTTTCTCCGTTTATTAAAAACAAAATGTGAATCCTCTGTATCGATTAATTCAGTATAACAGTAAGAGTTCATATTTTTACTCACTTATTTCATAAGCATCAATTTTATATCGCTATTGCAATCTGCACTAACTATAATTGGAATGATAATAGAGAATGAAATACATACCTTTTTTACCCTTCAGATTAAAAAGCAACGAATAAGAAATAAGGTGGTACTTGTTGCCTTATGCTTCAACTTTATTTATGATAGCTAATCCAGAGCCTTCGATGGTCAACATCAACAGAAACAAAAAAACTTTCCAGCAAAAGAAAAATTACTTTTCAACATCGCCGCAAGTCCACCTAGCTGTCCACAACTAGCTATACGCACGTTACGCATGCGCATAGTATGGGCGGAGTATACCAACCTTAGAAACATGGTTTGGGTTTGGGTTGGGAGTCTCCACCTTTCCTGTTTTCTTCGGGATGGCAGGTTCTGCACTCGCAGAACAATCCGTCTGAAATTCACTCACTTACTAGTTGCGACTCCAATAGGGTTGTATAATAGTGGAGCTGGTGATCTGTAGGGAGCCTGGACTTAGAAAGTCACTTCAACAAGCTCGTTCCCTGTCTTAAACCTGCCCTGTGCTGGGCTGGATATTCTTCCATATGGCTGCTAGGTTTGCCAGATCTAGATCCTTCAAGGATGACCCACAGCTTCGCTCTTTCTTCCTGAATGAAGTGACTGCCACTGGAAAAACTCTGGGAGTAGGTTCTTATGGCTCAGTAGTAGAGGTATGTGAAACTCATATCAATCCAACTTAGCTTTGTGCCTTAAGCTATGTGTTGACCTTTACCATATTTGAAGAAATATATGAAGAGTACCTTATTCAGAGTAATTGAGTTTGATTCATCACATACAAAATGCATACTTTATTTAACTCGCACAATACAACTCTTGAGTACTTAACTACTTCATTACTAGCTGAAAGTCTTAGTCCTATATATTATACATAAATATTAAAAATGAATATTAAATACAATATGTGCAGTATACATAATGTATAGAGTTTATATAAATTTTATTGATAGGTTAAATACGAGGAAACTCTCTGTGCTGCTAAACGTATGCATGAGCTATTGTTGGATCCTAATAATGAAGGAGTTCGAGAGACTATAGAGACGTATCGAAGAGAATGTCAACTCATGGCAGGTCTCCGACATCCTAACATAACACAGTTCCTTGGTCTGTGTATCCTGGACGGTTCCAATCTACCTCTCCTTGTGATGGAGAGACTAGAAATGAGTGTTGACGACCTGCTGGAGTGTTCTCCTAATATTCCTTTAGCAGTTAAAATATCCATTCTCACTGACACAAGCAGTGGACTAGTGTATTTGCATGGCCGAGCTCCTCCAATAGTACATAGAGACCTAACAGCTAGGAATGTCCTCCTAACTTCATCTCTGTGTGCCAAAATCACAGACTAGGGCAATTCTCGCATGGTGAATATTAGACCAGGTCAGCTAGCACAGACTCTGACTAAGACTCCAGGGACCACTGTGTACATGCCACCAGAGGCTCTCAGTGAGAGCCACAGATATGGACCATCTCTAGATGTGTTCTCATTCGGACATCTTGCTCTGTTTACATTGACACAGGTAAATGATTTATTATTACAATTTGTGCCATTTTTAGCTTTAAAATTTTGTAGTTTTAGTTTTTAGTACACAGTGTTCAAATAGATGAAAATTTTAAGGATATTAGGACCGTTTTTGTACATTTATTGTAGTACGTAAAATATTAAAATAAATAATAATGAATAATAGTGATAATGAATAAAAACAATGGATAGAAAATATTATTGTTGTTAAGTCATTGAAAGTCACGGTTATCCACATAGTAGTACGCTTGTGTGTCAGTAACCGAGACGACAATGGTGACCGACGACAGTGCATGTATTCATGAATAATTCATGAGCTTATTGCTATTGCTACTGCTTTTGTTTGTGGTATTTGCTAGCCTTTTTTTTTTACTTATTATAATTGAATATGGTATATAAATGTTAATCTCTTAAACTTATGTTCATTATGTACTTTTATACTTACGTCAGGTCTTTCCAGGTGAACTGCTGTCCAGTACATATCCCAATCCTTCTAATCCTGACCAGCTCATTGCTCGTTCAGAAGTGGATCGTCGTCAGACTTACATGGCCACATTGGAAACAACATGTGGTGCATCTCATCCAGTGCTACTAGATCTTGTGAGACAGTGTCTTCACAACACTCCAGAGAGAAGGCCATCCAGCCAGGACCTGCTGGCTAGACTACGGGGTGTAAAGTCAGAGGTAGAGGGAATCTACGGAGGAGGAACGATGAGACAACTCAATATTGCCAGTGTCCTGTATGTGAAGGAAATGAAGAATAAAGACAAGCAGATACAAGAACTCAAGGTAATTACTAGACTCACATAAGTATAGGGGTGATACAATAATACATATATTATTAAGGCAATATTCTTTACTTATATTTGATAATTAGAATACAGAAATTGTATGTGGCACTAGTAACTAATTAAGTGGGTCCTGTTCACAGTTTACTATATATATACTAGTGATGTGCTTGAGCACAAATGGCGAGCGAGCCTAAAGGCTATACTATTGATTTTGACTTCTAACACTGAAGCTACTGAAAATAAGGTCTAGTTTGTAAATTTAGCACACAGGGTAAATGGATTTCAGTGCCATAGTAACAACTCTCTGCAACTGCTTGGAAGGAAAACAACAACAACAAAACAATACACGTTATTTAAAAGTTTTCTTTGTAATATTCTTTAGCTAAGTAGTGTTGTAACACACAATGCTTTGACACAACTGGACATGCACCTACACAGACTTACCTTCGCAGTAGTCAAGTGGACAATGTATTTTCAAGTAAATACTGTTGCGCACGGCTTATAACCATGCAAAGAGCGCATTGACTTACCACCGCCACTAACTCGAATAGAAATGGAAGTCCCTTAAGTTTTCAAGTTTGACTGCACCCGTAAAAGAATTCAAAACGGTAAACAATTCAATTTCTAGGGTGATACGGGTACTGATCGATAAACCAGAGGATTCTGTTTAGTGCAATTTGGGACGGGGTCGACCACATAACTAACACAAAAATGCGAGGGTCAAAGTACAAAATGACATACATACGTCCATACATATATACAAATAAACAAACATCCCCGATTTTTTCATTTTTACCTCTGTAAGTTTCTCGCTCGCTACGCTCGCTCGCCAATTATTGTATTTCACTTAACTTCTGATATCTAGGCATCAAAGAACAGCTATAGTTCACATGTTAAGACGCCAATTAAATATCTTTTTAACATGACCTTTTGACTCCTTTTTATTAAAGAAACAGTCGAGTTTTTAAATTACATATTTAAGGGAAAGGGGTTGTAGTGCCATAGTAACCTCTCGCAGCAACTGTTTGACTTCAAAAGCAAAAGAAAAAAAACGGGCATTTCTATGGAATTACTGACAGGTTTGAGCCTAACCCTATATTATATTAGGACATGCTTACTACTGTAGTAGCCATACACCTGTGTAAAGGCAGCTAAAATATATTATTTGTTAGTTAAAACGTTTACTTTATGCTATTCTTTAGCTAAGCAGTAGCTGTAACACACAACACTTTCACACACACTTGTTCACTTAACACAAGACTTACCTTCGCGGTTTGACTATTAGACAATTAATTTTCAAGTGAGAACAACAGTGTTGCGCAGAGCGTATAACTATGATAATACCACCATTAACTTACCACCACCACTAATTCAAATAGATATAAACTTCAGCAAGTTTGTAAGTTTTAACTGCACCCGCAAAAGAGAGTTCAAACTGGTAAACAATTCAATTCTGTTGGATTAGATGGTTAATAATCGATAAACCACAAGGTTTTGTTCAGTGAAATTTGGGACAGGGTTGAACACTAAGCAAACTAGCTAATAATACGCGACTGTCAAAGTACTAATGATATACATACGTCCACTTATATATACAAAAAAAAACAAAAAAACATCCCATTGTTCAATTAGATTATCCCTGATAGTGTCTCACTTGCTTCGCTCGCTCACCAATAATCCATTACAGGAAAATAATATAAGAAACAAGAACTATATTTGCCACATTATAGGCTATGTGTGTGTACATGTATGTTGAATGCATGTTTTTATGAAGATCTACATAATAGTACGCATAGTCACGAAGAGATATGTGTTCATCAATAATTAAATAGTGAGCCTCGTTAGTAAGGTGTCTGTTCATGATTAAACTGTTTACCATGATTACACTACAATATAACCTCATCTCACACAATGGTTTTTGGTCCACATGAAGAGGTCAAACTGTTACTATTCTAGTTGTCAGTCTCTAGTTATGTTTTGTATAATCAATGATAGTTTGTCTTCATTTGACTCTTTGTTTTGAGGAAAGTACTTAGCTAGCTAGCTACTTTGAGTAGGTCGGGGATAAGTTAGCAATTATAGTCCTGGATTTTGGTATTCAGGAGACGTCCCTCTTGTACCTACAAACTATTGACAGGAAAGAACTCTACAGTGTCACAACAAACAAAAATTGTATAGCATCATTACATTCAGTAGAAGGCGATTCAAGAATCAAAGACTATTCCTCCCCAAACGCTAGAGATATTGGCAAGGAAAAGATGATGAAAGTTTTAAAAGGGAAACAATAGTTTCGCAACAATAGATGGACAGAGAATCTAAGAAAATAATATAGGAAAAGGGAATCCATATCTCAGGAAGAAGAGAGCTGGAGAGGGAGACTGATGTAGCTAAACCAAGGGGTAGGGAATAATAAATAGGTACAAACAATACCCTATGCTAGTGCATACCAGATTTGCAAAAGGTACACATCAAGCGACACTGTATGTGGCAGGAATTTGCTAGTAAATATTTTTTCTTCATATTTTATGTATTAGAGATAAATATTTTTAACACTTGTGGAAGTAATGAGATTATTAATTTAAGTATGTATTTTGTGATAGACATCTGAAGAAAAGGCTGCAGCAGACAATACTGAGTTAATGACTACTATTGAGAGGATGGAAAATGAGATTAGACAATTACGAGCAGACAACACAGAGAAAATGACAGCATTTGAAAGAATAGAAAATGAGAATCAGAGGTTACGAGCAGACTTTCAGATAGTCCGGCTAGAAAGTGAACGACTGAAACGAGAAAATGTAGACCAACAATCAGTGATGGAAGGACTGGAACAGGATAGAAGAGACCAACAAGTAGCCCTGGACAGACTGCAACAAGACTACAAAATAGCATTGAAGAAACTTGAACGTCAGACAGAAAACAAGAATCCTCTGGATTTTGAGTCTAAAGTGACAAAGGTAAAACTAGTAATAATAAAGAGAATAAGTTACTAGAATTATAAGAATGTCTTGCAAAAATTATATGAATGTTGAGCAAGTACAGTACATTAATGTTACAAGAGATAATGGAGTAGCAACACAGGCTTGCTTTAATATTTCTTCTTTTTTTTATTGTCCTTTTTCCCTTTGACTTCTTTGAGGTTAAACAAATTATAGTAAATAGCTGTTTATATATTTAACTTTAGTTGCTTTGGAGGCAATTAACTCTCAGTATACATATGTGACAGGATTTTAGTTTCAATAGCTTCTGTGTTATTCTTTTGACCTTGAGTTGAGGGTTTGCACTTTAAGTTCTTATTTTATTTAAAGTTGCTTGCAGTCTATCTGGAGTGATGTAGGACGATGTTTCGGTATGGGTGGTCTCAAAGGATATGTGTTTGTTATTTTCAGGTGTTCATGTTAGGAATAACATTATTGTAGACTGTGCCTAAAAAGTTACGTCACCGATCTAGTTGAAGAACAATATATTAGGAAACAGTTCCATGGCATACTAGGATTGTATAGTATTGGATGTTTACACAACAGCAGTGGTTGTTGCTTTGGCAGAAAAAAACAAAAAAAACAACAACAACAACAATTCATGATATATAATTTATAAACTGATATTTATAAAAAAAATTATTATTAGTAAGCTAATTGACCAGTATGTAAACAGAACCTTGACAACTGTGATGCTAAACTTTATTTCAAACTATATAAACAATTATGAGCAATGAATACATAAAGTGATATAGTTGCTATGTTTGTTGTACAATGTTGTTGTTGTTTAGACATTTCCTCTCCAGTTAGACTGGAGGCGTGGTCCTGACATGCCAGTGGCTATGACTGGATACATCCAATCAGTAGAAATAAATGATACAGTGTATGTTGGAGGAGGAGGGACTAAAAGAGGTGAGGACGACTATATAGTGATAGCCTACAACACACAGTCCTGCCAGTGGCACACTCTACCTCCATACAGTACCGGGTTGTTTGCTATGACTAGCATCAACAACAAACTTGTTCTGGTGGGAGGAATAAATCGAGATGGCTCTTATAGCAGTGTGCTAGGAGAGTGGCAGCCTGACAGCAACCAGTGGACACACCCCTTCCGTCCTATGCCTACACCTCGCTGGTCTCCTTCAGCTACTTCATATAAACATTGGCTGGTGGTGGCTGGTGGTTTCCATGGAGACTGTTTACAAACTGTTGAGGTACTTGATGTATCCAACATGCAGTGGTCCACTGGACCATCTACACCAACACCATGGATGAATATGAAGTCTTCTACAATAGGAGATGCCTGGTACCTCATGGGGGGATGGTGTGAGAAAGTGTGCCTGCGTAGTCCTGATGTCTATAGTGTATCTCTGGAGGCTCTTGTTTCACACTCCTCATCAGACAGTTCCAACATATGGAACAAACTACCTTCACTCAACTGTGCCTTGTCCTGTCCACTCAACATTGGAGGATCTCTACTGGCAGTCGGTGGTAGGGACATGAAGAGTGAGAAGCCAGTGTCCACCATCCAGCGCTATGTCCCTGAGACTAATACCTGGGTCCAGGCTGGACAACTACCACATGCAGTATATGACTGTACCTGTATCATGACATCAGGCAAGGTCCATGTTATGGGAGGATATGATGGAAAGACAAGACTTAAAGTATTGTTTACATCACTATAGTATAGTAAATACTTTTTTTTTCAGATATATTTTTTATAAAAAAAAAATTACAAGAAAATAGAATAAAAGCACTGACTGTTTGGACTATAGACCCGTTGCAGTTACGTAATTTTTAATTACGTAATAGTGTGGGGGGCCATGTTGGAGTACAACCGCGCGAACCACGCTAAGAAAATGGAATCCAAAAGCAGAAAAAAGCTGTTGTTAGGAGGATACTACTTTTCTTCTCTCAAAAGTTCTGCTGAAAGGGAGAGGTATTTGGAGAAACTAAAGCATGTAGGAGGTTTATATTTACATGGCAATCGTGATTTTAGTTATCATAGTAATAATACAGTTTTCAGTCACTACTAGCTATTTGTCATGGATTTTAGTTTCATGTATATGTTACTGTTTAATGGATCACTAACTTCTTCATTCAGTGTTTAACAAAAAAAATTATTTGTTACTTATATTCCAGAATATTATAGTTTTATGCTTAATGGATGTTTTGTTTTAGTTGATATCTCTCTCTGACTTTGCTTATTGTCTGACCACATACATTTTATTTTTTTGTTAAACTACTATACTTATGACTAAAAATATTATAGTTTAGTTTTAGTTAACCAAAAAATATTTGACCTATGTAGTACTAGGGAACTTTAGGATATTTCAGTTGCTATTTAATTACTTTCAGGTGCAATGTCAGATGTTTTGTTCGAGAAGGAGCTATTGTGACTTTGTTGTATGGACCAAAGATGACTTGTATGTGGAGCGAATATACCCAAATGAAAACTTCTGGTTGATCAGTACCTCTAAAGCAAAGGATTTCTTCAAGTGCTCAATTCTACCAGAATTGTTCGGAAACACTATTCTCAGCCGACAACCACCAATACCACATGTCAAATTCAATCTTCTTTGCCTTCATCTTCTAAGGGACAACAGTCAGATGAGCCTGGTAGTGAAAAATGTCAAGTGCAAAGTGGTAGTAGCACCAGTCAGAATAATACTGACTCTGTAGCACTGTATTGTTATTGCCAGCGACCAGAAGGAGATATGATAGGATGTGACAATCCTAACTGTTCCTTTGAAGGGTTTCATTTAACCTCTTTAAATTTGAAATCTCTTCCTAGTTGTAAGTTTTGGTATTGCCCCGATTGTAGAAGATTGCCCCAATTTCAGAAGACATCAAAAAAGAGAAAACTCATGTAACTAATCAATTATGCTAACTGTATCTAAATATTTTCAAACAAATTTATTATATTGAGCAAAAACTTAATTCATATTGAGGTGATTGTACATAAATTATTTGATCAAAGTTACAACTGAATGGTACATGAATTATTTAGTCAAAAGGGACAACTGAATCACACATATTTATTAAACCACAGCTTACATATACAATCTTATCTAAGGTTGTTACAGTTTCATTAGAGCATACAAAATCAATTGGTTGCGTGGCACTAAGAATAGAGTACTTTTGCCTAATGTTACCTATTACACGTTCAACCTGAATTTTCACATTGGCTATCTTCCTTTTAGAATTATTCCCTCTGAATGGCAAATCTTTGATTTCACGCTTTAAAGATTCCACCTTTTTGGACATTAAATTAAAAAATTTGCTATGCTCATCTCTTAAATCCTTTTCTATTCTTTCTGCTCGTTCCAGAAGGTCAGCCTTTTCTTTTTTTAGAGAACTACTTCCTCTTGAAGTAACAAAACTTCCTTTGCTGTTAATTCAGTTTGAACTGGAGTACCTACAAAGCCATGATCACTATCACCATCGCCATCACTGTTAGTAGGTGCTGGTCTCCTTCTGCTATTTCTTTCTGCTACTCTTACATATCTTTCAGTAGCTTTCTGAGTACTCGAAGTATCATACCCAAGCTTCAGTGATGGAACCCAATCAGGATTGGTACTGTCATAGAGCTTGGCAGGTGATCCATGCACAAAATGATCAGAACAAACACGAATGTATTGTAACTTTTCCAAATTTAGGTCTTTGTTCGTGTGTTTGATCTCCTCGGAGACTAATGACTGCTGGCAATCTGAAAAAACGCTTCCCCTCTTGTCTCTGTCGGTCCTGTTAGAGCAGCCAATCATAGCACACAACACCATATTTTCTAAAACTAACGAGCATTTAAACCACGCTTCACCATGCAAAAAATATGTTATACTTATGTGAAACCACGTATGTATAACAAAGTTATACTAGTAGTATACATACCCTATGTAATCTTGATGTTTACTTGTGGAGTATAACAGAAGTATACTCTACTTTAGACAGCCAAATGTTTTAACCTGGTGTGTATACTAAATGATGCTCAAGTCCAATGTTTTAACCTGGTGTGTATACTAAATGATGCTCAAGTCCAATGTTTTATCCTGGTGTGTATACTAAATGATGCTCAAGTCCAATATTTTCCCCTGACGTGTATAGCAACTAAATGATGCTGTTCACTATCACTTTGTTTTTATTAATTCATTAAGTACTGAGAGTGTTCCTGTTAGCTCTCTGCTAACTTTAAATAGCTTAATTATAATAATATAAGATATTCCAATGCAAATACTAGTATCTTTTGAGATTACCATACACAAGAAGAGACTTAAAAAGCTTTATGAACCTGAACTTTAATTTAATGTTTGTTGCTTACTATTTGCTTTACCAAGCAAAGTGTACAAACACAGTAGACTAAGTAACACCTGAGGTATACTAGGCATCTACTGGAGTTTACTGAAGTGGTAAGTTCACAGATAGTATATCACTACTATTTGGAGTTATAAATGTAAAATGCAGGATGTAGCTATACACTGTCATGTATATGGCTATATATAATACATACATTTGTTTATTTATTTTCGTTCTCATTTATTTATTCTCATTCATTTATTCTCATTCATTCATTCTCATTTAATCCTTTATTTAATTGCTTCACAGCTTATGCATGGCGCATTAAATAAATTAAACAAGCAATTTTTTCAAGTATATAAATCAAAACTCAGAATGTAGTTCGATACACAGATAATAAGCATTATAACAATAATAGTAATAATAATAATAATAATAATAATAATAATAGTAATATAATAATGTCAATTAAAAGGCAATGGGTGAGTTGGCACAACTAAAAACGGCTAGTAGTACATGGTTCAGAGACACGCATCTGTCTAGTGCCATAAGAAGGGCAAGAATTGATGGGCCTGTATCTCCCGAGCACTCAACTTCATTAAAATTGACATACCTAGTAATTACTGTAACAATAATAAATAATTTGGTTGATAAAAAGGACCTCCACACTGATAGCTAGCTATAGCTATTCCTTTTTTTTTTTTACTTTTTTGAAATTTTCCCAATGAGTTAGCCAGAGGATAAACTTGTGACCCAGCTATGAAGTTTAACTGAACAGATTACTTCTCATCTATTTGAAGGTTTATTTTCAACTACACAGTAACTTCGTACCCCGAAAACGCTTTACCATTAGAGTAATAGAGTAAAAACCCTTTACCATCAGAGTATTAGTAAAGACTGGAAATGGTCGTCCAAATCATTGTCAAAGGATGCATGCTGTAATGATTAGTTGGGGAAAGACCTTTTACCAATCCTGCCTGATATGCTACCCGCGGGGATTAGGGATGGTAAAGGGTTCGGCTCCACCAGATTGTTATACCAATGTGTTATGGACTGGACTAGAGTGGAAACTTGCGCTATGATGGTGTACACGGGCTTCAAGTCTAGGTGAGTAGTTTCGTGGCCTGAAAGCTGAATTCTCTTTTGCCAGATATACTGTAAATCTCTGAATTTGCTGTCTGTAGTCACTATAGGTGTCATTTTAATTTTAGCTACACAGCAAACATCATAAAACTAATTTTTTAGTTCTTGTCTGAGAAGATGTAGATGCATGTTGGAGTTGGAATGTTAACAGCCTAAATTTCATAGGCTCCAACTGTCCCAGAATCTGCAGGACAGACTTGAATTTTTACCTTAGTCCTAGGTCCTCATTTATAAAGTATGACATTGCTCACCTTCACTACTAAGAGCAAGTAAACAACGGCATGATTATTTTTTCATCTGGTATAAGGTTACATTCCATCTACGGTTTCATTTTGTCCTGCAAAAAAATTACAGATCAACATCCAAGTTTGAAGCAGGCCACCAATATTTCATTGATTTTCAATTCTAAGCAATACAATGGCTACAGCAACGGCATTATCACTGCTGCAGTAATCTTCTCAATTACAGAAAATTCACTATACCAGTTTTTGCTACAACCAGATTGCTACAAGAAAGTACTTGCACAGCTAGAAATTTGCATGTAATAATTTAGAAAAAAAAACAGGGTGGGTGGGGACGAGGGGAATTAATTTGTTATGATTTTTTTTTTTTTCAGTACTCATCAACAAACTCTGTGCTCAAAGGTGCTACCATTATAAATCACAGCTACAGTAAAAGCTTAAGCATTAGAATTAACTTTTGTCTATGGTGTCATTCTAATTAATGCTTTCTGGAATACCATTGTGACAATGTTTTAACTGAAAATTAGAATCAGTGCGTGACTTAATATTTGTATTATTATTTTTTGGTTGATGTGATGGCGAGGATAGTAACTTTCAGTGTAACAGTATGCAATGTATCTTTTGCCAGGTAAAGGGTTCGGCTCCGCCAGACTGTTATACCAATGTGTTACAGGACTGAACTAGAGTGGAAGCTTGCGCTATGGTCATGTATGCGGGCTTCAAAGTCTATGTAAGTAGTGTCCTGAAAACTGAATTCTCTTTGCCAGATACACTGTAAATCTCTGAACTTGCTGTCAGTAGTAACTAAAGGTGTCATTTTAATTTACACAGCAAACATCATAAAACTGTGTTTAAGTCGTGTTTCTTGTCCTCAAATTTTATCCTATAAGAATGAATGATGCTAAGCAAATGTTACCTGAGTTATAATAAAGTCAGTGTTTGAAGACAGTGGATTCCCAGTTGTTATTTTTTTCTTTGCACACTCAAAACTTTTATTTCTTTGTGAGAAAATGTAGATGCATGTTGGAATGTTAACAGCCTAAATTTCATAGG